>Ga0247843_1006874_pt1 | contig 14468 bp, 11 predicted proteins | sample LaCruzMarch2017__FD_192420 | JGI IMG/M metagenome (GOLD analysis project Ga0247843, IMG submission 192420) | Freshwater microbial communities from meromictic Lake La Cruz, Castile-La Mancha, Spain - LaCruzMarch2017_8m | ecosystem: Environmental > Aquatic > Freshwater > Lake | place: Spain...
ACATTGGCAGGATCATGTCTTGGTGTCGGTTTAAGGTGGCTTGGTAACGGCGTGGCGGCATTTGTGATGAGGCTTTGTGGTTATGTGTCTATTATATCGCGTCGCGTAGCTATACTTTCACAGTCTCCTATCGCCTATTGCACCCTACAACAGGTGTTTTATGAGTTTTTTAAAAATTTGATTTTAAAAGTAATTAAACCAACTTCACGACAACAACAATCAAAATCGGTTTAAATACCAACTTAAAATGATATTGCAGCCATACTAACCTAAACGGCGCTGCGGACGTTTTTTAAAATCTCTTCCAGCGGTGCTAAGTTGAGTTTTATCCGAAACAACACTTCTTTATTTGCCAGCAAACCATAACATTCGTAGGTGCGTAATAAAACGGCGCTGTTGTTTAAGGTATTGTTTTTATTTTCTGGCAGTTGCTTCACCAGAATATAAACCTTATCGCTGTTTTTTATTTGCTTGAGCAAAAAACGGTCGATGGAAATATCGTGCGAGGTATACACCATCGGGTTCATTTTGAAATTATGGTTTTCCAGCTGGGCTTTTTCCAGCAACACGCCCGATGTCAGACTGCATGGGAAGATTTCTGGATAATTAGCGATGTGGGCCAGATCGTCAAAATAATCCGATTGCTCGGCTAAAGAACCAGACAAAAAATTCTTCACATTGCCGTTGTGCATCCATTTTCTTTTTAAGAAATAATCTGTATTCGGCACGACGCTTTTATCGGGCAAGGTCTCCAAATCGGGTACGCCACTTAAATCGGTATCCGCCAAAAACAAGGGTTTGGTCGATTCCTTCTTATAGCCCAGCAAAACCGTTTTGCCTTGCGATTTTATCGTCACCCGATTGGTCAAGGTCAGATCAGGGATGGTATTAATCAGGGTTTTTTTAATATCCAAAGACAATTCTTGGCGCGGCCTTAAGGCGTTAACAAAAATCGTCTGGTAATTGCTAAAGCGCAATTGCTTGTCGGCGATGATGCGGTCTTCATGATTAGCCTCACGATACAAACGCATTTGGTATTCAATTAAGGTATTTAACTGAAAACCCAACACAATCGGCCCCTTAAACGGGTTATGGGTAATTTCCAACCATTTGTGTTTGTCATGAAATAAGTTGAAGTCATCCGACGCATTGCGCGCCACTTCAATGTGGATTTGTTCAAAGGTAAAGAGACGTTCTTTCAATGTGTTAAGTCCTGTTAAGTCCGTTTTTTTGAGCCAACTAATTTTTGCACCACCAAACTGCCGATCATATCGCCTTCCACGTTGACCATGGTGCGGACTGTATCCAACAAACGGTCAATAGGCAACAGGATAGCGATTGCTTCTGCGGGCAAACCAACCGATTGCAATACCATCACCATTGTCACCATGCCCGCGCTGGGAATGCCGGGTGCGCCCATGGCGGCGATCATCGCGGTGAAAAACACGATGCACTGTTGGCTAATGTCTAATTCTACGCCCGCTAAATTGGCGATAAATAAGGCCGCCGAGGCTTCATATAAAGCCGTGCCATCCATATTGATGGTTGCGCCAAGTGGGATGACAAAGCCTGCTATATCGGGTTTGACATGCAAATGCTGCTCTACGCAACGTAAAGTTACCGGTAAAGTCGCGGAGCTGGAACTGGTGGCAAAAGCGGTGATTAATGCCTCACGCGCACCGGAAAAAAATTTGCTGGGCGAGATTTTAGTCACGACAAACAACATCAACGGCAGTACCAAAAAGCCGTGGACTAAAGTTGTCCCCAACACCACCAAGATAAATTTTATCAGGCTGGTTAACACCGCCACATCTTGTTTAATCACCAATTGCATCAATAACGCCATGATGCCGAACGGCGACAAACGCATAATCCAACCCACCATGCGTAAAGTAATTTCCAAGCCTTCCTGCAATAACAACAAGATATTCCGGTAACGCTCGCCGCCCATCACCAAAGCAATGCCAAGAAACAAAGCGTAAATGACGATTGCCAAGACATTTCCCTGCGCCAAAGCGGCAAACGGATTGATGAATAAAGCATGCAAAAAACTGCTGGTAAAATCCGCAAAGCCCATCTGTTTGGCTTGAAAACCGCTCATGGCATCGTGGAATAAATCTAGCGTCAGCCCTTTACCGGGTTCAAATAGTTGCGTCGCACCTAGTCCCAATAAAATCGCCGCCATCATCGAGATGACGAAAAACCCCAAAGTACACAGCCACACCCGGTGCATTTGCTGATGCACCCGCAAATTGGCGACGCCTACCGCGATTGAGGTAAATACCAGCGGCACTAAAATCATTTTTAACAAATCGACAAACAAATTGCCGACCAAGCCGCTGAAATACAGGCCTTGTTTGCTCAGTTGGGAATCATTGCCAGCGTGATTTAAAAATAAACCGAATACCACGCCAACAATAACCCCTAGAAAAATTTGTACATTTAAAGACAGGCGCATAGGTATTTTTGGCAATGGTTGAGGGGGATTGGCTTAAGCGGAAAGGCGGGCAGGATGCCCGCGCTCCACCATTAAAAAATCGAAAACTTGAGTATTAATAACTGACGTTACGCAGTAGCGCGCTTTCTCCCGTTTGCCGCGTCGAGCACCGGAGCATTTGTTGGGAACAGCCCGAAGGGGTGCGGCAGGGATGCCGCACGGCGGCAGATGGGCAGGAAGCCCATTCTGCCGTCCCCCGACAAATGTGAGGAGCGCAAGACATGAGCGGCGATCGGGCCGCCTTTTCTTTGGCTACTTGCTTTTGGCGGCGCAAAAGAAAGTAGCTCGCCTTCGGGTGCGAGAACCCGATTTAAAAAACATCGCGATAGCGATTCATTATTATTTATTTTCGTCTCACAAAAAGTGAGTGCGTAACATCAGTTAATAACAAATAAGCCCATATCAATTGGTGTTAGTATGGATTTTCTGATGTCTTTAATTTGTCCACGAAAGGCACGAAAAAACACGAAAAATTAAGACGTCGATTGCGTTGCTTACAACCCAACGGCATCGGTTTAAGTGTTGATTAGTAAAAAGTATACAAATCAAGCTACTGCCTTATTTCATTGATTTATTTTCGTGCCTTTCGTGGACAGTATTTTTTCCAATCAACCAAACTTTAGTAGGCTAAAAATGAAAACTTTTAAATTACTGGCTTTTGTATCGGTTTTAAACGTCTTGCTTGCCTGTAGCAATCAGGCTACCCGGGAAGAAGATAGCAATAATAACTACTTTGCCGATGCCTTAAGTTGCCATCAGACAGCATTAATCACTACGCCCGTAAAAGTGCTGACGGGAAACGCCTTAACCATCGTGGATATGCCCAGTTACTACGATGACAATGCCTTCGCCAGCTGCATGGCACGTAATGGACATACGCCATCATCGTTCACACAAGATTATCTGAATTCATCGCGCAATTGTTATTTAACAGCACGAGGTAAGGCCAATGCCAATGATCTTTATGCCGCTTGCATGAAAAACAGCCAGTCAGCAGCTGATCCGAAATAGCCTTAACAATAGTGGTAACGAGTTAAATCTGGTGGTTGGCGTACAAGCCCAGTATCCCGTCAATTATTTTTCTCGGATCAACCTAATTTTGTAGGGGCGGACGGCTGTCCGCCTTTTTTAGAAACCGTACTGGCGCAATCAGGCGAGCAGCCGCTCGCCCCTACGAAAATAATATTGAGTACTAGGTTTGCACTCCAAGTTACGAATCGGAATTACAGCGTTATCCCACAACCACACTAGCCATTTGACTACCGACAACTTTGTGGAACATTAGACCACTGTTTACAACGTCTTTATGGTCTTTGCTTATGAAAAAAGCTTATCGCGTCGTTCTTCCGTTTATTGCCATCAGCTGGATAAACCCAACGATGGCAAGCATGAACACCAAACTGCCGATGTGTTTAAAAAGCCCCAATTGCCTGTCTAGCCAAGCCAGTTGGATTGATAGGCAACATTATATTGCCCCTTTTAAAATCAACGGCAACCTAGACATGGCTTGGCAAGCATTAAAGCAAGCGCTGTCATCACAAAACCGCATGGTTATCACCCACAATGGTATTGATAGCCTGCATGTTGAAGCCACCAGCTTGGTTTTTAATTATGTTGATGACTTCAATATCGTGCTGGATAGAAAAAACCAACTGATCCATATCCGTGCCGCCTCGCGCATCGATCATGACGATTTTGGCATTAACCGTAAACGCATAGAACACCTACGCGCCATTTTGCAAAAAGCCGGGATTATCGGGAAGCCAAGCATTTGACCACAAAATACCAAAAATCCCTGTTCATTTTTCGCCGCGATTTACGGGTTGACGACAACCAAGGTTTACTCGCGGCATTGCAACTTTCCCAACAAGTCTTGCCTTGTTTTATTGCCGACCCCAGGCAAATAGAAAAACACCCGTACCAAAGCAAACCCGCCTTGGCGTTTATGCTGGGCTGCATAGCCGATTTGCAACAGCAGCTTCGTAGCTTGCAAGGTGAATTGGCGATTTTTTATGGCGATCCGGTTACTATCGCCCACGATCTGCAACGCCAACACCAGCTTGAGGCCATCTTTATCAACCGTGATTACACGCCTTTTAGCCGACAACGCGACGCTGCTTTGGCGGAATTATGCCAATCGCTGGGCATAGACCTACACGTGATTGCAGATACTTTGCTCACCGAGCCTGAGCAAGTTTCTACCAAACAACACACGCCCTATAAAGTCTTCACCTCGTTTTATAACGCCGCCCGGCAATTGCCTGTTGCAGTACCGCAGTCGATTAGTTCAGCGCAGTTTTTAACAACGGTATCGACATTTGACATGGCAACGCTACGTTCTGAACAAACCACAGCCATGCTAGCGGCTGGCGGTAGAAAGCAGGCACTGGAAATTTTTAATGGCTTAGAGCAGCAACAAAACTATCTACAACAACGGGATTTCCCCGCGCTAGACAGCACTAGCAAACTGTCGGCGCATTTAAAATTTGGCAGTTGTTCGGTTCGGGAAGTGTTTCATAGCGTTCGCCAAATGCTGGGCGATGAACACCCTTTACTTAGGCAATTGTATTGGCGGGATTTTTTTACCCATATTGGCTACCATTTTCCGCAAGTCTTCGGACAGGCGTTTTTGCCACAATTCGCGGCCTTATCTTGGGATAACAATTTGGATTATTTTGCCGCGTGGTGTGCCGGAAAAACTGGATTTCCTCTGGTAGATGCAGGTATGCGGGAATTGAATGCCACGGGTTTTATGCACAATCGGGTGCGTATGGTGACGGCATCATTTTTAGTCAAAAACCTGCACATAAATTGGCGCTGGGGCGAGCGTTATTTTGCCCAGCATTTGGTGGATTATGATCCGTGCGTCAACAACGGTAATTGGCAATGGGCGGCTTCCACAGGTTGTGATGCACAACCGTATTTCCGGATATTCAACCCGTGGTTACAGCAACAAAAATACGATCCTGAATGCCGCTACATTCATCGCTGGCTGCCCGAATTACGGCCTTTCCCAGCGAAAATCCTGCATCAATGGCACAGCCAGCAAGCCACCAAAGACTATCCCGCGCCTATTGTCGATCACGCGATCAGTAGCCAAAACAGTAAGGCGCGTTATAAACAAGCGGCGCTTGATTACAAGAGTTTTTAGTTTGTCCACGAAAGGCACGAAAAGACACGAAAATAAATGAATTGAAACGGTCTTTCGGTATTATTTTCGTAGTGGCGAGCGGCTGCTCGCCTTGTCCCGCTAGAATTTGGTAGGCGTTCTTAAAAAGGCGCAGAACCGTGCGCCCCTACAGGGTTACATTGCCCCTGCAAACAATTGATTATAAGCATTTTTAATTTGTCCACGAAAAACACGAAAAGACACGAAAAAAATGAATTGAAACAGTCTTTATGGCTATTGGAGTACAAAACAGGTTTTGTACGAGTGTGGAATGGGGTTTAAATCCGCGGCCTTATGGTTTTTGACGACCTAATCGGCACAAAAAAACGTTCTATTACCACTGTTTTTCGTGCCTTTCGTGGACAAAAGCTTACAACAATTGATTTTCAAGCTGGATAACGGCTTTATTCAAGCAAATTAAGTTTTTTTCCACATCGATTTGCATACCCATCACATAAAAAATCGGCATCCAAAACGGATTAATTAAAATCCCGCCTAAAACACTTTTCCACGTGCGTTTGAGATTTTTAAACAAATTGAAAGAATCCGCCAGCGACGGCATGGGATGTTCCGCAAACACTGTACTGATGGGATGCAGCACACGTCGTTGCCGGAGTTCCAAAAGCGGCATCGATGCCAGAAGTTTTTGTTCTATGCAAAAATAATTATGTCTGGCACAGCTTGATGATATGGCAAAAGTCAGCGCCACAAACGGCAAAATAACCGTCGGCGGGGCAATTGGCGCAAACGTCGACGATAACATCACGATGCCAAAGCCCAACATTAATATATCCTCACCACGGGCGACATCGCGGTCAACCCCCTGAAGCACTGCCAAAACCGGATCGTCAACCGCATCTATATCTATCAGATAATGAATTTGTTTTGGCATGATGTGATCTCCATTGGTTATCGACTCGATATACCCACGATAAAAAAAATGTCAATCTGACAACAATCTCAGTCTTTCAATATGCGCCAGAATAAACGCTAATCCAAAGCTTATCCAGTGCAGTTTTTAGTCTGAATTTGACTATTTCGGTTTGAAACAGGGCAAGAAATCCTGTGTTGGTATCGTGATAGTGCGTTCACTTTCTATTTTTGCCTCAGTTAGGTGCATAAATCGCTGTTTGGCTAGCTTGGCACTTAGATTGCTTGTTTTTTGCCGATATTTTGGCGTTTGCTTAAGGAAGTGATGAACTAATTGATTCCGATCATGCTTCGACAGGCTCAGCACGAACGGAATCAATTAGTCACCGTTCGGCTTTATGCCCGTGGGTGCAGAGCTTGTCAAAGGCTTTGTTCAGCAATTCCTTAACAAGCGCCGCCAAAATCACTATTCTGTTCATAAATTAAGAACCGTAGGCAAGCGTTGTATCCAGCTCGCCACTTTCATCGAATCCGTAGGCCAATCCACTATGAACAACAGCCAGTCTGACCAGTTAGATAAATACTATCAACAGGTACAAAGCATCATCCTTAATAAACAAGATTTTATCAGCGGCTTATTGCCAGCCAGCACCGCTATTACTGTGCATGGCAATTACACCGATGCTTGGGTAAGGGATAACGTCTATAGCATTTTGGCGGCGTGGGGTTTGGCCTTGGCTTACCGCAAAGCTGGCGTAGCTGAAGATAAGGTGTATGTGTTAGAGCAAAGCACCGTTAAATTAATGCGTGGCTTATTGACGGCAATGATGCGCCAAGCCGCTAAGGTGGAAAAATTTAAGCACAGCCAAAATCCGTTGGACGCCCTGCATGCCAAATACGACACCCGCAGCGGCAATGTGGTGGTGGGCGATAATGAATGGGGGCATTTGCAATTGGATGCCACCTCGCTATTTTTGCTGATGCTGGCGCAGATGATTGCCTCTGGTTTACGCATTGTTTACACCATCGATGAAGTCAATTTTGTGCAAAACTTAGTGCATTACATCAGCCGCACTTACCGCACTCCCGATTACGGCATTTGGGAACGCGGCAATAAAATCAACCACGGCATCGCCGAACTCAACGCCAGCTCTATTGGCATGTCCAAAGCGGCTATGGAAGCCATGTCTGGCTTTAATTTGTTTGGCAAAGATGGCGGTCAGGCGTCTATCGTCCATGTCATCAGCGATGATATTGCCCGCACTCAAATTACCTTAGATTCGTTATTGCCGCGCGAATCCTTATCTAAAGAAGTCGATTCGGCGGTGTTAAGCGTGATTGGTTATCCGGCGTTCGCGGTTAAAAATCCTAGCATCCGCGCCAAAACCGAAAGCCTGATTTGTAGCAAACTCCAAGGCCGTTATGGCTGCAAACGCTTTTTGCTGGACGGTCACCAAACCGCCATCGAAGACCACAACCGCCTGCATTACGATCCGCAAGAACTTAAGCAATTCATGCACATTGAATGCGAATGGCCGTTGTTTTTCTGCTATTTGCTGTTGAACAAACTTTTCGCTGGCGAAACCGAAGCGGCGGCGGATTACCGCAGCAAACTGGAAAGCTTGCTGGTAGAAGAAAACGGGCAATTGTTATTGCCGGAACTCTACACCGTCCCCAAAGATTTGATTGCCGCCGAGAAAGTCCAACCGCAAAGCCAAACGCGCACGCCCAATGAAAACGTGCCGCTGGTTTGGGCGCAAAGCCTGTTTATTTTAGGTTGCCTGGTGCAAGACGGCCTGCTAGATAAAGAAGATTTAGACCCGTTAGCAAGGCACAAACAATTAGATGAGCACCACGAATACCGCCTGCAAGTCGCCTTATTGGCACAAGATGACAGTGTGCAACAGGAGTTGGCGCAATACGGCATCCACGCCCAAACCTTGGCAGAAGTATCGCCGATTCAAATCCGTGAAGCCCATGAATTGGCGGGCGCATATACCCAAGTAGGCCGTAATGACCGCATCGGCTTAACTGGCAGGCCATTCCGGCAATTGCGTACCTTGGCGACTTCCAAAATGTATATTTTGTCGAAAGAGCGCTTGGTATTTTTGCCGCAATGCCTTAACCAAAAAGGCTTTTATCTGGCGATGGACAACCGCTTATTGATTGATCGTTTGCGCTTGGAATTTTTGTACATCAATCGTTATTGGGACAGGCCCGGCAACCCGCTGGTGGTTATCACCATCAAACACAACATGCTGGCTAGCCACAAGCAAATCTTGATTGATTTCATTGAAGAACTGAGTAACGGTTCCAGCAATGGCGTGCCGCTGTCGCTAGGCAATTTGGCGGATTTTGCCGAGACCTGCAATTACGAAAAAATCAGTTACCTGCACGACTTTGAGTTTTCCAAAGCCAGTTGGCAAGAACCGGAACGCCCGTGGTTGCATGTGCTGCCGATGGCGCATACCGAAAACACGCCGCTATCCGCTTACGAGCTAAACCAATGGGAAATTGCCGATGATGGCTTTTTATTAAAGCAGCTCACCAGCAATGCCAATCTGTACGCGCAACTGGAAGCGTTGACTTTATTAGCATTACGCCAAGGTTTGGCTTATCAATTACCCATCCGTAATGCTGAGGGTATCACTGGCACAGTCGCCGATTTGCTGGAAGAGATTTACCAACGCGCAGGCGACCAGCACGTCTGGTATGTAGTCAGGCGCTGTGCCGGATTATTGGGCAAGTACGACATCAATCTGGAACAAGCCGCGACCGATATTTTAGTGCGCCAACACCATTTAACCGTAGGCCGCGCCTACAGCGGCAAAGCCACTTTAGTCAGGCCGACTGATTCTTGGGAAATACTGGAAACCATCCGCACCTTTAATAATAACGATGCCAGCGAGTTTGTGATTATTCAGGAACTGATTTTATATCTGGGTATGTTAATCAAATCCAAAGCCGAATTGCTGGCGGACATCCACACCATCCGCGTAGGCCACATTCTGCAACTGATTTTAGTCCGGCATAAACGCGAATTTAAATGCACTTTAGACCAAGCCTTTAACGAGATATTGGCCTTGCCGCCCTATCAGTTGGCAATGAAGTTGAAAGAAACTTTAGAAAATTACGGCAACACCGAAAACCAATTGGAACGGGTGGAATCCTTGCAATACGAAGGCGATTGCCACGATTTGCAAGCGGCGCGGTTTTCTGAAAGCATCAACCCCAATGACCGCGCTTTTGGTGAAGATTGGTACGAATGGCGCGAACACCAAGGCAGCGTCGGACGGGAAAATGAAGCGTTTTACGCCAGCGTTTGGAGTATTCTGCACCATTGCCAAGGTTTGATGATCGGCGTAAAACTCAACAGCAAACGCCGTTTGGATAGCGAAACCATTTTGTCGCAAATGACTTCTGGCGAGCAAAGCTTCAAGGTTTACGTCAACCATTTGCTCAATAAAATCCAAGCCCCGGTGTATCGGCAATTGACCGTGGAAGCCCTAAAAGCCATCGCCTTTATTTTCCGCGACAGCACCGTACAGATCGATGATACCCTAGTCACCGATGTCATCATCGGTCACGCCGTGCGTATCAATTGGCTAACGGCGCATCCGCAACATCAAGATAATTACGACGAACACGTGGCAATGGCATGGCAAAGTTTTTACCAACTGCCACCCCATCAAGTCGCCAACCGCATATTGGATGCTTTGCGGCATTTGTTGAATAATAAATGATGGTTTTTGTCCACGAAAAGCACGAAAGAACACGAAAATTCAGTCGTTGACTACCGTTCCCGCGCTCCGGCGTCACTGCCATTAAGTTAAATAAAAACTTTTAAAATCAAATTTTTAAAAACACAGTAAGACACCTATTGTAGGGTGCAATAGGCGAAAGCCGTATTGCACCGCATGGTGGCTTTCAAGCATCCGGCGCATTACGCTATCGCTAATGCGCCCTACAATATTTTTATCTTTTTGAAATAAAAGGTAAAAATACTTAACTTAATGGCGATGACACCAGAACGTAGGAACTATAAATAATGTTTTTTGTGTCCACGAAAAATACCGTCCAAATACTTTCGTGCCTTTTCGTGCCGTTCGTGGACAAACCCAATAAAAATAACAACCAGCACTAAGGTGAACAGCATGATACTCGCAGGTGATATAGGCGGCACTAAAACCACATTGTCGTTACAACAAAAACAAGCCGATGGCAGTTTAACGTGCCTTTTGGAACAAACCTTTGCCAGCCAAGATTATCCGCAGTTTGATGCGGTACTAGCTGCGTTTTTGCCAAAAGACATCGCCGTCACCTCCGCTTGTTTTGGAATCGCCGGCCCGGTGGTAAACCAACGCTGCCAAACTACCAATTTGCCGTGGTTGGTTGATGGCGAACACTTAAAACAACAATTAAAAACCGAGCAAGTAAAGCTGCTGAATGATTTGGAAGCCATGGCCTTGGGTATGCTGGTGCTGCCAGAACAAGATTTAGTAGAACTAAACCCCAACGCCCAAACGCAAACTGGCAATATCGCCGTGATTGCCGCAGGCACAGGTTTAGGGGAAGCGATTTTATATTGGGATGGCAAACAACATTTACCGATGGCAACCGAAGGCGGTCACAGTGATTTTGCGCCATTAACCAGCCAACAAGATTTATTGCTAGGCTATCTTCGCCAACGGTTTACCGAACACGTCAGTTATGAACGCATCCTAGCGGGCGTCGGCTTCAGCCATTTGTATGATTTTTTAGTGGAATATGGCTTCGCCCCCGCCTGCCTAGCCGTGCCAGAAATCGGCAGCCCAGACATCGACCGAAATGCCGTCATCTCCCGCTTAGGCATTAACGGCGAAGATGCCTTATGCGCCGAAGCGGTAAGATTGTTTGTCGAAATTTATGGTGCAGAAGCCGGAAATTTAGCATTGAAATCCCTAGCAGTCGGCGGCGTATTTATAGGCGGCGGCATCGGCCCAAAAATCCGCACAGCCTTAGAAAGCGGCGCGTTCATGCAATCTTTCATCAGCAAAGGCCGATTTGCGCCGTTGTTATCGACTGTTTCGGTAAAACTGGCGACCAATCCACGCACACCTTTGTTGGGGGCGATTAATTATTTCAATGGTTGAGGATGTTTTCAGAGTGTAGGGTGGTTTCGCGCGAGCAAACCACCATCGGATATCTGAAATGGTGGATTACTTATCGGCAGAATCTGCTTTACAGCTCTACAGGAGTTAAACCATGAACACACTAACTTACAAGAGCTACACCGCCCGCATTGATTTCGATGACCGCGACAATAGCCTAGTTGGCAGGTTGCTTGGCATCCAAGACATTATTGGCTTTCACGCCGATAATGTTGCCGATTTACACACGGCATTTGAAGAGGCTGTGGATGATTACCTTGAGGCGTGTGAAAAAATTGGTAAATCACCTGAAAAAGACCATAAGATGCGCCTAAATAGGATGTGCTGAGGTAACGAAGCGCATCGCTCGCGTTAAGGTACGCGAATGATGCGCCTCCTATCGTCGGCACATCCTATTACTTAATTGTAGCCCCCTATAAGGAGTTCTATGAAAGCTAAGTGGATATTTCTTACAATCATTGTTTTACTCTATATGGTAGGAATTGTTGGCGCGGGTTGGCATACATACGGTGCAACAGATCCGACAAAATCTACTCCGTCTGTTGAGGCAATTAAAGTTATCTTTATCATGCTCGGTGGCCTCGGAATAATCTTGCCAACGTACCTCAACATTTGGCAATCATTGGAAACTGCGAATTTACTTGTAGATGAAGCGCGGCGAAAAAAAATTGAAAATACATTTTCTCTTCTGGAGAAATGGGATGACAAATCGTTATTTGACGCTCGGAAATTTACAAGAGAACTAAAAGACCAGTACAACGAACTTTCCGCCAACCAAATCAAGGAACGGATCAAAAACACTCCAGAGTTACGACAATCCGTTATTCTTTTGTTCAATTACTTTGAACTCATTCGAATATCCATTGAACATGATCGCGTTGACGCAAAGATTATTAAGGAATTGCTTGGTTCCGTAGCTATTGACATATGCAAGCGTTTCGATCCTTGGCTTCAAGAACAACCCGACAAGGATGATGTAGATAAATTTTTGAAGTTACTTTCTACGTGAGCTTACTAGTGTCAACCTTCTGATCAAAAAGACCATAAAACCCGCCCAAATAGGATGTGCTGAGGCAACGAAGCGCATCGTTCGCGTTAAGATACGCGAACGATGCGCCTCCTATCGTCGGCACATCCTACAACTGAAAACAAAGCCCCCTCTGTAAAACCTGAAACATTTACCCTCACCCCACTCATGACCATCGCCAACGCAACCGTTAACAATCCCCAATTGCTAAAACAAATGCAGCAATGGCGGCAGCATTTGCACCGCTTTCCTGAGATTGCTTATGAAGAAACCCAAACCGCTGCGTTTATCGCTGAAAAATTACGCAGTTTTGGCTTAACGGTGCATCAAGGCTTGGCTAAAACGGGCGTGGTTGCGAGTTTGTCGGCGGGTAGTGGCGATAAAAAAATCGCTTTGCGGGCTGATATGGATGCTTTGGCAATTCAAGAGCAAAACCACTTCGACTATAAATCCCAGCATCCCGGCAAAATGCACGCGTGTGGACATGATGGGCATTGCGCCATGTTGTTGGGGGCGGCGGCGTATCTGTCTGCAAATCCTGATTTTAATGGCACAGTGCATTTTATTTTTCAGCCTGCCGAGGAAGGCCGCGCGGGGGCAAAGCAAATGTTGGACGACGGGCTTTTTGAGTTATTTCCGGCGGATTATGTGTTTGGTTTACATAATTTCCCCGATATTCCGCTTGGGCAGTTTGCCGTTAAATCTGGGGCTATGATGGCGGCGTTGGATTGTTTTGAAATCACCCTCAGCGGCAAAGCCACCCACGCCGCCATGCCGCATCTGGGTAATGATGCCATTATCGCCGCCGCGCATTTAGTCACCGCTTTACAAACCATCGTTAGCCGCACCATCAACCCTGCCGATACCGCGGTGGTCAGCATTACCCAAATCCACGCGGGTGATACCTGGAATGCCATTCCGGAATCGGTGTTGTTAAGAGGCACTTTCCGTTGCTTTAGCACGGTGGTGCAAGCCCAGATTGCCGACAGCATCCAACAATTGGTCGCAGGTTTTTGCGCCAGTTTTAAGGTAACTGCGGAAGTGCGTATTAATCCAGAAAATATCGGTTATCCCGTCACTTTTAATGATGCTGCCGCTACTGATTTGGCAATCGCCGCCGCCACAGCGGTAGTTGGTGAACACGGTGTCAATTGCCAACCTGTCCCCAGCATGGGTTCGGAAGATTTTGCCTTTATGTTGCAAGAAAAACCTGGCTGTTATCTGTGGATTGGCAATGGTTCATCGGAAAACAGCTGCCTGTTACACAATCCACATTACGATTTTAACGATCAAATCCTCGCTAATGGTTTGGCCTATTGGCTGCAACTGGTAAAGCAATTATTGGTTTAATCGGTCTGAATTATTTGTCCACGAACGGCACGAAAAGATACGAAAGTGGATTTTGCGGCGTTCTAGGCAATTGCACTCACTTATATAACTGACGTTACGCAGTAACGCGCTGTTTCCCCGTTTGCCGCGTCGAGCACCGGAGTATTTGTCGGGAACAGCCCGAAGGGGCGCGGCAGGGAAGCCGCGCGGCGGCAGATGGGCAGGAAGCCCATTCTGCCGTCCCCCAACAAATGCGAGGAGCGCAAGACATGAGCGGTAATCGGGCCGCCTTTTCTTTGGTTATAGGACTTTCGCTATACCCCAGAATAAGCCGCAATTGTAGGGTTTTTCAATTCAGCTTTTAGATAGTTGTAAAACAAATTCTGCCTGATCTGGTAAAGGGTGGTTTTCAACGCCTTTGCCTTC
>Ga0247843_1006877_pt1 | contig 14465 bp, 12 predicted proteins | sample LaCruzMarch2017__FD_192420 | JGI IMG/M metagenome (GOLD analysis project Ga0247843, IMG submission 192420) | Freshwater microbial communities from meromictic Lake La Cruz, Castile-La Mancha, Spain - LaCruzMarch2017_8m | ecosystem: Environmental > Aquatic > Freshwater > Lake | place: Spain...
AGTTGCTTTGTTTATTGCAGTCGGCAGCAAAGGCTGCAAAGGCTTTATCAAAACCAATTGCTTGTGTAAGTGATTGCTGGAAGTCAGAGATAGTGGGATCGACCGCGCCATCGAGGACCATACGGCCAACTTTGCCTGGAAAGAACTGCGCGTAGAGAGTGCCAAGGAATGTGCCGTAGGACTTACCCAGGTAATTCAGTTCTTGGTCACCAACTGCTTCTCGCAAGATATCCATATCGCGCGCGGCATTTGCTGTGCTAAATGAAGTTAGATGCTTATTCTTCTTTTCGCACTGCTGAATAAACTTCTTTGATTCAATCAAGGTCCGCGTGAACTCTTGCTCGTTATCTGGCTTTGAATCAGAAGCATAGTTGGCATCTAAATCTTTATCGCTCAAACAAACGATGGGCTCGCTGCGCGAGACCCCACGGGGGTCAAAGCCCACAATGTCATAGGCCTTAAGGATTGCGGGGCTAAAGAGGTACTCGGCGGCGTAGGCGTAGTCCACACCAGAACCACCTGGGCCACCTGGGTTAACAATGAGGCTGCCTAGCTTTTTTGCACCTGTCGTTGGGTATTTCAGGACTGAGATCTGAAAGGTGCCGGTCTTTAACTCTGTGTAATCAATGGGTACAAGTAGATCTGCGCATTGGTAGTTCTCATAACAACTCTGCCATTGCAGCACTTGGTTGTAGTAAGTGGCAAGTGTTGTAGGTATCTCTGGTCTTGATTGAATATAGGAAACTGTTGAAAAGAGTGCGAGTGCGAAAACTGTGATAGCTGCTGTGATTTTTCCTGTGCGAGTTGATAGGGCCTTACCTGGATTTGTGGAGAAAGTCTGCATCTACGCTCTTGCCAGTCGGCACATCAGAGCCTCACAGGTTACAAGGGGTGCTGCGTTATGGGCAAGGTTGGTGCGTGCTTCCATGATGGCGGTTATTTTGTTAATAGTTGAGTGTGCTGGTGATTTAGCGGCGTAGCTCTCTATTGCCTCTCTCATATCAGTGTTAATCATTGATCCAGTATTCCCTGATTGCACCATCATGACATCGCGATAGAAGGTGGCAATATCAAGAAGTGCGCCATCGATGGAATCTCGCACCATCCGTGTTGATCTCGACTTCTGTTCTTTCTCTAACTCTTTTACCGCCTTGGCACCGCCTGTTGCCATGCCCCGACCAGTTGCACCTTTTCCATAAGCCTCTTGCAGCTTTTCAATCTCTTTCTCATCTCGTTCATCACTCGATGTATTTGCCTCAGCCGTTGCTAGGTCGACAAGTGTTTGCGCCGCGGCAAATGCTGCAGCCAATGAACCAAGTTGTAGCGGCAAGGCCATGATGCGAGCGCGGTTACCGCGCACGCTTTCGTTCGTTGCTAAATACCGTGCTCGTCCGATATGTCCTTGGCTAACGCGCGCAGCAAAATCTGCCATTGCCGGAGCAATCTTGTCTCTGGCCACCAACACGTTGGTAACAGCTTGTAGTGAGGGCGTGCGCAGCTGCAAGTGACGACAGCGTGAGCGAATGGTGGGCAGAAGATCATGCAGAGTGGGAGCACAGAGCAACCAGACGGTTCTTGTGCCAGGCTCTTCAATTGCCTTGAGCAGCGCGTTAGCAGCTGATTCAGTGAGTCTGTCAGCATCTTCCATCACAACTACGCGCCAGCCGCCCATGGAGGGCGCCCAGGCAACGCGGGTAAGAAGCTCGCGCACTTCTTCTACCTTGATCGACAATCCTTCAGTGCGAATGATTTCAACATCAGGGTGACCGTGGGTCTTTGCGGCATTGCAATCAGAGCAGGTGCCGCAACCGTCCTTTGAACAGATCAGTGCTTGGGCAAATGCAACAGCGGCACTTGATCGACCTGATCCTGGCGGGCCAGTGAATAACCAAGCGTGTGTCATCTCTTGGCTTTCCTCACCGGTGCGCGATGCTGCAACAGCTGCTTGCAAGATTGTTGTGATGTGTTCTTGACCTACCAGGTCAGCAAAGACGGAGCTCACTTACTTCTTTATCCGACTTGTAACGGCATTGGTTGCAAAACGAATTGGGCGCAGTAAACGATTTTGATGTGGGCCGGCGGCGTTGCGCTTGAGTGCGGCAAGTTCGGCAACACGTTCGATAATTTGGGTGTGAATTGCATCTGGTGATTGCGTGCCATCGACGACGAAGTAACGCTCTGGATCCATGAGGGCGATTTGTAAGAACTCTTGGCGCACGCGTTCGTGGAATTCGGTGGGTTCGGCCTCTAAGCGATCGCGAGATTGTAGACGGGCAAGACCGATCTCAGCTGGAACATCGATGATGATGGTCAGGGTTGGATACAAACTTTCGGTGGCCCATCTAGAAATGCGCGCTACTTCACCGGGAATGAGAACGCGACCGGCGCCTTGGTAGGCGATCGAGGAATCGAAGTAGCGATCTGTGATGACGACATCGCCGCGATCAAGTGCGGGGCGAATAATTGAGTAGACGTGGTGGGCGCGGTCGGCCGCATATAACAACGCTTCGGCGCGCGGTGAGATTGCGCCGGTTTCGTGGCCGAGCAGAATCTTTCGTAGATCTTTTCCAAGTGTGGTGCCACCGGGTTCGCGAGTAAGAACAACACTTTCACCTTCTTGGATCAACCACTTTTCTAATAACTGTGATTGCGTTGATTTGCCGGTGCCTTCTCCGCCTTCGAAGGCGATGAAGATGCCTTTTGTTTCAGTGCCGGTGATTGAACCGAGTTCACCTTGTAGCGCTGAGACGATATCGGACCAGAGCGAAACGGTGGGGCGATCTCGCATCTGGCGATAAGAGATGACACCAATCAGTGCTGCGATTACACCGGCGAGCAGCATGGTGATTTGGGCGCCGTTGTAGTTAACGGTGGTGTTCTGGAATTTATATTCGTGCTCGCCAATGGTGGCGGCGATGATGGGGGCGATAGCAAGAACTGCTACCAAGGTAATGCGAATCAGTGATTGCACAAAGGCGAAGGTGCGACCACGCACATCATCGTGGACTTCCATGCCGAGCATGGTGAAGCCGGTAACCCAGGTGATTCCGCTAAAGGCACCGAGGATGATGACGATGAAGACTGAGAGTGTGAAGTTTGAAATTGCAGCCAGCAGTACAAGGAAGATGCCCGCGGTGGAAAGGGAGGCGCCAAATAAACGGCGACGTGAGAACTGAGCAAATATCTTTGGGCCAAATGCGATTCCGATTGCAAGACCGGTGAAGACCGCGCCGAAGAGAACGCCGTATGCGGCATCGCCGCCGCCGAGATCGCCGACGAATGTGCGAGCAAGGCCAATAACAGCGCCAGCTGCAGAGAAGGCGCCGACCATTCCGATAATCAGGCCGCGAATAATTTTTGATTGCGAAACTGTTTTCCAACCTTCAGCCAGTGACTGACCAATGTTCTGCTCGGCATCTTTTTTGGAGGCAGAACCTTTTGGAATTTCTTTCAGGCCGCGGATTGTGTAAGCGGCGAAGAAGAATGAGAGTGCGTTGAAGTAGAGCGCAATATCAACCGAACTGCTTGGAAGCAGTGGGCTAATCGTTGCAAGAGCACCTGAGAGCAAGGTAAGAAGTGTGAAGAGAATTGCAGCGATGGGTGCGGTGCCATAGGCAACTAGTAGTGAGACCTGATTAGCATTTTCTAACTTATCGCGTGGGACAAGATTAGGTACTGATGCTTCCTTCGCTGGTGACCAGAACAAGGTAAGGCACTCCACCAAGATCATGGCGGCATAGAGCCAGAAGTAGGTGTGCACGATTGGGATAGAGATATAGAGCGCGGCGCGCAGGATGTCGATCACCACCATCAAGCGGCGGCGATCAAAGCGATCTGCAAATACTCCGGCAATGGGGCCAAGAAATACTGCGGGTAACAATCGCGCAATAAAGACACCAGCGATAGCAAAGTTTGCGGTGGCATAAGAACCGCCAGAAAGTTGTGCGGCCAGGGCGGTAGTTGCTAGCAGGCCAAGCCAATCACCTAAGGAAGAGAAGACCATCGCCTTCCAGAGTTTGCGAAATGCCGGGATAGCAAGGACGCTGCGGGTGGCATCCTGCTTAGGAGCAGCAGGTGTGGGCAGGCTAGCTGGCATGAGGGAAGTCTATCGGGAGCGTCAGATAAAGACTTTGGGGCTGTTAGGTCTCTAAATCAGGCCACATGAGGTCAGTGCACCTAGCTAGGTTTGATACATGAATGAACAGGAAGATAACCCGCTTATTAAAGCGATGATTGCCAACGGTGACATTATTGAAAATGATGGAAACTTATGGGAGCTCGAGCTGCCCATGGTTTCAGCCACTGGGAAGACCGCCTCTCAAGTGGTCGCCGAAGATCGAGGTTATCTAGATAAATTGGCGCAAAGCTTTAAATCGTTAAGAGATGCGGGTAAGTAAGTACTCATTTAAAACAGACTGCGGATGCTCTCTTCAAGTGAGTACTTAGAACTAAAGCCCATCGCACTCTTTGCAAGTGCCACATCGGCACATAAGAACGCTGGGTCTCCTGCTCGGCGTGGGCTCTTAATTACTTCGGTCTCTGTCTTATTTGTTGCTTGCAGAACTAAATCAATAATCTCGCGCACAGATGCCCCGCGCCCCGTACCGATGTTCATCGCAGGTGGCAGTGGGGTTGTGGCATCGGCTGCCGCTAAATGTGCGCGGGCAATATCTCGAACATCGACATAGTCGCGAACACATGTGCCATCGGTGGTGGGGTAGTCGGTGCCGAAGATCTCGGGTGCTTGGCCTTTATTTAATTTCCCTAAAACAATAGGAACTAAGTTCTCGACTGAGTTATCCAGGAGTTCCGGTGCTGCGGTGCCCACCACGTTAAAGAAACGCAGTGATGTTCCATGGTTACCGGGTGTATTAATAAAGGCGGTCACCTTTGATTCTGCTTGATACTTTGAATCTCCATAAGGAGAGATGGGCGCCTTGGGGCCATCTTCTTTGCATGGCTCCATGGTGTCTGGACTGCCATACACGGCCGCCGTTGATGAGAAGATAAATTTCTTCACACCATTGCGCTTTGCTATTTCGATTAATTCATTAGTTGCTTCTAAATTCACTTGGAAATACTCATCTGGTTTTTCCATTGATTCACCGACGGCTTTTAGAGCCGCGGTGTGAATGATGCCATCGATCTTATATTCGCGGATTAAGCTTTCAATCTCGTTGTAATCACGGATATCGCACTTGATAAAGGGAATCTCCAGGCCATGTTTTGCCCGCAGGAAGGTGATGCGGGATTCCAGGCCTTGATAGAGCGAATCAATGATGACTACAGATTTATCACTGCAGATGAACTCATCTGCGATATGGGCGCCAATATATCCAGCGCCGCCTGTGAGCAGCCATCTCTCGGGGGTCATTACGGAAGTGTATCGGCGCAGCTAAAAACTCCTATTAATGGGGGTAGATAGCTGGGGCTGTGGATAATGTAGCACTTTTCCTTTTGTGCTACATTTAGCCATGGCCACATCAGCGAAAAAAAGTGCAACCCGTGCAGTGAAGAAGGCACCTTCAAAAGCTAAAAAATCTTCTCTCTTTGAAGATATGCTCACAAAGAAATTGTCTGTCGGTGTCCGAGAACTCCGTCAAGAAGCCTCAAAAGTACTTGGTCTTGTAAAGAGCGGTGAAATTGTCATCGTTACCGAATGGGGAAAACCAGTTGCAGAAATTCGCGCTATTAAACCGACATCACTTCAAGATCTCATTGATGCCGGGCTCATAACTCCAGCAAAGGCTAAATTTGATCCAAAGGTTTTCGAGCCACTACCAAACCCCGATGGAAGAAGTCTCTTGGCAGAGTTTCTCAAAGAGCGTGAAGAAGCACGCTATTGAGTTGGTATGTTGATAGCTCGGTGATTCTCGCCTCGGTTTTCGAAGAACCAAACAGTATTGAGTTATCTAGTGTGTTAAAGGACCATCCTGTTACCTCTCGGCTCTCCAGTGTTGAGGTGCTTCGGGCTGTTACTAAGTTCAACGATTTGCTATTACCTCGTGCTCAGCATTTACTAACTCAATTTTCCTTTGTTGATATCAGCAATACAATTCTTAACCGCGCTGAGAGTTATTCCAGTGAGATTACCATGAAAGCTGCAGATGCAATTCATCTGGCAACAGCTGAAACTATTTCACCTTTGATTGACGGAGTGATCACCCTGGATAAGCAAATGGCGACAAATGCGCAGAAATTAAAGTTGACTCTTTATTAATCCACCTCGGATTAGTTAACTTTTAGACTTACCGCTTGCCTTCTTAGCCGCTCTCTTCTTTGTTGCAGCTTTCTTCACCGTGTTCTTGGTTAGCGTTGGCGCAGTTGCACCTGGCTTGGCTTTAGCTGCTTTCTTCCGTGACTTCTTAGGAGATGGGCCATTTTCTGCCTCCCACGCACGGCGTCCGGCCAGTAGTTCTAGGCCACGCTCTAGTGTCATTGCTTCCAGGGTGTCACCTCGCCGTAGCGTTGCATTGGTCTCGCCATCGGTGACATACATACCAAAGCGTCCATCTTTAATGATGACTTGTTTTTCACTGCCCGGATCAATACCAAGTTCTTTTAGTGGCGGCTTTGCCACACCACGACGTCGCTCTTTTGGCTTTGAATAAATCTCAAGTGCTTCATCTAAGTTGATGGAGAAGAGTTGATCCTCAGATGTCAGTGTGCGCGAATCGGCGCCAGCCTTGAGATAAGGGCCATAGCGACCGTTCTGAACCGTGATTTCATCGCCCGCACCATTTGTTCCCAGTACACGCGGAAGAGAGAGTAGTTGCAGCGCATCATCGAGTGTGATGGTGTCGAGATTCATTGTTGATAAAAGCGAAGCCGTCTTTGGTTTTGGTGCATCTTTCTTCTTGCGCTTCTTCTTCGGTTCACCTTTATCGTTAAGTTCTACCGGCTCTGGCGGAAATATTTCAGTGATGTATGGACCAAAGCGACCCGATTTTGCAACCACTTCAAAGTTTGTCTTGGGGTCAACGCCTAACTCACGTTCTCCGGAAGGTGCGGCAAGTAACTCAATTGCTTTAGCAAGGGTGAGCTCATCCGGTGCTAAACCTTCTGGAATATTGGCCAGCTTGCGATCTTGATCAGGTAGGTTCTCTTGCAGGTAAGGACCAAAGCGGCCCACCCGAATTTCAATGGTGTCAGATAAGTTCATCGTGTTTGTCGCTCGGGCGTCAATCACACCGAGATCAAGTGCTAACTCATTAAGTCCTGGCTCACCATTGACGCCGTAGTAGAAATCTCGGAGCCAATCAACGCGGCCCGCCTCCCCTGCTGCAATCTTGTCGAGATCTTCTTCCATTGATGCGGTGAAGTCATAGTCCACCAGCTTCGTAAAGTGAGTCTCTAACAGGCCGATGACTGAAAATGCTAAGAAGGTTGGCACAAGTGCGCGCCCGCGCTTTGAGACATAGCCGCGGTCTTGAATCGTTTGAATGATGGAGGCAAATGTTGATGGCCGGCCAATACCGAGCTCTTCCAACTTCTTTACAAGTGTGGGCTCGGTGTACCGCGCTGGTGGCTTTGTATCGTGGCCTTCACAAGAGTATTCCTCAACTTTGACTGATTGCCCCACTGTCATGGCAGGCAGGCGGCGATCTTCAGATTCGTCATCCTTGTTTTCATCGCTGGCAATATCGTCATAGGCAGCTAAGAAGCCAGCAAAGGTAATAACAGAGCCGTTGGCGCGAAAGATGGTTGCTTTCTTATCAGCTGTCGTTGCATCAAAATCAACCCGCATCTGCATCTTCTTAGCATCAGCCATTTGCGATGCCACGGTGCGCTTCCAAATCAAGTCATAGAGTGCGAACTCATCGCGTGATAGCTCTGGTGCTAACTCACCTGGTGTCTTAAAGACATCACCTGCCGGTCTAATTGCTTCGTGGGCCTCCTGGGCATTCTTTGTCTTTCCTTGATACACGCGAGCACTTTCATAGACATGGTCTTTGCCATATAAAGAAGCGGCTGAAGCGCGGGCAGCTTTGACTGCCTGCCCAGATAAATTGATGGAATCGGTACGCATGTAGGTGATGTAGCCGTTTTCATAGAGGCGCTGTGCAATACGCATCGTAATCTGGGCACCCCACCCAAGACGTGAACCCGCATCTTGTTGCATAGTCGATGTAGTAAATGGCGGCTTAGGACGTTCAGTACGCGGACTCTCTTCCATCGACTTAACAGTCAGTGGTGTGCCTTTAAGGCTTCCGGTGAGTGCGGTTGCCTGTTTTTCATCCAATAACAAAATGTCTTTTAGGGACTTTTCTTTTACCGCGCCATCGGCTCCAAAGTCACTGGTAGCAGCTACTTTCTTGCCATCAACTGAAAGTAGTCGCGCGGTAAAGCCAAGATCAGTTTTAGCATTCAGATCCCACCAAGAGGATGAAATAAAGGCCATCCGTTCGCGTTCTTTCTCCACAATCAACTTTGTAGCAACTGATTGCACGCGCCCAGCTGAAATACGTGGCATCACTTTCTTCCAAAGCACTGGCGAAAGCCGGTAACCAAAGAGTCTGTCTAGTACGCGCCTTGTTTCTTGGGCATCAATCAGGTTGTAATCAAGATCGCGGGTATTAACAACAGCAGCCTTTATCGCCTCTTCGGTAATCTCATTAAAGACCATCCGCTTAATGGGAATCTTTGGTTGCAGAACTTCTACTAAGTGCCAAGCAATTGCTTCACCTTCGCGGTCTTCATCCGTTGCCAGCAGGATTTCATCGGCCTCTTTCATCAGCTCTTTAAGTTCGGCAACCTTCGCCTTTTTATCGGGGTTGATGACATATAAAGGTGCGAAATCATTTTCAATATCGACGCCCTCTTTCGACCAGGCTAACTTCTTAACTTCTTTAGGAATATCAGCAGCGCGCTGCGGAAGATCGCGGATATGACCGACGCTAGACTCGACGATGTAACCATCGCCGAGGTAGCCGCCAATCTTGCGCGCTTTTGCTGGTGATTCAACGATTACCAGCTTCTTAAAGACTTTAGCCATGCGTGTAGAGGAAGTTACTCGCTCTTAGTATTCGATAGTTGTCGATTGACGACGATTACGAATCAGCGCTCCAATAATGATCGCTGTTGCAACAAGTGCAATCACTAGTGACATCGATGATCGCGCAGGTAGTGCGAAGCTGACAATTGCTGGAGTAATCAACAAACCAACCAGGTTCATCACCTTAATTAGTGGGTTAATTGCAGGCCCCGCGGTGTCCTTAAATGGATCTCCCACAGTGTCTCCGACAACAGTTGCAGCGTGTGCCTCTGTGCCCTTGCCACCGTAGTGACCATCTTCAACCATCTTCTTTGCGTTATCCCACGCACCACCTGAGTTAGATAGGAAGACCGCCATCAGAGTTCCAGTGCCAATTGCACCAGCTAGGTAGGCACCAAGTGCGCCCACACCAAGACCGAATCCCACTGCGATTGGCGCCATGACTGCAAGCAGACCTGGTGTTACCAATTCACGTAGTGAGTCGCGAGTACAGATATCTACCACACGACCATATTCCGGCTTTTCAGTGCCGTTCATGATTCCTGGGTGCATCTTGAATTGATTACGAACTTCAACAACAACGGCACTTGCCGCACGTGATACCGCATTAACTGCAAGTCCTGAGAAGAGGAAGACAACTGCGGCTCCAATAATCAAACCAACTAGGTTACGAGGCGATGCAATATCAAGGATGCCTTGGTACTCAAGTGCAACATCTGCGCCCTCACCCACTGCCTTAATGACAGCTTCCTTAATGGCATCAGTAAATGCACCAAAGAGCGCCGTTGCAGCTAATACTGCGGTGGCAATTGCGATTCCCTTGGTAATTGCCTTCGTTGTATTACCAACGGCATCGAGTGAAGTAAGGATCTGTGCGCCTTCACCCTTAACATCACCCGACATTTCAGCAATGCCTTGTGCGTTATCTGAGATAGGCCCGAAGGTATCCATTGCAACAATAACACCCACTGTTGTGAGTAATCCGGTTCCTGCAAGTGCGATAGCAAAGAGTGAGAGAACGACAGATCCGCCGCCGAGTAAGAAGGCGCCGAAGACTGCGGATGCAATCAAGATTGCAGAGTAGACAGCTGATTCAAACCCAACTGAGATACCAGCCAGAATTACTGTTGCCGCACCTGTTTGTGACGAGGCTGCCACATCATTTACTGGGCGCTTGCCGGTCTCAGTAAAGAAGCCGGTAAGTACTTGAATAGCAGCAGCTAAAACGATTCCGATAATGACTGCGCCAAAAGCCAGCACGCGTGGATTGATATTGCCTGCCTCTTCTAGCACCGTAGGTGAGAAGTTAGTAAGCAAGTTGAACTTACCTGGCAAGTACGTAAATGTTGCAAGGCCGGTGAGGCCAGCAGAGATAATCGCTGACATGAAAAATGAGCGATTAATAGCTGTCATTGCTGACTTATCGGTTGAACGCAAGCGAGTTGCAAAGATTCCGATTACCGCTGTGACGATACCAATTGCTGGCACGATGAGCGGATAGATCAGACCTTCGTTACCGAAAGCTGCCTTACCCAAGATCAACGCTGCAACAAGTGTTACCGCATATGACTCGAACAAGTCTGCCGCCATACCAGCGCAGTCACCTACGTTATCGCCCACGTTATCTGCAATTGTTGCCGCATTTCGTGGGTCATCTTCTGGAATACCTTTTTCAACTTTACCGACGAGGTCTGCTCCCACATCAGCTGCCTTAGTAAAGATTCCGCCGCCCACGCGCATAAACATCGCGAGCATCGCAGCACCAAAACCAAATCCTTCAAGAACAACAGGTGCGTTCTCGCGGAACAAGATAACAACGAGCGCTGCTCCTACTAGGCCCAGACCTACCGTTGTCATACCAACAACGCCACCTGTGCGGAAAGCGATCTGTACCGCCTTGGTGCCATCTTTCTGACGAGCAGCTTCAGCAACGCGCACATTTGCGCGAACTGCGAGCCACATACCGTTATATCCAACCAGGGCTGAGAAGCCAGCGCCGACTAGGAAGAAGATGGAGCGACCAACGCGAATAGCAGTTGTGTCGGCGGGCAGTGCAAAGAGTAGGAAGAAAACAATTCCCACAAAATAAGAAAGGGTGCGGAACTGGCGGGCAAGATATGCCGCCGCTCCTTCTTGAACAGCTTCGGCAATCTCGCGCATCTTCTCAGTGCCATCGTTGGCTGCAAGTACTTGCTGGCGCAGCGCGTAGGCGATACCAAGGGCAGCAAGTGCCACCGCCAAAACGATGTAGGTGATATTTAGGTTAGTCCCTGTTACTTGGACATTACTTAGAGCAGCAGAAGCTCTCATTGGTTCTCCTCCGTTGGAGAGTCAGGGCGCCCCATTCGAGGGCAAGGCGCGCAGATTGCCCGAGTGTACATATACATATCTATTGCGGGGAAAACTCCAGCCTGGATCGAGGTATTGATTTTTGCAGTTTTTTGCATAGCCTTTAACTCTTATGTCGGGCATCGTCGAAATCGCGAAGAAGGCTGGGGTCTCACCGGCCACTGTCTCGCGCGCGCTGCGGGGAATCCATCATGTCAACGAGAAGACCCGTAAGAAGATTGTTGCTGCAGCTCGCGATTTAGATTATCCGGTCCGCCCAGATTTATTGCCGCGTGGGCAAAACGAGAAGACAAATACGATGTTGAAATAGGTCTGGGCACTCCCAACATCCACCGACTTCTGCAGCTGGGCCGAAATCGCTGAGGTGTCTCCACTCTTTGAGGTTATGTGAGGTGAAGAAAGAAATCTGATGCAGATCTGGTCGTGCAATTGTCATCAGCCATTGGTCATTTATCCACTGCACTTTAGGGTCACGAAAATCTGGGGAATTAATATCTAAAACAGGGTTGCCTTCGTATTTGGTAAATGTTCTACCGTTATCAAGACTGAAGGCTAAACATTGAGATTGTTTGCTTTTATCATTCTTATGCTCGGTGTAAATCGCAACCATTGCCGGGTTTTCTATGCTTCCAAAACCTGTTGAATTTGTGTGATCAATAACTGTACTTCCAGAAAATATCCCGGTCTCTTCCGTGCAGGTAATGGCCACAGGTAGCTCTTGCCATGAGAATAAATCAGGGCTAACTGCGTGGCCCCATGACATATTTCCCCATACATTCTCTGTTGGATTATGTTGGAAGAAGAGGTGGTATTCGCCTTTGTAGTAAACAAGTCCGTTGGGGTCATTCATCCAATTTTTTTCAGGGGCGAAGTGAAATTGCGGACGATATTTTTCATCACCGAGCGCGCCAGAAGGGTGCTTAATCACGGCGGTTACCTTACCCTCGGACTCATGGAATTCTTGACAAACCTTTTGGACGCCAATTCTGTGGTTTCCACTTTGGGGTTGATTGGGGTCCTTGGCATTATTTTTATGGAGACCGGGCTTTTAATTGGTTTAGTCTTTCCCGGCGGTGAGGTTGTCTTTCTAGCCGGTATTGCTGCTTCTGGCGCAGGTGCCGATATTTTGGGAGACGCTAAATTATCCACACCGTTGTTGTTTATTCTCGCACCAATAGCTGCAATAACTGGTGGTGAGGTTGGTTATTGGTTTGGCCGGACCTACGGCAGAAAATTCTTCGATCGTCCAGATAGTCGCTTCTTTAACCAAAAGATGGTCCAAACTGTTGAAAAGTGGTTAAGAAAGTATGGCCCTCGGAAAGCTTTGGTTTTCGGACGTTTTATTCCTTTTGGAAGAACTCTTATCAACCCGGTCTGCGGTGTTGTGCAATTAGAGAGAAAAACATTCTCAACCTGGAACGCTATCGGTGGAATTATTTGGACAGAGGTTGCAATTGGGGTTGGTTATCTCTTAGGTGATGTTTTAGGTAACTCGGCAAATTATTATCTTTATGGTGTCGTTGGCCTAATCGTGTTGATTTCGCTAGTGCCGCTGGCTATTGAAATCTTTAGAGAGTGGCAATCTAAGCGTTATATGAAGTAACTACAGGCCTAAATCTTGTAGTGAATAAGCTGCGTAGTACTTATACCCTGCATCCAAAATCTTCTGCTTGGCTCCACGTTCCACAATGACGGCCACTCCCACAACAATTGCGCCAGCTTCTACCAGTGCTTCAACAGCCGTAAGAACTGAGCCACCTGTTGTTGAAGTATCTTCAACAGCCAGAACTTTCTTTCCCTTTACATCTGGTCCTTCGATGCGTCGTTGTAGGCCATGTGCTTTCTCGGCCTTGCGAACTACAAAAGAATCAATGTTTTTACCGTTACGCGCTGCCACATGCATCATCGCTGTTGCAACCGGGTCGGCGCCTAGTGTCAGCCCACCTACTGCTTCGTAATCTAAATCTTTTGTTAGCTCTAACATCACTTCACCTACAAGTGGGGCCGCAACATGATCGAGTGTGACGCGGCGAAGGTCTACGTAGTAATCAGCTTCGATACCGGAAGACAAGATCACTTTGCCGTGGACAACAGCTTTGTTGAGGATTTGTTCCCGGAGAATACCCTTAGAATCCATGTTTGAACCTTACCGCTTCAGTACTTCATTGTTAACATGGTCTCGTGAACTTAGACCGATTAGAGACTTCTCGGTTAGTGCACCGGTTTGGTTTTGGGCCACGTGTTGGTGAATTCACCACTTACTTGAAGCAGGGTGTCCCAGCAACACGTGACTCGCTCTTAACAGTTCCTAGTGTGGATTTAGGATTAGCGTCAATCACGCTTCCAACTTTTACGGATCTGGGTAAAAGGCCTGAGCCAAATACTCCTGAAATAATTCCATTTGCTGTGGGGATGAGATCTCAAACTGAGAACCTTATTTCTTGGTGGATGGATCGGATGGCCCTTGGTGATAACGGGCTCACGGAGCGAATGACTTGGTTTTGGCACGGCCATTGGGCCACTTCGATTTCGAAGATAAACCATCCGCTGCCTATGTATAAGCAGAATGAAACTTTTCGAAAATATGCTTTAGGTAACTTTGCTGAGATGTCGCAGGCAATGCTCACTGACGGTGCCTTGCAATATTGGTTAGATGGTCAAGAGAGCACCTTCAAGTCGCCTAACGAAAACCTTGGCCGCGAGTTCATGGAGCTCTTTACTCTTGGCGTAAACCGATATTCCGAAGATGATGTTAAAGCTATAGCGCGCTCATTGACTGGATATCAAGTCGTAAACAGTTCCGGCACTGTTACATTCAACCTTAAGCGGCATGATACAAAGGCAGTAACTTTGTTGGGGACGACAAAGCATTTTACTGGTGCGGAAGTCTCGGATTTTCTAGTAGCAAGAGATGACTGTGCTCGTTTCATCTCGGAAAGGCTTTGGTATCGCTTCATATCAAGCACAGAAGCGATGCCAAATAATTTTGCCGGGATCCAATCATTTGCTAATCGTGAAATTTTGAGCGTGGTAGCAGCCGTAGCAAAAGATTCTGCGATGCGAGATCCTAAAAATGCAATGGTTAAATCCCCAGTGGATTGGTTTATCTCCGCCGCGCGAG
>Ga0247843_1006884_pt1 | contig 14449 bp, 12 predicted proteins | sample LaCruzMarch2017__FD_192420 | JGI IMG/M metagenome (GOLD analysis project Ga0247843, IMG submission 192420) | Freshwater microbial communities from meromictic Lake La Cruz, Castile-La Mancha, Spain - LaCruzMarch2017_8m | ecosystem: Environmental > Aquatic > Freshwater > Lake | place: Spain...
TGAGGGACTCGGCGTCGTCGATGCTCCCGACAAACGCGTGTTTTTCGTGCCCGCAACTTGGATCGGAGACTTCGGACGTTTTGAAGTTTTGGAACTCAAAAAACGCCATGGCTTCGCGCGCATCGTAGAACTCACCGAAAAATCCACGGAGCGCGTGGACGCTCCGTGCTGGCATCATGGTTGGCTGGAGAAGAGTTGCGGGGGGTGTCCTTGGCAGTTCGTCAACTATCCCGCTCAGCTCGCGGCCAAACAGGACCGTGTCGTGCAAGCGCTTCATCGCGCTCGCATGGAACTCCCTCTCAAAGAGATCGTGCCTTCGCCTAAAGTCTTCGGCTACCGCAACCGCGCGCAGCTCAAGACCAACGGAAAGTATTTGGGTTATGTCGCAGCAGCTTCGCGCAACCTTGCGCCTGTATTGGACTGCGTCGTACTCTCGGACAAGAATCGCGCGACCCTCAAGCAGCTTGTCTCTGAACTTCCGAAACCCGAATGGAAACACGTCCCTCCGCATCCTTGGAATTTCGTTGATATCGACGAAGACATCGCTCGCGAAGATATCGTACTCAATAAACGCCGTCCTTTTCGTCAGGCCAATACCGACCAGAATAATTTCATGCGCGAATGGCTTGCGGCTCGCCTAGAAACGTTGCCGAAATCCTTGCCCGTTCTTGAACTTTTCGCAGGGTCTGGAAACTTTACGGAAGTGATTGCGGGTTCAGGCTTTACGCAGATTTGCGCTGCAGAGGTGATCGACGCCGCGCTGGACGCTCTTCGTGAGAAGAAGCTCCCTGGCGTGACGTGCGTTGCAGCGGATCTCTTCGAGAATGCGGCCTACAAAAAACTCAAACAGGAGTTTCCCGTAGCGGAAGTTCTCGTTCTTGATCCGCCCCGAGACGGACTCAAAGAAAAACAGGGCTTGCTCGAAGCCTATCCCGACCTGAAGGCGATCGCGTCCATTTCTTGCGACGTCGCGACTTTCACTCGAGATCTTGCCGATTTCGTCGCTGCGGGATTTAAGGTGATTGAGGTTCAGCCGCTCGATCAGTTTCCGCATACGCCTCACATCGAGATCATGGCGTGGTTGGAACGCTGACCCGGCGAAAGTTTGCCGGGTCTAGACCGTCTTTGTTGGAGTCCGAATCTTCAACAAAGCGTTCGAGAGTATCGAGAAGAATCGTCATCTTAATGAACGGATCTGTCGAAGGGTAGAGTGTGCCTTCTTGCACGACGATTTGGTACTTCGATAGTCCCAGGGGCTTTTCCCGTTGGTCTTCTTTGGAACATGACACCTTGCCGCTGCCCGCTTTTGCCATCGGGAAGCCGAGGGCGTACCCCGAAAGGCAGGTTATGAGGCCTGTAACAAAGCAAAACAAAAAATGTTTGTTCATGTTGAAGGCGCACACTAGTCCAGAATCCTTTTCGATCAAGACTTTTGAGATGCGAAGTTCTCTTAACATTTGCTTAATTAAACGTTCATCAAAACTTTAACGAATCTCCGCTCGATCATGTCCCCGCAGTCGAATGCCGACACGTACAATAGAGAGATAGGAAGATTTATGAGAGCACATATCGCTGCACGCGCCATTTTTTGTTTGGGGCTTCTTGGGGTCGGAGCATTCGCTCATGCAGATTCTGCCGCTGCGGGACGCGTCGTTAAAGTCGTCGGAGACGTGATGCGCATCGATCCCCAAAACGGGCAGAAGTTTCTCGCCGTTGGCGATACCTTCTCGGTGGGTGACGTTTTACAAACAGGTCCCGACGCTCGCATCAAAGTCGTGATGAGCGAAGGCGGCAATGAGGTGGTTCTCGGGCGGGCCACGCGCCTTCTTATCGAGCGTTCAGGCAGTCTGGCTCGCAATAGCGAAACAGGGACCACTCTCAGTCTGAGAGAAGGACAGGTTCGCAGCGTCGTTAAAAAGAAATACTCCGGTTCGGGAAACGACGTTTTTGAAGTGCGTACGCCAAACGCCGTCGCGGGAGTCAGAGGCACCACGTTCCTCGTCTCTTTCGATCAAAAAAAGTTCCGCAGCTTGCTTGCTACCGAGGAAGGTGCCGTCGTCTGGAGTTCTCAAGGCAAGCAACTGCTTGTCGCCAAAGGAAAATTCTCGACCGTCTCCGGAAAAGACATCTCCATGCCGACTGCGATCGAGTCGAGTCCCAGCGTAAGTTCCGAGGTGAAAGAAGTTCGTAGCGAAGCGGCCACCGACAACGGCGATTCGACCTCCACGTCGTCGGGTGCGACATCGGTCGCTTCGGATCCTGTCGCCAAGTCCAGCACCACGACATTCGATGCAAGCGGCAATGAAGTCGTCGTTGAAACCGTGGAAGCTCCCCAAAACACGACACGTGCTCCCGCTTCGGTCGCTGAAGCGGCTCCAGCTTCTTCGGCTTCCACGGCGGTCGCTGCAGGGCCCTCGGGTATGCCCAAAGCTTCAATGGGTGGCGTGGAGCGGAAGATGGCTTTGGCTAAGGTGCCTGAGACGGCTTCGAGTCCGGCAGCGGGCTCTGGGCCTGTTGCTTCTGGGGCGGCGGACATTCTGAAAGATCAGAGAGGCTTGCAGGATCAGACGACCTTCGTGAAGAAGAACTCCGACAAGCTGAATCCCGCTGTTGTTTCAGCGCCTGTAAAATAGGAGAAGCGTCTTTACGCGTGGCCTTGAGTAGCTCGACGTCAGAGATCTTCTTTGCGACGGCATAATGCTCGATATTCCCAACAAGATCGTTGTAAGTGCTGAGGCTCACGAGCACGGCATTGTTCCATTCAATCTTCGACCATTTTTCGAGTTCGGGTACTGTGGCGAGTTCCCCGCGAAGCTTAGCGAAGAACTTCTCACGCAGGGACTCTTGAGTGGACGCCGAGGCATCCAGGAAATCTTTCGAATCGTAGAAGCGTCGTGCTTTAGCGAGAATGCTGTGAATCCATTTCGTCTTGAGAAGATCATGTTCTCTTGAGGTCCGAAGCTCGGAGAGCATTCGCTTTCTCTCGTCGTCGGAAAAATCACTTTCTTTGATGAAGCGCTCCGTCGCCCGCGCCGCAAACCAAGTGGCAAAAGCCTCGTTAAAATCCGCTTCTCCATTGACGTAGAACTGAACGTGAACGAGTTCATGAAAAATGACGTCTATGAAATCGACTTCGGATTCGAACATGGAGCTGACGATCGGATCGGCGAGCCACCCCGTCGTTGAATAGGCCGGAACGGGTCGCACATACACGTCGAGATTTTGCTTGCGGAGCTGAGTAGCGAAATCCTTCGCATCCCGAAGTTGGAAGTAGCCGCGGTAGGGAAGTCCACCGAAGAAGGGGTAGTTAAACAGGTGGGCTTCGAGTCGATTTTTGTGAGCGGCGACGACCACGTGAGAGACCCAGCGATTCTTCAGAGCTGCGTAAGTGCGGTAGTTGCCTTTGGTTTCCATTTCGAGCTTGTCCGATGCGAATTCTAGAACGTTACGGCTGAGTCTGAGGTAGCGTTTTACGGTGGGATCGCTCGCGGGATCTTTGAGGACTTCTTCCACCGGACGAGCGCCCAGATAAAGGGAACCTTGTTGCAGCCCTTGAGAGAGGAGGTAGCTAGGTAAGCTGTCTTTGCACGAGGCTAGGCCCGTTGCCACGAATGCGGTGAAGCCTAAGCTTAGGATGCCTCTCATGATCTCGAATAGTCTCGCTTAGAAGATAAAACGCAGGCCGCCGGATCCGGAGTAGTGGAGATAGACCTCTTCTTTGTCGAGATCCGTAGCCATGACGTTGAAAGTCCCCTCGAGCGCGAGTCTCTCGGCGATGAAAAGCTTGAATCCCACGCCTCCGTCGGCCGATATCGATTGTGAATTGGGAACGGCTTTAAATTCGAGTTGTTCTTGGCCATCGAGGAGGTCGGAACTTTCTGATGTGCCGGAGGTGCTTTCTTTGCGAGTCATGTAGCCGATGCCGCCCGAGAGGTAAGGGCGGAACTGAGCTTTGCGAGGGGCAAACTCTAGAACGAGATTGGCGCCGATATTGTTGAACTCGCTGGTACGTCTGATGCGATAGATGTTTCCGTCGGAGATCGAGACGGTAGTATAACGGTCGAGTTTCTTGGATTTCGTGTACTTTAACTCAAAGAGGACGTTGCCGAAAAAGTTGTAGGCAATGCCTGTGCCCATGCGTGACGTGGTCTCGGTGTTGAGTTCACCGAGGACTTTGCCGTTCGTGTACTTATAGTACGAGCCGTTCGCCGATAGTTCAAAGTAGCCAGCAAATGCAGGTGTTCCGGTGAGACCTAGGGCGAGGGCAAGAATGCGGCAGAACTTCGGCATAGTCCCATTCTAAACGAATTCAGAGCCAACCCGAAAAATTGATTTTCTGACGGAGCAAAGAATTCGAGGCTTTGATAAACTTATGACGACAAGAATCTGACGGCAGCCATTTAAACATGAAAAAACTCGACATCTACTTCGTGCGCGAAATTCTGAAAGCCTTTGCGCTAAGCATCGGCGTTGCGGAACTCGTTCTGCTTTCGCTGCAGGGGATTCGTCTGGCGGGCGTCATCGTGGGGCAAGGGCTCGAGTTTCCGCTCATCTTCAAGATGCTCGTCGGACTCGCGGTCAGTTTCCTCCCGATCGTCTTGCCGATTTCGTTTCTGTTTTCGCTTCTTATCGTATTCGGTCGCATGGCATCCGATCGCGAGTTCTTGGCTCTACAGGCCATGGGTCGTGCGCCGAGCCGCCTCGTTATGCCAGGGCTCTGCGTGGGCGTGCTCATCGCGGCTCTTACTCTGGGAGTTTCTTTCGTCTGGGGTCCGGCCGGAAACAGAAACTTCGAGATCAGCATGGATACGGCCCTTAAGAAAAAAGTGACGAGCGTCCTGCGGGCGGGAACGTTTTCCGAGGGCTTTTTGAATATGGTCGTTTTCGTGGATCAGATCGATCCGATCACTCAGGAACTGCGCCGCATCTTTATGTTCGACGAGAAAAGCTTCGACGAAAGTACGGCGATTTCCGCAAAACGCGGAAACTGGCTCCAGAACTCGATGTCGGGCGTTGGTATTCTGAGACTCTATGACGGCTTGATGCTTGTTCAAGACAACAAGGGCGATCGCGTGCAACGGATTCGTTTCGATGAATACAATCTCTATGCGGACTTCACGTCGGATGTGGGGCGCAGTCGCGATTCGCCTGCCAGTCAGGATTGGAACGGCCTTGTGACCAAGCGAGCAGCGCTACAGAAAGAGCCACAAAAAGACGCGCGTTCGGTGTGGATGGAGATCGCGAGGCGTATTGCCGTGAGTTTTGCGTGTTTGTTATTCGTCCCTCTTTGCTTTTCGCTTGTGCTCGACAACAAACGTACCGCAAAGAACCGCGCCGTTTTCAGCGGACTCGTCATCGTTCTAATCTACTGGACTCTCTATTTCGGAATTGCGACATGGTTTCAAAAAGCCCCGATCGAAGTTTTCAAGCGTTATGAAATACTCTCTTGGCTTGCGATTTGGATCCCAAACGTTGTCGTTGCTGGGGTTGGTGCTTGGCTCTTCCGAAAACGCTCACGTCTGGCTTAAAGAAGCTGAATTTTCGCGTCAGAACTTTGTCAAAAAACTCGAACGAGTTTCCATCTACCTCAGGTCAACAATGCGATAAACTTGACCTGTGAGTTTTCCGAAAAGCATTCGAGGATTCGGCATCGTCCAGGCGATGCTTGGTATTGCTGTGATCGGCGTTGCGGCGACACTCCTCCCGAGTCTTTTCAGTCCAATCGACCAAGCTTCGCAGAAAGCACGAGCCACGGCGACGATGATTGCCGTCGAAGCCGCTTTGGTCGATGCGCTTCAAGAGAACAGCAATTTTACGAGCGTGCCAGCCACTCTGTCCGCTCTTCAGAACGGAATCACGAGCAGCGCTAGCACTACAGCCCCTCCGATCACATTGCGTTCGATATCGAACGCCGCCGTCGTTGTCAGCGGTGTATCGACCCCTACCTATTACGCCGTCGATGGATCTCAATGCACGGCTTCAGAGTTCGCTTCGGGAAGCGCTCAGTGCTTTCTAAAGGTCACGGTTGAGATCAAGAATTTCTTTGCGGAGCAAAGCTACCGAGCGGCCTACCGTCTTATGACCGGTTCCGCAGTTCGTAAGTGGGGTGCTTTGCAATCGGTGGGCGCCCCTCTTAAAACAACAGGTGCGGTTGAGGCCTTTGGTGAACCCGCCACCGCAACGGAAGCGTCGAGTGGTCGCTACGGAGACTACACGTTTGCGATTCCGATCTACTTTGGCAACAGCACTGGGGTAGCTTGTCCGAATGGAAGTATCGCAAAAGGCTACCACAGTGGCACGAACACGCTGACGTGTTGGGATCCACCCACTCTCAAATGTGCTGCGGGTCAGTTCTTAATGGGCATAAAAGCCGTTGGGACTCGGCTTCAACCTGATTGTGTTGCGGGCAATGATCCTCGACTGGAATGCGAAGACGACTATTATGCACTTCAGTCTTTCGGTTACACGAGCACGGCTTCGCCCAGAGCGTTTGGGAAATGTATTTACGCAGGCGCGGCGAGTGTCTCCAAAACAAAACGCAGCTGTCCCGTTGATTACGAGCAGGTGGCTTCAAGCTGTAATCTAAGAAGTGCCTTCACGAGCCTCAAAGACGCTAAGGACATTCCATGAAACATTCTCGTCGTGGCGACGCTCTTGTTCTTGGATTAGTGGCTCTCGGTCTTATCGGGGTCGCCGCTGTCGCGGTCCCCAAGATTCGCGCTTATATGGAGCAGAGTGCACGTGCGAGTATCGTGAAGAACGCGCTCGTAAATGCCGAGACTCGATTGAAACTTTCTCTTCTAGATTCCTTGAGCTTTGCGACTTCAGGTTGTGGGGCGGGCGGTTCTCTCTGCTTAAAATCCGATTTGAAAAGCATTCAACCGATCAGCATCATCGGTGCGCAATGTGTTTCGGGGGCTGCCTGTGGTCTCCAAATCGTTGCGCGCGATGCTGCAAAAGGTTTTGTGCATCTGCAAGACACAACTCGAGCCTACAAAGCGACGGCTCCTCTTTCGAACCTCTATGTTCTGGATGCTGAGATTCGGTATCTCGGGCAAGAAGTCAAAGTGAAGCCGGTGCTTACGGGCGAAGTTGTGATCGGCGATCAAGTGGTGAGCGAGGCGTTGGGACTGCCTGGATCCGGAGGAGGGGGTGCGGGAGCGGCCTACACCTGTCCCGTTACGTCTCCGATCTTTCGTGGTCTTAGCACGGCGGCCAACGGAGCGGTTTCTAAAGTTTGCACGGCATTCATAAGATGTCAGAACGGACAGTTTGCGAGTGAAATCGATCCCGTAAGTTTGAAGCCTACGTGCAAAGCACTGCCCTCGTTCAATTGTGGAGCCAACAGATTTATTACGCGTCTTCTTGTCAAGGACGGTATGGTCGTCGATGTCGTGTGCTCCAACCGTCTCAATCCCTATACGAGGTTGCCGACACCATGAGCAAATCTGGACAAACGATCGGTGTCGTTCTTATGGGACTCGGCGTGACCGCTATCGTTGCGATAGGGGCGGCGTCCGTCATCAAGAATATCCAATCCGGCAGCAACAAAGCTCAGCTACAAGCGGCCATTGATTCTCTACATCTTTTGGCTGCCCAACGTGTGCGTTCGCCCGCGATCGTCGCGAGCGTGATCTCGAGCGATCAAGCTTCGAATTGGCTAAGCCTCCTAGCTTGTTTGCGAGGAGCGGGCACAGGATGCACGTCGCTTGCTTCAATTTCCTCAGCGAGACCTTTCAAACACTCCACTGACGTCACCTACAATGAACTCAATTCCAAAATGTCCAATAGGGGCGGTCTTTGTGCGACGGGTCCGAGCTGTCTTATCGAAAGAGTTGCGAGCTACCGTGTGAACTGCGTCTCGGCCACAAAGTGTGACGGCGTTGTTGTGACGATCGAGACATCGTATCTTGGCACAGCCGACACTGCAGGTGGGAGAATCAATAATCGCAGCACGGTGCTGGATTTTTCGGGCGCCGATCTCGTGGGCAATGTGCTCGTCGGTAGCCTCAACTGGAGTTGCGCGCAGGACGCGAGCAATCCTCTTCCGATCACTCAGTTTGATGCCAAGTCAAAGATCGCTTCTTGTGCTGGGATTGCGAACCCCAACTGTGTCGTGAATCATGTCGGTGCCGGACGTAAGCTGGCAGGGATTGCGGGAAGCGAAGCGGAGCTGTGTTTGCCGCTCGAAGATAAGACGTGTGAGCCGAAACAGTGGATGACGGGCTTTGGGCTGGAGCAGGGAGGAGCGTCGTGTGAGGGAATGTCATTCAAGCCGCCGTGCGACGAAGCTCCTGAAGAAATCGGAGGATTTGTTCTAGAAAAGACTGAGACGGAATGGAAAATCCTCAATCGGTCCGACGGAACTACCGTGGGTGCGTCGTGCAGATTGACGACATGGAGTCCTCCAGTGAGCAACACTTCTTTTTTCGTTCCCGCCGACGTTAAAGAAATTTATGTGCAGGCCTGGGGCGGAGGTGGTGGCGGCAACAATGGTTGGTGCTGTAACAACAGCGGTTCGCCGGGAGCCTTTGTCGGACGTCGCTTTGTAACAAGCGGTGGCGAGAGAGTGACGGTTGTCGTGGGTCAGGGCGGTGCGGGGCTTCCGGGTGTAAGTCAGTGCCGACGTAGTCCTGGCAATGGTGGGGATACGACGGTCACGGTTCAAGGTGTGGACTCGCTTCGGGCGGGTGGGGGACGAGGTGGGGCAGGTGCGGCGAAGTCGAACGTGGCGACGTACAGTCTCGGATCCAATCCACCCGACGATGCGTTCGGCGTAGCAAGGGTTGGCAATAATTATATTAGCTGCGGACATAGTGCGTCGTACTCGCAGTCTGCGTGTACGGCAGATTCCGTGAAGGGCAGGGGGACCTTGATGCCTGGGACTGGAAATTTCGCGGGCGGTGCGTTCGGTGGTGGAGGCGGTGGCGGTGTACAAGCGGCTTCGGGTGGCGGCGGACGTGGAGCAGTAGTTATCTACTGGATCAGTTGCATCCCTTAATTTCGAATCCTTACTCGCAAGAATACAGGAAATAAACTTCGGAGGCTTCTTTATGGAGACCTTGGTGGAGGCGACATCCTTCGACGCGTTTGGGGTCGCGAGTCAGAAGCCAGCGCGGTTGTGCCTTCACGATTTCCGGAAGAACCCAGCGAGCTTCGTGATTGAACTGGCTCTCGCGAGAGCCTTCGGTCCATATATAGAGACGCTTCGCGAGTTTTGTGTCGGGCTTGTGCGCAGAATCCGTAAAGAGCAGCGACGAGAGGACCTGAAAGCTTTCGACTTCGATCGGACGCCTGTCTTGTTTGGTGATATCCGAAATCAAAGTGTGCAGGCGTTCCCATCCAGCGAACTCGCGCAGTCGCGAAGGTTTGCGAAGTTTCTCTGCCCAGTGAGGGCGCGAAGCTTCGACAAGCGTGGCGAGTCGCGGTCCTTGAGTGAGAAGCATCCAGCCCAGCACGAGAATCGCGATGTTCTGGAGAATGAGAAGCCAGATCCAAAAAGGACGGTGGCGAAGCCTGGAGAGAATCATGACCATCGCGGCAAGAACTCCGACCAGAGGCCAGTTCGCTTCGGCAGGACGCTTGAGCGCCGTAAGCGAGAAGAAAAGAAGCGGCGTCAGGGCCCACATGAACAAAGTCCCCGAAAGGCGGCTGCTTTTTACTGAGAGGAAAAAGCGGCGAACGTCTGTGAAAAAGAAGACGAGTGTTCCGATGAAGACGAACGGCGACCACAGGAAAAGCTGCGAAGCCCACAGATCTCCGACGAATTTGAAGTTGTTGGGTTTGATCGGTGCGCCTAGGGCGTTGCCGAGCTGGAAGAAGACTCCGGCGCCGTCTTCGACGCCTTGAGTGCTGAGCCAGAGCAGGTAGGGGAATATGAACGTGAGCGAGATCATGCCCATCATGAGGGCATTCCAAAGACCGCAGCCGCTGAGAACGATAAGGAAAGCGGCGATCACTGCGCTGTACTTGGAATAGGCAGAGAATGCGAGTGCCACGCCCGAAAGAATCGAAAGCGCGATGAGCGGAGGCGTGGGATCGCCGAGGACATTGTTGTGATAGCGACGTTTTTGGAAACCGATTGCTGCGAGCAAGCAGATCGACCAACCCAGAAACAAGGGAGCATCCGGAGTGACGACTTGTGGGCCCAGCAGAAGAATCGGAGTGAGCATGAGCGCGATCATCTGGGTCATGCTGAGCGCATCGCGCTGAACCCACTCCACGGATTTTCCGATGACCATTGGAGTGAGCACGGAGCTGAGGAAGTAAGGGCCTGCTTTGAGTTTTACGATCGAGAAGAAGACGGGATAGCGGGCGATGAATTCGTCGGACACTATCGATTCGATGATCAGGCGTCCGATCCCGATCACCCACGCGATCATGGGGGGGTGATCGTAGTAGCCGAGTTGAGGATGCAGCGACCATGTCCAATAGTAGGCCTCGTCGGGATGCACCCCTCCGAACCCGGAGAGCCACAAGCGCAGCAGGTAGCTGACGAGAAGAATGATCGCGAAAAAGACCATCAGCCTAGAGGTTTTCCTGGGAGCTCCATGTCCTTCCAGCTCAATTTAAGCTGTTTGGCGGCGAGGGTTTCGTTCACCCGACCGAAAGCAACGTTGCGAGGACGATCTTTGAAGTGCTTCTCGAAGGCGTTTTCTTCTTTGGCTTCCTCGGCGACCTTGATCATCGTTTCGCAGAACTTCTCGACGTTGCGAAGGGATTCTGTCTCGGTCGGCTCGATCATGAGCGCGCCTTGGACGATCAGCGGGAAATAGATGGTGGGAGGGTGGAAACCTTCGTCGATCAGGCGCTTCGCGATATCTAGCGTCTTGATGCCGTTCTTGTTCTGGCGCTTATCGCTGAAGACGACTTCGTGCATACAGATCTTGTCGTAAGCGATGTCGTAGTGCGGCTGAAGGCGCGTACGGATGTAGTTCGCGAGAAGGATCGCGTCACGTCCGGCTTTTTGGATGCCCTCGGCTCCGAGTTCACGGATGTAGGTGTAGGCTCGCACCATCATCATGAAGTGGCCATAGTGGTCTTTGACCTTGCCAACGCTTTGGGGCCGGTTGTTGTCGAGAATGAAGTCGTCCGATCCCGAAGGGTTTTTTTCGACCGTTGGAACGGGTAAGAAGGGAATCAGGGTTTTTGAGACGCCGAGACCTCCGCAGCCAGGTCCGCCACCGCCGTGAGGAGTCGTGAAGGTCTTGTGCATATTGAAATGCATGCAGTCGACGCCCGCATCTCCAGGACGAGTCACGCCGAGCATCGCGTTCATATTCGCGCCGTCGCAGTAAATCAGGCCGCCACGATCGTGAACAAGTTGGGTGATCTTGAGGATCTCCGTCTCGAAAAGGCCGACGGTGTTGGGGTTGGTGATCATGATGCCTGCGACATCTCCGGCGCGCGTCAGTTCCTCGACTTGAGAGAAGTCGACGAGACCTTCTGCGTTCGTGCGCACGGGAAGCACGGTATAGCCGCACATCGAGGCCGAGGCTCCGTTGGTACCGTGAGCCGATTCGGGAATGAGGATCTTGTTGCGCTTTTCTCCACGAGCTTCGAGGCAGGCGCGCATCATCTTGATGCCGAGGTATTCGCCCTGTGCGCCCGCCGCGGGCTGAAGGCTGACCCGCGCAAAGCCAGAAATTTCCGACAGAAGATTTTCGAGATGGAACATCAACTCGAGTGCGCCTTGTGAGTACTTGTCGGGAGTGTGGGGGTGTAAGCGTGCGAATCCGCGGAAACTCGAAGTGAGTTCGTTGACGCGCGGGTTGTACTTCATCGTGCAAGATCCGAGAGGGTACATGCCTCCGTCGATCGAGAAGTTCAGTTGCGAAAGACGCGTGAAGTGACGAACGACATCGAGCTCGGAGAGTTCGGGAAGCTTGGGGCGCGCGACGCGTGGACCGCGAGGTGCGGGCGCTTCGGGAACGTCGAGCTTCGGAAGGCTGAAGCCTTCATGCCCGGGGTTAGACTGCAGAATCGAAAGAGGAGTTTTTAAAGGCCACATAGTCTTAGGCTCCCAAAATTTCTACGAGACGATCGAGTTCGGTTTTCTTGTGGCGTTCCGTGAAGGCCATTGTGAGGGCCTTCACGTATCCGGAGTTTGCGGGTGCGGGAACCACGCATCCGGCGAGAATGCCTTGCTCTTGTGCGCGTCCCTGAATTTCTTCGAGCCACAGTGTTTCGAGGGGTCCCACGAGAAGGCTGACTTCGTTGAAGAGTTCGCCTTGGAGCACGGCGATTTCACGCTGAGTGCCGGCAAGACGTTGCTCGAGAGCGGAGCGAACGTAATAAGCCTTGGAGCGCGAATCGCTCGCAACGCGGTGGAGGCCTACAGGACCCATGAGCGTCATGTACATCAAAGCGCGCATCGCCATGAGGTTTTGATTGGAGCAAATATTGGACGTCGCCTTCTCGCGGCGAATGTGTTGTTCGCGCGTGGAGAGAGTCACGCAGAAGGCTTGTTGCTGGCGCGCGTCTTCGGTGAGGCCGACAAGACGCCCGGGCATTTGGCGGACGTCGGCTTTGCGGCAAGCGAAGAGACCGAGATGGGGGCCTCCAAAACCTACGGGAATGCCGAATGCTTGTCCTTCGGCGACGGCGATGTCGACGCCCGCATCGCCGGGGCTCTGGAAGAGTCCGAGCGAGAGGGCATGGCTGACATAGGCAACGCTGCGAGCGCCTTGGCGTTCGGCGAGAACTTTGACTTCGTTCCAGTCTTCGACGAGTCCCCATTTGTTGGGTGACTGCAGAATGAAGGCGGCAGGACGTTCTTCTTTGGGGCCGTTCCAAGTGGCGGCTGTGGAGAGGAAAGTCTTGGGATCAGCTTTCCAGGTGCGGACTTCGAAGCCTTGGTCGGCAAGACAGGATTCGATGACTTTTCTCGAGCTAGGGTAGATGCCTTCGGAAACATAAACGACTTGTGAGTTTTCGGGACGCGTGCGTGCCGCCATCAGCGCGGCTTCTAGAGCTGATGTCGCGCCGTCGTAGAGAGAGGCGTTTGCGACTTCCATACCCAGAAGTTCGGCGACCATCGATTGGAACTCGAAGATTGCTTGAAGGGTGCCTTGCGAAAGTTCGGGTTGGTAGGGCGTATAAGCCGTGAGGAATTCGCCGCGATTGATGATCTGGTCGATGACCGTGGGCCAGGAATGATCATAAGAGCCTTGGCCGAGGTGACTTTGCATCCATGCGCCTTGATTCTTGTTGGCGAGGGACTCGAGGTGATCCACGAGGTCGGACTCTGCAAGAGCCGGAGGCAAGTCGAGAAGGCCCTTAATGCGAAGCTCTTCGGGAATCGCTTTCTTGAGGCCATCGAAGTTCGTGACGCCACAGGCATCGAGAATCTTTTTCTGTTCGGCGTCGGTCAAAGGTAAATAGCGCATCGAGGACCCCTTATGTGTTTAAGAATTACTGAGCGACGTTGGCGTAAGCGTCAGGCGAAAGAAGTTTCGAGAACTCCGCTTCATCCGAAGTTTCGATCTCGAGGATCCAGCCGCTGGTGTAGGGGGCGGTGTTTACGGCCGCGGGATCTTCGATCAAGGCTTCGTTGCGATTGACGATCTTGCCGCTCAGAGGCGCGAAGAGTTCGGAAACCGATTTCACGGACTCGATGCTTCCGAAGACTTGGCCCTGTTTGACGTCCGTGCCGACCGCTGGAAGATCGAGGTAGGTGACGTCGCCGAGCGAGCTTTGGGCGAAGTCCGTCACGCCGACTTGGACAACACGAGCGTTGGTTGTGCGACGGACCCATTCGTGTTCTTTGGTGTAAAGCAGGTCTTTGAGAATTTCGGACATCTAGGACTCCTTCGTGACGGACTGAAAAAAATCGTTAAGCTTTCTTGTAGAAAGGTCTTTGGGTTGTTTCAAACGGAATTTTTTGATTCCGGATTTCGACGCTCAGGGGCTCTTCCGCATCCGCTTTCACAAGGGCGAGCCCGATGACGTGCCCGAGCGACGGGGCGAGGCTTCCTGAAGTGATGAAGCCGACGTCGGTGCCGAGGCGATCGAAGACGCGCATCCCTGCGCGTGGAGCTTGTTTGGAGGCATTCTTCAGAGCGAGCAGCTGGCGCTGAGGGCGTTCGGTGGCACTGCGCAGAGGCGCCCTACCGATGAAATCTTCTTTGTTGAGGTCGACAGCCCACGCGAGGCCGGCTTCAATCGGGTTGATGTCGTCGCTCAGTTCGTGTCCGTAAAGCGAATAGCCCATCTCAAGGCGGAGAGTGTCGCGTGCTGCGAGGCCGCAAGGTTTGAGGCCGAGTGGCGCGCCTTTGGCCATGAGATGGATCCACAATTCTGCGGCGCGCTCATTGGAGACGAAAATTTCGCAGCCCTTCTCTCCGGTGTAACCCGTGAAGGCAAGTTGGACGGAGATGCCGAAGAGTTCTGCGGATTTGAAATCGAAGGGGCGACAGCCGCTCGCATCGAATCCCGCGAGTGTCAGAAT
>Ga0247843_1006885_pt1 | contig 14447 bp, 12 predicted proteins | sample LaCruzMarch2017__FD_192420 | JGI IMG/M metagenome (GOLD analysis project Ga0247843, IMG submission 192420) | Freshwater microbial communities from meromictic Lake La Cruz, Castile-La Mancha, Spain - LaCruzMarch2017_8m | ecosystem: Environmental > Aquatic > Freshwater > Lake | place: Spain...
TGGTGGCTAAAAATGCAATCCGCTTGCTTTGCATTAAGAAATGTGGAGTGCCCGTAAGCTCTTGTTCTGAACGGCCTTCTACAATTACAGCATACTCCTTGGAACCAAAAGCCTCTGAATTCCTTGATATCCCAGCTACGCGACCACTTGGATCGGAAGCAAGAAACACGTAATCCATGCCCGTTTTTTTCTCCTCGGTGAGATAGTTTCCAAGCGCTACGTTGAAGTCTTTGCAATATTGCTCTAAACTTACCCGATTTAAGGTGCGCCCTAAAATATGTTCCTTGGTTATGTAGCGTTCGCGCACAAGACGCATCAAAAAACTCTTGGCATCCATCACGCCTTTTAGGTGACGCTGACGCTGCAAAGGCGAATTTACAAACGTGTAGCGCAGTAGTTCGGGGCGCTTTATCTCGTTGTAATGATTTAGAATGTAGGTGTAGGCACCCGCAGGCGATTGTCCATGCGATAAACCGACCAGAAATTTCTCGCCCCGGGCAGTGTTTTGATTGGCATGCAGAATAAAATCTTGCCCAATAGCAGTATCAAATAACTCTTTCGATTTGAAATAGCGCGTATCAGGTGCTTGATAACTCCCTGATTCAAAGGTGTCTACGTCCGAAATTTTCTTCGATTTCTTGCTTGCCATTACCACGTATACGCACTGGTGATGCGACATAGCAAAAAACGTAAAAAGAACCTTTGAAGTTCGTCTTTCCTACGCGATTCCTTTACATTTTATTAACAAGCGTACGCGAAACACGCAGAAACAAGCACGAGTAGTTGGTCCTAATCGACCAGTGCAAGCAGCGAAACGATGAAAAATAATTTAGATCGCGCCTAGTTTTTCGCGCAACTCAGCCACCTTAGCATTGTCGATATACTCATCGTAGGTCATTACCTTATCAATAAATCCATTTGGAGTAATCTCGATGATGCGGTTGGCAACGGTTTGAACAAACTGATGGTCGTGCGAGGTGAACAATACCGTACCATCAAAATCCTTAAGTCCATTGTTGAATGCCTGAATAGACTCCAAGTCCAGGTGATTGGTAGGTTCGTCAATAATGAGCAAGTTGCCATTGGCAAGCATTACGCGGCTTACCATGCAACGCACTTTTTCGCCACCAGAAAGCACCTTACACGATTTAAATACCTCTTCGCCACTGAAGAGCATTTTTCCTAAAAATCCACGAATATGAATCTCGCTTTTCTCCACAGAATACTGCCGGAGCCAATCAATCAGATTCATATCGCTATTGAAAAAATGGCCGTTATCATTGGGCATATAAGCAGGCGTAATGGTTTGCCCATATATAAATGTGCCTTTATCTTGCTTGTCCTCTCCCATCAACACTTGAAACAACGTACTAGTAGCTAAGCCGCTGTTACTAATGAAAGCAATTTTATCACCCTTGTTCACTTCGAATGTGAGATCTTTGAATTGTGTCTGCCCATTAAGGCTTTTCGATATGCTTTGCACGCTCAACACTTGATTGCCAGCATCGCGCTCTTGCTTAAAAATGATGGCAGGATAGCGTCTGGATGATGCTTGAATCTCATCAATATTGATTTTCTCCAATAGCTTCTTACGACTCGTTGCCTGCCGCGATTTGGAAGCATTGGCGCTAAACCGCTGCACGAAATCCATCAATTCCTTGCGTCTGTCTTCTGCCTTTTTATTGGAACTGCTGCGTTGGCGCAACGCCAACTGGCTGCTTTCGTACCAAAACGAGTAGTTGCCGGTGTACACCTTAATCTTGTTGAAATCAATATCGGCTACGTTGGTACAAACAGTATCTAGAAAGTGCCTATCGTGCGAAACAACGATTACGGTGTTCTTAAAATCGAGCAAGAAATCCTCTAACCAACGCACGGTGCGCAAATCGAGGTCGTTGGTTGGTTCGTCAAGGATCAAAATATCTGGATCACCAAAAAGCGCTTGAGCCAAAAGGACACGCACTTTCAGAGTGCCACTAATATCCTTCATTAACGAAAAATGGTGCTCTTCGGCAATTCCTAATCCGCTGAGCAATGAAGCAGCATCGGCCTCTGCATTCCATCCGTTAATCTCCGCAAACTTCTCCTCCAACTCTGCTGCTTTTATGCCATCTGCATCCGAAAAATCGGGTTTCATATAGATGGCATTTTTCTCTTGCATAATTTTCCAAAGCACAGAATGGCCCATCATCACAGTATCGAGCACAGTTTGGTCGTTGTAAGCCGTGTGATCTTGGCGCAATACCGCCATTCGCTTGCCATTTTCGATGTGCACGCTTCCTGTATTCGGATGAATTTCACCCGAAAGGATTTTGAGAAAAGTAGATTTCCCCGCTCCATTTGCTCCAATCACACCATAACAATTGCCTGTATTGAATTTGATGTTCACATCATCGAACAAAACGCGTTTGCCGTATTGCAGTGATAAGTTGACTGTAGAAATCATAGGAGTGCTTTTTTGGAGGGGCGCAAAAGTACGCTTCGCTTTCGGCCTTTCGAAACCGCATTTGTAGCATCAGATAGGAGCCATATCCAGTTCAATCAACCGTACGATGTCTTTTGATGTTTAACCATTAAATTTGCCTATCAAAATCACATTTCCATGGAAGAAAAAATTCCCCGAAGAGGATTACTTACGCGTTTGTCTATGGGCATTTCATCGCTAATCGCCTTTCCAATTCTTTCTAAAGCAAATCATTTAACCTCCGCAGCTATGGCTCAAAGCGCTTCTCAAAATCCAATTCTCAACATAAAACCCCTTGGATTTCAATGGGAAACAGCCGATCCGTTTCTATTTTGCGTTCACCACGATGACAACTTCCCAAAGGGAAATGACAAAATGGGACCAGCTACTTCACTAGAAGGTAGGCATATTGGGCAAGACTTTATTTTGAAAGATGGATGGCGCATGTATCATGGCGAAACTGTGCCGGGTTTCCCTTATCATCCACACCGCGGATTCGAAACCATAACGGTAGTGCGCAAAGGTGTAGTGGATCATGCCGATAGTATGGGTGCAAAAGGACGCTATGGAGATGGAGATGTGCAGTGGATGACGGCAGGGAAAGGCGTTCAACATTCTGAGATGTTTCCTTTGATAAATAAAGAGCGAGCAAATCCAATGGAGCTATTTCAGATTTGGCTCAATTTGCCACGCAAAAACAAGATGGTTGAACCTCATTTCCTCATGTTGTGGCGCGATGCTATTCCGCATTATATGCATACTGACGCGGGTAGAAAATTGACGGAAGTAGAGGTGCTGGTGGGCAGCATTGCAGGCCATAATGCTCCAACTCCCCCACCCGACTCTTGGGCAAACGACAAAAACAACCATGTAGCTATTTGGAACATCAGATTGGAAGAAGGCGCCACATTTACATTATCAAAATCGGAGGAAGGTATAAACCGTACGCTCTATATCTATCAGGGCGATGCACTTAGTGTGGCCGGCAAACCAATTGCAGCATTCTATTCCGCTGAAGTACGCCCTACGGAAGCAATTAACCTGAAGAATGGTGCTGGCGAAGCAAGAGTTTTGGTATTACAGGGCCGACCTATAAACGAACCAGTAGTGCAACATGGTCCTTTTGTGATGAATACACGTGAGGAAATACAACAAGCGTTTCAGGATTATCAACGCACTCAGTTTGGAGGTTGGCCGTGGGATAGACGCGACCCTGTGCATGCTGCATCGCAAGGTAGATTCGCACATCACGCAGATGGACGCGAAGAAGTGAAGGGATAAATAGTAAGCAAAATGCTAGCGGTGTTTCTACGCGAAAGCATACCTTGGTGAGCATGAAACACGTCCTAATTTTATTGGTTTTCCTGAGTTCTTTTTTAGGCGCGCAGGCACAAAAAAATCCGCATCAAAGGGTTTATACGCTGGATATTAAGGATGAAATTGGCCCGCCTATATGGCGCGAAATGCAAAAAGGATTTGAGGAAGCAGAAGCATGGAAGGCTGACCTTATTCTGTTGCACATGAACACATATGGAGGCATGGTGCTACACGCAGATTCGATGCGTACCAAAATCCTAAATTCAGATATACCAGTTTGGGTGTTTATTGACAACAATGCGGCATCTGCGGGCGCGCTTATTTCCATTGCTTGCGATAGTATTTTTATGCGGAAAGGAGCAAACATTGGTGCCGCCACGGTAGTGGATCAACAAGGAGCGCAAATGCCCGATAAGTATCAAAGCTATATGCGTAGCACCATGCGCGCCACAGCCGAAGCAAAAGGCCGAAATCCAGATATAGCCCAAGCTATGGTAGATGCATCTATTGCTATTGATGGGATAAACGATAGTGGCAAGGTGCTCACATTTACTGCAAGCGAGGCTATGAAACATGGTTTTTGCGAAGGAATGGCCGAGAGCATTCCAGAAGTGCTTGCCATGAATGGCATCACAGATTATGAGCTTAAAAATTTTGAACCCACTCCAATTGACAACCTAATTGGCTGGCTTATCAATCCTGCCATTAGTGGAATTCTAATTATGATAATAATTGGCGGCATCTACTTCGAGCTGCAAACACCGGGTGTGGGATTTCCGTTGGCAGCAGCTGTCACAGCAGCTACGCTATATTTTGCCCCATTGTATTTAGAAGGATTGGCCGAGAATTGGGAAATCATTCTCTTTCTCGCTGGATTGGTTTTTATTGGAATAGAAATAATTGTACTTCCTGGCTTTGGTGTGGCCGGAGTGGCGGGCATTGCGCTAGTGCTCACAGGACTTACACTTAGCTTAGTGAACAACGTAGGCTTCGATTTCGAAATGGTAATGCCCAACAAACTCATCACAGCTAGTCTAACAGTAATTCTAGGGTTAATTCTGGGACTATTTGGGTCTATTTCGTTAGCACGAAAATTTCTCACTTCCACTATGATGAGCAATGTGGTGCTCACCAGTATTCAACGAAAAGAAGATGGTTTTATTGGCATAGACGCCTCAGAATCAGCATTAGTTGGCCATGAAGGCATTGCTTTCACCATACTTCGCCCCTCTGGAAAAGTGGAGATAGAAGGTGAACTGTATGATGCAACGGCACTAAACGGTTTTATCGAAAAGGGAGAACAGATTAAAGTGGTGAAGCACGAAATAGCTCAGCTGTTCGTTAAAAAAGCGTGATTGACATTTCCTAAAACAAAAAAATCCCCACTCGTTGCTGAGTGGGGATTTTTTTATTCTGGTGTGGTTACCGGGTCAAGCTTCTTGCCTACTCCCAGCACTTTGAATTCTACAACCCAAGTATCAAGCTCGCGTTGGTTATAAAGAAAGAGTTCAATTTTAACCTTTTTGCCTTTCTTGTTCTCTGAGAAGATGGCTTTGCGATATTCGGTATCTTCTAAATAAATATCGTTGGTTTTATCTTTTTCAACCAACACCCAGTCAGTAAGACAGTCGGAAAGCAATTTCTTCACACGGTCATATTCAGCTTGCAATTCAGCTGAGTAGAAGCGTGTTTCGGCAAGGTAAGAAACGGCTTCTGGATACCATTCATCTTCCGTAATGTACATCACTGTACCTTCTTTTAAAAGCACTTTCGATTTCTGATAAGGCTTTGCGACTCCACGAATGTCAATTGTGGTAGCCTCTCCACGAATATCTTTGAAATACTCTTGGGCAGCAGCTGTAATCTGGGTTGTGTTGGAACATGCTTCATTCTGAGCCTCAACCATTGGAGTAATAACCAAGGTGGAAGCGCAACAAGTAAGGAGAGTAACTATGTGTTTCATGAACAGTGATTTAAGTTGGGTAAAATTAGAAATTGAACGGCACGCACAACACGAATTTCGTGCCAATGAATTTCAGGTGCTGAAGTTGCTTTTTTCTAGCGCTGCACACGCTTCATGCCAGCAAGAGCTTTATCATAAGCTGGTTCAATAGCCAAGGCACTTGCATACTCGTTCTTCGCTTTCAGCTTATCGCCTTTAGATTCGTAGCACAAACCGCGCATATAAATGGCTTGATAATATCTTGGCGAAGCAGCTACAGCTTTATTGAAATGTGCGAGAGCCTCATCGAAGTTTTGTAAATATTGCTGTTGAATGTATCCCATATTGAAATAGGCTGCCGAATACGTACTATCTACCCGGGTTACTTGAGAATACGTAGCTAAGGCATCATCCAATTTTTCAGCATCCTGATACACTACTCCCAAGGCATACAATGCTTCTGTTGCATCTGGACGAATGGCTAAAGCATTTTTGAGAAACGATTCGGCCAATTGCCCTTTTCTAGCCCAATGTAAAATTCCCAATTCCATTTGAGCATCGAAGTTGTCTGGATTTTGCTCTGCAGCCAACATATAGTTTTCTATAGCCTTGGTTGTATCCTTCATGGCTTTGTAGCACAGGGCTTTTATCACAAATGGCCTGTCGTCTTGGGCATCAATGCGCAGCATATCATTGGCCAATGCCATGCTTTCTTGATGCTTATCTATATAGAGATTGAATTGCGCGAGCTTATACAATGGCTCCACATTTTTGGGTTCCAATCCCTTAGCCACTTCCAACGACTTTAGGCAAAGTTTTGGCTCGTTGCGTTGAAAATAAACGTCAGCAATGGTGAGAAAATAATCTGCTTTTGAGCTGTCTAATAAAATGGCACGACCAATGTCCGCAAGGGCAAAGTTCAACTCGCCAACCTTTAGAAAAAGTTTCGCACGCTCATTCAGCAAATCGGTATTGTTGGGCGAAGCATCCAGTAGTTTGGTTAGACTATCGAGCTGTTTGTAGCCCGGAATCATGGCTGTGGAATCTGCAACGGGTGCAATTCCATCGGTAGTAGAATTGCCACACGACATGGCAAACAACCCAATTGCAACACAAACAACTAGCAGTCCACGCATCATTCTTCCATCTTAAGAGTGATGGCACCTGCGCTAATCAAGTCCTTAATCTTCTTCTCCATCTGCTCCATCAATTCAGGGTTGTCGGTCAACAATTCTTTAACCGCATCTCGGCCTTGTCCCAATTTGGTGTCTTCATAGCTAAACCATGAACCACTTTTCTTGATAACTCCTGCTTCAACACCCAAATCGATAATCTCACCAATTTTGGAAATACCAGAGCCGTACAGAATATCGAACTCGGCTTTGCGGAAAGGTGGCGCCACTTTATTTTTCACCACTTTCACTTTCACGCGATTGCCCATTACATCCTCTCCATTTTTAATTTGGGTAGAACGTCTAATGTCCAAACGAATAGATGCGTAAAATTTCAAGGCATTTCCACCAGTTGTGGTTTCCGGATTGCCAAACATTACACCAATCTTCTCGCGAAGCTGATTGATGAAGATGCAAACTGTACCTGTTTTGCTGATTGTTCCAGTCAATTTTCTCAAGGCTTGAGACATGAGGCGCGCATGAAGACCCACCTTGCTATCGCCCATTTCTCCTTCAATTTCGCTGCGTGGAGTAAGTGCGGCTACCGAGTCGATAACGATAATATCAATGGCTCCAGAACGGATAAGATTATCAACGATTTCCAAAGCTTGCTCGCCATTATCAGGCTGAGAAATGAGAAGATTGTTGATGTCTACTCCCAATTTTTCGGCATAAAATCGATCAAATGCGTGCTCTGCATCGATAAAGGCTGCAATTCCACCAGCTTTTTGGGCTTCGGCAATGGCATGAATGGCAAGTGTTGTTTTTCCGCTTGATTCAGGTCCATAGATTTCAACAATTCTACCTCGTGGAAAACCACCAACACCTAAGGCAACGTCCAACCCAAGTGACCCAGTGGAAATTGCATCTACATCTTCCACTTTAGAATCGCCCATGCGCATGATGGAGCCTTTTCCATGGGTTTTTTCAAGCTTATCCATGGCCATTTGAAGGGCCTTTAATTTTTCTGATTGAACGTCTTTTGCCATTTTATTTTTTGTGTTTCAGTGTTTTTATGCCATTCCTAAGTGCTCGATAATCTGAGCAGCGTGATCTTTTGTACTAACCTTCGTGATAATGGCCTCAATTTTTCCATTAGCATCGATTACAAATGTAGTGCGATGAATACCGTCAAATTCTCTTCCCATAAACTTCTTAGGCCCCCAAACACCAAATGCCTGAATAACAGCTTTATCCGTATCGGAAATCAATGGAAAAGGCAATTGAAACTTTTCGATGAACTTAAGGTGACTCTTTTCATCATCCGCAGAAATACCAACGATTTCGAAGCCTCGTTTCTTCAAATCGGAATAATTATCGCGTAAGTCGCAAGCTTCTACTGTGCATCCGGGTGTATTGTCTTTTGGGTAGAAAAACAAGATTACACGCTTGCCAGCAAACTGACTTAAAGCGATGCTGTTTCCGTTTTGGTCTTTGGCAGAAAAATTCGGAGCGTTATCTCCAATGGATAATTGTGTCATTTGTTTTTGAAGTTTAAGGTGAACTACACGCTGCAACACGCCATAGTTCGGAAAGTTTAGATAACCTCCAATGATGCTTTTGGAACCCAGCCCACATTGCCATCCGAAAGCTGAATGCGATACCAATCGCCAATCTCTTCGGTGATTTGAACTACCAAACCTTCGTGAATAACGAACAAATCTTTGCCTGTTTGCTCTGGTGCACTTTTCACATTCAATGTGGGCTCAAAAACCACTGCCCTATCATCCTGGGTTAGTTTGTGGTATTGTTGCTGAGCGGCATAACCAGATAATATGCCCCAAACCAGCAAAACCATCGAAGTATAAAACAGCGCTTTGCGCATGCCTTCATTGTCAGAAATTCTAAAAACTGCCAATCCAATAAATACAAGAAGGAATGCTAGCACACACGACCAAGCCCACATATCCATTGGCAACGCCTGCATAAACGCATCATGCCATCTGCTAAGAAACAATACTGGCATTTGCTCAATGCGATCTATGGTGGTCATACTCGCCAACTTGAGATTGAAACGAATGTCCTCGTCCTGCGGAGCCAATTTCAAAGCACGTTCGTAATTCAAAATACTTGGCGCAATCCGTTTTGCCTTAAACAGCGCGTTTCCAAGATTAAAATATAAAGAAGGTGAAACCTGACCTTGTGCAAGAACTTGCTCGTAGCCCGAAATTGCAGCTTCGTATTCACCTGCCATATAAGCAGAATCAGCTTTAGCAATGGAAGCTTCGAATTGGGCCAAAACGGAACTTGGCAAAATGAATACAGCTGCAAACAACACAACGGAGAATCCCCGTTGGAAGGCTGAATAAAAACCATTATTGCTTTGACGATTCGTCATAATCCTATTCACCTCTGAATATAAATACTTCATCTACGCCCCTTCTACTTTTACAATAGCATCCAAGGCTTCATCATACATACTGCCCATTTCCTTATCGGCACCTGGAGCAAAACGTGCAAATTCAGCTTTATCAAGCGCTGCAATAAACCCGTCAATAGATGTTGCATTTACACTCTTAGCCGATAATGTTTCTCTAATCTTATCTTTGGTAAGCACCGAAACTGGAATGTTGTGACGAAAGGCAACATACTCTGTAAGCGCTTTGAATACTTCTTCATAGAACGCGGTAGACTTGTTCTCTGCCAATAATTTCTTTGCCACATTAAGGCGTTTTATGGCAAGCTTGTTAGCGCCTCGGCTTTTCATGCCAACAACATCGGCACCCAATTTATCGGCATAACCCAAATAGCCAAGAAGCAAGGCAAACAGCAATGCCGGAGTAGCGAGAAGGGCGCAGAATGGCATAGAACGGAAGAAGAAATCATTCTTATCGCTTACTGCATATTGTCCTTGCTTGATATAGCGGATGTCACTTCCAATCATGCGGATATCTTCCTTTTCGGCAATATTCACGGCATTAGGACTTGTTTCTTCATCGCCAACCCCTTTTTCTACCACTAATGTAAATGCCTCTTGACTTGTTGTTTTATAGGATTTGGAGCCAGAATCATAGTAGTTAAAACTGAATGGGCCCAGTTCAAAATTGCCAGCATAGCGCGGAATAAGCACATACTCGAATGTTCTGCTTCCAGAAACCCCACCGCCACTTACCTTAATATTGTCAGAAACCTTAGGCTCGTAGGCCTCAATATCTGGCGGAAAATCAATTTTGGGTGCTTGTACTTGATACAAATTTCCCTCACCACTTATAGTAACGGTGAGATTAACCGCTTGATTGGATGTTGTTTGCACCTTGTCCAACTTGGCACTCAACTTAAAATTGCCCGTTAGTCCACTAAAATCATCTGGTTTACCTTCTGGCAAAGCCGATACATTGATGGTTACAGGTTTGGATTTCAAAGGCACATTTGAATCTTGGTAGGACATGCCAAAGGGATCCCAAACGGAACGTCTCCTATTCTGAGCCTGTTCACGCACAATTAACGTCATGCCCAACGGACCTATTTCAATCTTGCCGGCTTTCTGGGGATAAAGCACATAAGTATTTATCACTCCAACGTCATAAGCCACTCCGTTGACTACTTCACGCTCCAACTGTATTTGACCTGCTTTATCCACTGGTTTATTCCAAAAACCTTCGAAAGATGGAAACTCCATTTTATCATAACCAACTACCGCGACTCGACTATAAAATTTCAACTTCGCTACAAGCATTTCACCCAATGCCACATTGGTTTTGTTCACTTCCACCTTGGCAAATAGGTTATCTCCATTTACTGCAGATGATTGCTGCTTTTGCTGTTGTTGTTGAGGTTGCTGCTGCTGTTGCTGGCCATTTGCTACTGCGGCACCTTTCACCACTTTAATTTTGAGCCCATTGGACTGAATAACTTGATTTCCCACTTTAATGCGGCCTGGCCCAATGGAGAATGTTCCTTCTTTTGTTCCTCTAACGATATAGGAAAACGAAATAGACTGCGACATGCTGCCGTTCACATATTGCATGGCAGTACTTTGATTTGGACCACCAAGCACTTGGAAATCAGTAATCTCAGGAGCAACGAAATCTGAACCACTGGCATTCAATTCCCACGTAATTCGGAAATTCTCGTTCACGCCAACCTGCGCTGGGGCAGAAGCCGTCAACTTAGCAGTTTGCCCGTAAACACTGGCTACTGCTATCATACACAATACTAAAACTTGGGCGATTCTCGCTTTCATTTTCACTTCACAAACTTCAATCAATCCTCGTCATTTACACCAACTATTTTTCCTGTACTTGAAGACTTGGCGAACAGCCATTACCAATCTTTTTCCACGTTGCCTTTCGGCACTTTTTGCTTCTGTTTTTCCAAGCGCTGCCGAATGTCTTGTTCGTCTTGACTTATTGCATCTAGCATGCGCTCCGCGTCTTTACGCGATATTTCGTTCGGTTTGGGTTGCTTTTGTTCTTCGCCTTTCTCCTGATTCTTTTGATCTTGAGGTTGCTGTTGATCTTTCTTTTCGTCTCCCTTCTTTTGGTCGTCTTTTTTCTGCTGTTGTTGCTCTTCTTTTTTTTCCTCTTCCTTCTTGTCGTCTTTATTTTGATCTTGCTTTTTCTGCTCTTCCTGCTTTTGAATCATTCTGCGGGCATAGCTCAAATTGTACTTGGTATCTTCGTCTTTTGGTGAGTTACGCAGCGCTTGTTTATAGGCATCCACGCTTTCCTCATACTTTTTCATTTTCAAATACGAATTGCCCAAATTGTGGTATGCGGCAGCCTTTTGTTCTTTATTTTCTGTGGTACTAGGTAGCTGCTGAAAAGCTGCAGCGGCCTCTTCATAGCGCTGTTGTTTAAAAAGTGCATCACCTAAATTGAACTTCGAAACAAATGCATCGCCTTTCTCCGTCTCGGCCTTGCGATAGCGCACTTCGGCTTCGCCAAATTCGCCTTTTTCGTACAATTTGTTGCCTTCAGTGATAAGGCCATTGCCTTTCTGACCAAATGCTGCCAAGCCAATGAGCATCAACCCAAAGGCATGCAGCCACGCATATTTTATGATTCCCGTTGAGTAGCTCATTTTTTGAATAAACTGAAATCAGTAAATAGTCTTCTTTTTCGCGATGGAAGCAAAAATTCGAGAAGCAACAACGCCAATGCTATGCCCAAAAAGTACTGAAAACGATCTTCGTAACTGGTAAACATTTTGCTTCCAAACTCTTCCCGTTTCATGCCTTCCAAATTGTCCATCAGTTCATTGAGACCCGTTCTACTACTGTTGGCGCGAGCGTAGGTTCCATTGCCAGTTGCTGCTACTTTTTGAAGGGTTACTTCGTCCAATTTAGTTACTACCGTGTTACCTTGATTATCCTTGCGGTAACCCATCATTTGGCCTCTGTTATAAACTGGAATTGGAGTTCCATCCATAGAGCCAATACCAATTGTATGCACGGAAATTCCGAGCTTGGCTGCCTCTTCTGCTGCGGCCAACGGGTCATCTTCGTGGCCCTCTCCATCCGAAATAATGACGATGTTTTTGCTGCTTTTTGTGTCAGCACTAAAGGATGCCGTTGCCAAATTGATGGCCTTGCCAATAGCTGTTCCCTGTGTGGCAATCATTTCAGTGTTGATGGAGCGCAAGAACAACTTGGCTGCACTGTGGTCAACCGTTAAAGGAAGTTGGATGTAGGCATCACCAGCAAAAACCACTATTCCTATCTTATCATTCTTTAAGCGGTCTACCATGGTAGAAATGGCTTGCTTAGCGCGTTCCAACCGGTTGGGCTGTAAATCCTCAGCCAGCATGCTGTTCGATACGTCCAGACAAATCATCATTTCGAAGCCCTTGCGCTTCACTTCTTCGTATTTAGAACCCACTTGTGGATTGGCTATTCCGAGCACAATAAACCCAACAGCTATTGCTTGAAGTGCAAGTTTCCATGTTCTACGCGCTGGTGAATACAACGGCATTAATGCAGCCACGATTGCTCCATCGCCCAATTGCGCTAAGGCTTTTTTGCGCCAACGTGCATTAAGCCAAAACACGACTAACATCAATGGCACCAAAGCCAAAGCATAGAGGACGATATCGTGAGCGAAACGAAACAACTTCTGTTAGTATTGATTGATGATGGATGATTGATAAAATGCTCTCATGTGTGGTTAACTCCTAACTAATTACACTTCGAAGAACGCTTTGGCGGACTAAAACTTCTGCCAACACAAGCAACAAGGCTAACGCTGCAAAAGGCATAAACTCTTCTTTCCGTTTTCTGTATTCGGTTACATCAATTTTTGAACGTTCCATTTGGTCTATTTCGGCATACACCGCCTCTAAAGCAGCATTGTCAGTAGCTCGGAAATACTTGCCATCGGTCATTTCGGCCATTTCTTTCAATAAGGCTTCGTTGATGCGAACCTCCACATCTTGATAAACGGTGCGACCGAATGGATCAGTAAATGGAAATGGTGCCGAACCGCGCGTTCCTACTCCAATGGTATACACTCGAACTCCAAACTCTTTGGCAATTTCGGCTGCTGTAATTGGAGCAATCGAACCTGAATTATTATCGCCATCAGTCAGCAAAATCACCACTTTGCTCACGGCTTCACTATCTTTTAAACGCTGCACCGAAGTTGCCAAACCAAGTCCAATAGCAGTGCCATCTTCAAGCATTCCTGTTTTCACGTCTTGAAATAGATTGAGCAAAATGCTGTGGTCGGTGGTAAGAGGACACTGCGTGAAACTTTCGGCAGAAAAGATGACCAATCCTACCCTATCGTTTGGACGGCCTTTCATGAAATTCATGGCCACTTTTTTGGATGCTTCCAAGCGATTTGGCTTGAAATCTTCGGCCAACATTGAGCCCGAAATATCGAGACAAAGCACAATGTCAATGCCTTCGGTGGTTACATCTTGCCAACTGCTGCTGCTTTGCGGACGAGCTATTGCCACGATTAGCAATGCCAATGCAAGGGTGCGCAACACCACTGGAATGTGCGTGTAATAAGCTGTGCGCGGAGATGCCGCTTGCTTCACCCCAGCCAAACTGGAATAGCGCAACTGAGGCATGTTTTTACGATGCAGAAAAACATGATGCGCCACCACCAATGGCAACACCAATAGCAGCCAAAGCAGCTCCGGATTCTTGAATGCTATGTCGGCAAAGTTTGGCATCTAGCTTTCCCCTTTTGGTGCGGTAGGTTCCGTAGGTTTTTCTACCACAATAGTTTTGGTCACAAACTCTTTGGCAATATCAAAGCTCCTATCGTTCTCATCTGCCATGGGTCTGTATTTGGCAAACTTGGCAAGGTCGGCAAGCTGCATCATGCCTTTTAAGGACTTTATCAATTCGGCATCAGCACCTTTTAATTGCAGGGCACGTACAGTTTCATCTGTTGTGAGTTCTAAGGCCATAATGCCATATCTAAACTCAATGTACTCACGCACCACATCCGACAGTTCGATGTAATACTCCTTAGAGCGGTCGTTTTGCCACAACTTTTTCAAGCGCAAGGCTTCCAGTTTCTCCAAGGCTATTTCGTGTGCTGGACGCGTAGGAATTGGCCGCGCAGCAGGTGCAGCTTTTGGCTTGCGGTGTTTCTTCCAG
>Ga0247843_1006888_pt1 | contig 14436 bp, 12 predicted proteins | sample LaCruzMarch2017__FD_192420 | JGI IMG/M metagenome (GOLD analysis project Ga0247843, IMG submission 192420) | Freshwater microbial communities from meromictic Lake La Cruz, Castile-La Mancha, Spain - LaCruzMarch2017_8m | ecosystem: Environmental > Aquatic > Freshwater > Lake | place: Spain...
TCCTCCCTTCCACCGCCTCGGCCAAGCTCACCTTCCGACTGGTGCCCAACCAGAAACCGGACCGTGTGCTCAACCTGGTCGAAATTCATCTCCAAAATCTCCTCCCGCCCGGCGTTGAAATGGAAATCGTGCGCGGGCACGGCGGCATGCCCTACGTGCTGGACCTCAAAAGCCCTTGGTGCGGCGCCGCGCTGCGGGCGCTCGAGCAGACCTTCGGACAAAAGCCCGCTCTCATGCGCGAAGGCGGCAGCATTCCCATCGTGCAGAAATTCCGCGACCTCCTAGGGTCCGACACACTCCTCCTCGGCCTCGCCGCCCCCGACTGCAAAGCCCACGCGCCGGACGAAAATTTCCCGCTTGAAAGTTTCGCGGCCGGCATTCGATTGCATCAAAATCTGGTCCGGGAGCTTGCTGCACCGGTTTGAAGCGATCATTGCCGGGTGATCCGCAAGCGGATCATGCGTGAAGGGGCTTCGGTTGGTGCGGATACGTCGGCCGCCTCCAACACAGACTCGTTATCAGTCAGCACTTCCAACAACGCACCGGACCACGATTCTCCGGCCACCAGTCCGTTCTTGGCCTCGAAGCTGTAGGCAAGGTCCGACACACCCGGCGATTTGTCGAAACGCACGACGAAGCGGCCGGTTTCGCCGTCCCACCGCGTGATCAAAATGGAGCTTCCATCCGCAGTGAGCGGGTCGCGTCCCGCGGCATACTCCAGCAAATTACGGAGTCCGTCCCCGTCCGGGTCGGCTTCTTCCCCGACGAGCTGCGGGTTCAACCTCTCCTCCGGCGACCACCAGCGTTCCGTCCACTCCTGCCACGTGGAGGGTTGGGCCAGAGTCTCGCTGGCAATGCGGATCAACGAATCGGCCCCGTCGCCGCGCACGTCCGTGGAAGCCTCCCAGAACATGACACCGCCCAGCCCCAAATCCCGCGCATATTCGAGCTTGCGCCGGAGGGCCCGCGGACTGTCATAGCCGATCCACAAGTCGCCGTTGTAAAAATAGGAAGCTTGGGCTGCCTCGTCCCAGCGTTCCGTTCCCGGGTTGTCCCGCACCAAAGCGGCCACCGTGCGGTAATCGTAGAACCCGGGTTCGATGGACAGCGTGCCTGGCCCGACACCGGAGGCGGAACTGAACGGCACCGGACTCGTGGCGCCCTGCCAGCCGTAACCGTAAGCGGGAATTCCCAAGGCAATTTTCGCCGCGGGAACGCCCGCTGCGAGATACCCGCGCACAGCCTCGTCCGTGTTGTAGCGAGGATTCGGATCCATCGCGCTCCGGAACAAGGGCGCATTGTGCCCGGTCTGCGCCGCGATCCACCGGCCGTGGAAATCGTAAGTCATCAGATTGATCAAATCGAGCTGGGCGGCCAGCGCAGAAAGATTGATCCGCTCGAACTTGTCGAAACCCGCCGGCATCGCCGCCGTGATCTCGTAGCGTTTGCCGTCCGTGGCCGATTGCGCGTCGAATTCCGCGCGGATGGCCCCCGCGAGCAAGGCATAGTTCTCACCGTCTTCCGGGCGCACGTTGCTGTTCACATCCGTGGCCACCACCGGGTACTCCCAGTCGAGGTCCACGCCATCGAAGCCATATTGCAAACAGAAGGCCCGGACCGAGGCGGCGAATTTGGCGCGGGCCGCGGGCGTCGCCGCGACTTCCGAGAAGCGCCCGGAATCAAACCAACCACCCACTGCGATGAGCACGCGCAGGTGCGGGTGCGCCGCTTTGAGCCGCGCATACGCACCGAAATTTCCGCGCAGCGGGGTATCCCAACGGTCGGGACCGATCGCGCGCTCTAGATCGGCCCACGGATCGATGACCGCCATTTCACCCCCCGGCGAGATCCGCGCAAAGGCGTGGATGACATGGGTCAGCCGGTCCGCCGGAAGATGCTCCACTTCGTAGCCTTTCTCGTAAATTCCCCAACTGGGGAAGTAGGCAACCACACTTTGGCGCAGCGGCGCGCGGGCCGCGGGCGGCATCACCGGATCATCCGGTGGCACCTCGGTCCCGGTGCCGTCACCTCCGTTGGCGGTCTCATCACCATCGCTAGGGTTGCCGCCGCCGCCCACCTCGCCACCGCCGGCGGCCGCACCATTGACCGTGATATTCTCCGCCCCCGCCGCAGGGTCGCCATTGACCTGCAGGCCGAACGTCACGCTACCGCCCGCGGCAATTTCCCCCGTCCAAGCCTCCGGGATAAAAGTGTGCCGTGGGCCGACGCTCCCCGTCAGGATGGCGCTCCACCAATTGACGAGCTGGCCCTCGAGATCGAGGGAGAGGGTCCACCCGTTGACCGCAGTGCTGCCCAGGTTGCGGAGGGTCACATTGGCCACGTAGCCGCCGGTCCAGGAATTAACCACCGTGAAAGTGGCCTCGAGATCACAATCCGTACCGCAGTGGCATTCGTCGAGCGGTTTGCCGCAGGGCCCCGCCGGCGCCTCCGGCTCGGGTTGGTAGACCGTGCCGGGGGTCACGGCTCCGCCGCCATAACCGTTGTCCGCGCCGAAAACCACATCACTAACCGAAAAAAACACTTCCCCCACGGGATCAATGCGCTGCCAAATAACAAAAATGACATGCCGTCCTTCGCGCTCCGGAAGAACGGTGTCCCAGGCGTAATTATTTCCCTGCAAGGCCGCATTCTCCGCCCCCGGCAAAGGCTCGAAAGCGGCCCAGGCCAAAGCGGACTCCGGATCCCAATCCGCCTTGGTGATAAAGGCCCTGAAGTAGCTGGGAGAATGCGGTGTGGTTGCGTGGTAAACAAAACGATACGGCCCGGGCTCAACTGCCGTGGCCGCCCAATCGGAACGGACCAAATCCAGCCCGGCATACTTGGCCCGGCCGCCGCTGGCCAGTTGCCCGTCAGGCACGTTGGCTTGCCAGTCATAGCTTGGCAAATTACGCGAGACCTCGTTCCAATCGTAAAAGGGCTGCGTTCCATTGACGGCCAGAGCCGCACGAGCCGCGTCGTTCTGCGGTGTCTGCGGATTATCGAGGAAAATCCGGTAAACACGGCTCACCGGGTCGAGCATCGAGCCATGGGCGCGCAATGACTCCACCGTGCCTCCGCACAAACAGGCCAGGATTAAAAAAGCCGCCACGCTTTGGTGCAATGGGAACGATCGGGACAGGTGTTTTTGCTTCATAAGATACGGGCCGGGGTAGCCGCGTAAACTTTGACCAAAGGAATGCCAAACTGTTCAAACGTTCGTTCGTTTCAGTGGGCGGCACGACACTATGGCGCCAGATGTTCGGTCCAGAAAAGCCAAGCACGGGGCCACGGCGGGGCCGGAGGAGAGGCGGCAAGGATGGATCGCCTCATGGTTCACGCAGAAGTCCACACCGTGGCCCCTGTTTTGGGACGGCGAAGCTCCACTCCTCCCCGGAGAGATTCCGGTGGGATGGGTTGAAAAACTTGCACCTGACGTTAGGACCATTATGGTGGCGGTTAACGCTCGGGTGGTGAAATGGCAGACACGTACGTTTGAGGGGCGTATGCCGTAAGGCATGGGGGTTCAAGTCCCCCCCCGAGCACTTTTTCTTTTTCCCCCTCCACACCTCTGTAAAGCCAGTATTCATGCGGGTTCCCGGGCTTTTACTGCGTCGTTCCACACCAGCCTGTCCTATCCTTTTTTCTCCCGCAGATCTGTATCAAAAAGTAGGTAGCCAAGACGCGGGCAAGGCAAGCATCCGGGCTTAAGCCGCCTCCTCGCGCATCCGCTGGAGTTGGCGATGCATTTCCTCGGTCTTGGCCGTATTGAGCGGGTAGAAAATAATGATCACGCCGTTGAGCAGAGCCAAGGCACCGGGAATAAGACAAAACATGATCCGGATCCCCATCAGCGATTCAGGGCTCTGCTCCTCATTGGCGACAAATCCGAAAAAACCGAGGACCCAACCGGAGATGGTGCCGCCAATGGTCAGGCCCATCTTCTGGGCGAACATCGCCCCGGAGAAAACCAAACCGGTGGCTCGACGGCCGAACTTCCATTCCCCGTAGTCCGCCACATCGGTGTAAAGCGCCCAGACCAGGGCCGGGGTGGGACCGGCCAGCAAGTTGGCCAGCAGATTGACCCCGAACATCAGCGCGGTTTTCTCGGGTGGAATGAAAAAGAAACCGATGATGGCAAACCCATTGGCCAAAGTAAGAATGGCCAAGGCATTGCGCTTGCCCAAGAGACGGCCAAGCACACCCGAAAAGGTGACCCCAAGGATGAAAGCCAGCATGCCACTGGAGAGGAACACTGTGGTGATGTCAAAATTGAGAAAGAAAGCGCTGCCGGCTTGGCCGAGACTGAAGACCGACTGGTCGCTGTTCCCCACGTAGTATTTGAAATAATGAATGGTGACCGCCCCACGGACCGCCACGCTGGCCAAGGTGCAAACCGCGGCAGCCAACATGATGATCCAAGGTATGTTGCGGACCAGCAACCGGAGATCTTCCATCACACTCACGTTCTGATTCAGCTGCGGGGCGACCCGCTCCCGGGTCGTCACGTAGGTCAGCAGAAAAAAGACAACTGAGAGGACTCCAAAGACCGCCATGGTGGCTTGAAAACCGACCACCTCATCGTCACCACCAAAGAATTTAACGAGGGGGCGGACCAGCAGTGAAATAATGAAGCCGCCGCCAAAGGCCCCGAGGAAGCGATAGGTGGCCAGCGACATCCGGTCCTTTTCCCGGGGCGAGATGACCCCCATCAGGGCGGAATACGGCACATTGATCGCCGTATAGATCATCTTAAAAACGTTAAACGTGGTATAGGCATACGCCAGTTTGCCGAATTCCCCGAGATCAGGATTTGCGAAAATCGCATAGCCCAGCAACCCGTAAGGCAGCGCGAACCAAAGGAGAAAAGGACGGTATTTTCCATGCTTTGTCTGCACCCGGTCAGCCAGTGCGCCCATCATCGGGTCGTTGACCGCATCCCAAAAGTTCGCGATCAGATACATCGTGCCGATGGAGATCGGGTCAAGGCCGATGACGTCCGTATAATAATAAAGGAGGAAGAGATTGAAAAACTGGAAGTAAAGATTGGAGGCGAAGTCCCCCGCCCCGTAACCAATTTTCTCGGTCAGGCCGAGCTCGTCGTGCGTCTTGGGAGAATGTGCCGACATGATCAATGGGGAGACAGAGGTGTATGGGGAGTGGAGCGTCGCTTGAGTGGGACAGGTCGAACGCCAGGGCTTGCTCCGCGGGGAAGAGCAAGACACTCACGACGGATCATTTAAGCAGACACCGCGGGCCCAAGGCCAGTTGTTTGCTTGGCCGCCGTCAGCGCGCGGAACCGGAAGAGCAAGGACCTGGGGACCACCCTGCCCCAATCTGCGGCTGGGCGACCTGTGCCCGCGTGCCCTCGCATTTTCGCAGTGACGCTGGTGCACACGCGGGATAAAAACAAAGATCTTGGTTTTGTTCGGGACTAGACCCGCAGCATCAGGCCAAAGCACAAATTTTCCACTCTTGCCCATGAGTACCCGCCGCGAAACCGACACCATGGGAGCCATCGATGTTCCCTCCGACCGCTACTACGGCGCGCAGACCGCCCGCTCGCTCGTCCACTTCGACATCGGTGACGACACCAAACCGCGGGAACTCATCCGCGCTCTCGGTGTCCTCAAAAAAGCCTGCGCTTTGGTCAACCAGGACCTCGGCAAACTCCCCGTCGACAAGGCCAAGCTTATTGCCCAAGCCGCGGACGAGGTGATCGCCGGCCAACTCGACGATCATTTTCCGCTCCGCATTTGGCAGACCGGCTCCGGCACCCAGAGCAACATGAACGCCAACGAGGTCATCTCGAACCGCGCCATCGAAATAACCGGCGGCGAGATGGGGTCGAAAACACCCGTCCACCCCAACGACCACGTCAACATGTCGCAGTCGTCGAACGACACCTTCCCCACCGCAATGTCCATCGCCGCGGCCGAAGTTGTCGTGCACAACCTCCTTCCCGCCGTGCGCGAATTGCGCGACACACTCGACCTGAAGGCCAAGGCTTTTGCCGGCATCGTGAAAATCGGACGCACCCACTTGCAGGACGCCACGCCCATCACCCTCGGACAAGAATTCTCCGGCTATGTCGCCCTCCTTGATGCGGACCTGGCCCGCCTTGACGCCACCCTTCCCGGTATCATGTCCCTGGGTATCGGCGGCACTGCCGTCGGCACCGGACTGAATTCCCATCCGGAATTTGGCGACCGCGCCGCGAAAACAATCGCCGACCTCACCGGACTCCCCTTCACCTCGAATCCCAACAAATTTGCCGCCCTCTCGGCCCACGACGAATTCGTCTTCGCCTCCGGAGCGCTCAAGACGCTGGCCTGCTCGCTCATGAAGATCGCCAATGACATCCGCTGGCTGGCCAGCGGGCCGCGTTGCGGACTCGGCGAGTTGATCATCCCCGAAAACGAACCCGGTTCGTCGATCATGCCCGGGAAAGTCAACCCGACCCAGAGTGAAGCCCTGACCATGGTCTGCTGCCAAGTCATGGGCAACGACGCCGCCATCGGCTTCGCCGGATCCCAGGGCAATTTCGAACTCAACGTCTTCAAGCCGGTCATCATCCACAACTTCCTGCACAGTGTCCGTCTCCTCTCCGACGCCTGCCGCTCCTTTACCCACCACTGCGCCGCCGGGATCGAGCCGAACATGGAGCGCATCAATCACTACGTGCAGGACTCTCTCATGCTGGTCACCGCACTCAACCCGCACATCGGCTATGACAAAGCCGCGCTGATCGCCAAAAAAGCGCACAAGGAAAAAAGCAGCCTCCGCGAGGCCGCCGTCGCCTCCGGCCACCTCACCGGCGAACAATTCGACCAATGGGTCAACCCCGAAGCCATGACCCGCCCTTGACGCTCCGTCCTTCTTTCTCTCAACTCTAAATGCGCAATCTCTCCGGCTGTCTCCGCTGCGCTACGGCTCTCAACTTAAACTCAACCAAACTAATCATATGCTCAACGTAGGATCCACCGCGCCTGACTTCGCCCTCTCGTCCAAAAACGCCGACGGTCTCAACCTGGTCAAACTCTCCGACCACCAAGGCAAAAACGTCGTTCTCCTGTTTTTCCCCATGGTCTACACCAGTGTTTGCACCGACGAATTCTGCGCGGTGACCAAAGGACTCTCCGACTTTGTCGGCGCCGAAGTCATCGGCATCAGCGGCGACAATCCGTTCGCCCAGGAAGCCTGGGCGCAGAAAGAAGGCATCACCGTCACTTTGGCCAGCGACTACGACCACAAAGTCACGCAGGCCTATGGCATCGCCTACGACCAATTCGCCCCGCAATTCAACCTCCCTATGGGCGGCGTGCCCAAGCGCTCGGCCTTCATCGTCGACAAAACCGGCACCATCCAATACGCCGAAAGCCACGACGACCCCCGCCAACTGCCGAACTTCGAAGCGATCAAAGCCAAGCTTGCCAAGCTGAGCTGATTTTTAGCAAAAGGAAACGAAGGCCACAAAGGGCCAAACACAGGTCCGCCCCTCTCCCCTTCGTTTACTTCGTTAGCTTCTGTTTACTCCTCTCGTCGCACCCGCCAAGAGACCGCCCCATGCGGAATCTCTGCCGGTTGTCTTCCCTCCTCCATTGCGAATCTCGCTCCAGGCAGCGATCTCTCGCACAGTTCCCGCAGATCCCGCGCCTCCCACTCCGCGTAGTTGCACGACACCAGCAACCACCCTCCCGGCTCCAATAATTCAAAGCACTCGCCGACCAACCCCGGCAAATCCTTCTCGATGCGGAACACCCTCCCCTCGGCACGCCCGAAGGTCGGCGGGTCCAGGACGATCAAATCAAACTTCTCCCCGCGCTTGGCCAACCGCGGCACAACTTTCATCGCGTCGTCCGCTAGAAACCGGTGACCCTCCGCCGGATCGGCATCATTGCACCGCAAATTCTCCCGAGCCTTGGCCAGCGCCCGCTTGGACGCATCGACACTGCACGTCTCCCCGCCACCCAACGCCGCACAAACCGTGAAGCTGCCGGTGTAGGCAAACAAATTGAGCGTCCGACGCGGCGCCAATTCGCGCACCCACTGACGGTTCAATCTCTGATCCAAAAAAAGTCCGGACGAATACCCTCCGGCCGGCTCGACCAAGTATTTCACCCCTGACTCAACCACCGTGATCTCGCCGGATTCCTCTCCGGCCAATAATTCAGCCGCACGTTGATCGGCAGCCCGCCGCACGGTTTCCCGGCCCAGATACCCCCGCGGTGCCCAACCATACCGCTCAACCACCTCAGCCCGTAGCCACTCCACCCCCGGAGCCCTCCCCCCGCTCCACAGCGCCCACTCACCATAGCGGTCCAAATACCCGTCGTTTCCCGCGGCCACGCGATGCGCGTCCGTCTGCTCCTCCCCGAACGCATTCCACTGCTCACCACTGATCCAATCCATACCCGCCATCATGTCCGATCCCCCCGCACTTTCCAAACCCCCTCTCTGGTTTCCCTTTCACCCCCATCCTTCGTATCGTTCTTGCATGCCGCCGCGCCTCCGCTGCTTCTACCACCCGGACTTCTTCCTCCCCCTCCCGCCGGGGCATCCGTTCCCCATGGAAAAATTCCCGCAGGCCCACGACCTTCTTATCGCCGAGGACGCTCCGGTCGAAATCACTCCCATCGCACCCGCCCCGACCCGCCAACTCCTTCGCGTCCACACCAGCGAGTATGTCCGCAAACTCGCTCACGGCGCCCTCGACCGCACCGAGATCCACAAGCTCGGTCTCCCCTGGCAACCCCGCCTCCTCCACCGCTCGTCCCTCGAAACCGCCGCCACCGTGGCCGCTTGCCATCACGCCCTCACGCACCGCATGGCAGCCAATCTGGCCGGCGGCACCCACCACGCCTTTCCCGACCGAGGTCTCGGTTATTGCGTGCTCAACGACGTCGCGGTCGCCATCCGCGACCTGCAGGCGAAAGATCCTACCCTCCGTATTTTCGTCGCCGACACCGACGCCCACCAAGGCAATGGCACCCACGCCATCTTCCGCGACGACAACCGCGTCTTCACCTACTCGATCCACGGCGAGCGCAATTACCCCAGCGCGAAAGAACCCGGCAACCGCGACATCGGACTCCCGCGCGACGTCCCCGGCGACCGATACCTCGCCGCCCTCACCGACACCCTCCCTTTGGCCCTCGATCAATTCTCGGCCGACCTCGTCATCTGGATTTCCGGCGCCGATGTCCACGAGCACGACCGGTTCGGACAAATGAAACTCACCACCGAGCAAATGCTCAAGCGCGACCGGCTGGTCATCGATTGGTGTCTGGCCCGCCGGCTCCCCCTCGTCGTCCTTTACGGCGGAGGCTATCATCGCGTTACCGGCATGACGGCCCGCCTGCACGCGAACACCATCACCCTCGCCGCCGCCCTTCTCACCTCCGCAGGTCGGGACGAGCGGCCCGCCGCTCCGCCCGAATCACCACGGACACGCGAGCCGCGTGTCCCTACCTCCCAACTGTTCGCATGAAGGTGGACACCGCAACTCCAAGCATCGAACTCGTCGTAGCCCGCCACAGCGAGGACCTCGCCTGGCTTCGCCGCGTGCCACCCGCAATTAAGCTCACCGTCTATGACAAAAGTCCCGGCGCCCCGCACACCATCCCGCTCCCCAACCTCGGCCGCGAAGCCCACACCTACCTCCACCATCTCGCCGAGCGCCACGACTCCCTCGCCGACCTGACCATCTTCGTCCAAGGCCACCCTTTTGACCACGCCCCCGATCTTCACAAATTTCTCCGCTCCCTGGCCCAAGGCACCTTTTCCGTCGCCGAGTTCCACTGGCTCGGCTTCCTCGCCGAAACCGACGACTCACGCGGTCGCCGCCTTTTCGTTCCTTGGAGCAAAAACCCCGAACGTCACGAATTGCAACTCGACAGCTTCCATCACCAACTATTCGACACTCCCGGCCCGGCAGCCTACCGCTTTTTCGTCGGCGCCCAATTCGCCGTGACCGGCGCGGTCGCCCAGCGCCGCTCCGCGGATTTCTACCGCCGCGCCCGAGATCTCGCCGCACACTTTCCCCACGCTCCGCACTGTTTCGAACGCTGCTGGGACCGTCTCTTTGCCACCGACGGAACGGCCGGCCGCCTGCCGTCCAGCCAACCGACCGCCTACTTTAAGCCTATCAAACGCCTGCAACCTCCCGGGTAGGACCGGCTGACCACTCCGAACCGCACGCCCTCACTCAGGTCTCAAACTCCCCCCTCAGCCCTCTCTTCCTTGTCCCCGCGCGAAAACCGCGCTAATCTCCTACCCTTGTGATCACGCATCGCAGCCCCGAGAATTATGACCCGATCACTTGGGTGGGCCGCGTCCCGGTCTACGCCACGACCATCATCGTCGCCCTCTACGTGGTGAGCATGGTCGGCGTTGCCATCGCCCTCGCCTCCGGGGCCGAGGGCGCCCTCGGCAAACTCACTTTCAACACCGAGTCAGTTCTCCGCGGCGGCGAACTCTGGCGCTGCCTTACCTACGCCTTCGTCAACCCGCCGGATCCGTGGTTTCTCATCTCGCTGGTCATGCTCTACATTTTCGGCCGCGACGTGGAGCAATACCTCGGGCGCAAAGCCTTTGTCCGTCTCTACCTAGGCTTCCTTCTTCTCGGCCCGTCCCTTCTCCTCGCCGCGTCGCTCGTCACCAGCCAGTCCCTTGCCCTCACCCAAAGCTGGGCCAACTTCGCCGTCTTCCTTGCTTTCGCCGCCCTTTACCCGGGCGCCCAACTTCTTTTTCAAATCACGGCAAAACTTTTTGCCTTGGTCCTGCTCGGCATCAGCGTTCTGCAACTCCTCGCCGGACGCCAGTGGATCGAAATGCTTGTGCTCCTCTCCACCGCATTTCTCGCCTATTATGCCATCCGCCACGGATCCGCGCTCAATCTCGACTTCGTAGCGCGCCTGCGTCCCGTCTCCCACCGCACGAAGAGCCCGCACCTCCGCGTGGTCAAGAATCCGGACGATGAACCCGTGGACCCCCATTGCATCATCGACCCTCTCCTCGAGAAGATTTCCAAGAACGGACTGGCTAGCTTGACCCGCCGCGAACGCGAGCAACTTGAACGCGCCCGCGCCATCCTGCTTGCCAAGGAGCAGCACTGAGACGATGGACGGCAACCGTTCCATCACCCGCACCGACGGCAACGAGTTGCACGACCCGTGCTACGTCAATGCCATGTCGCATTTTTACCGCGGCGAACTCGGCCGCATCATGGTCTGGCGCCAGCGGCTCGACATCACCACCACGTGGGCCATCACCAGCACCACCACCCTCGTCACTGTCGCTTTCTCCTTCCGCGACATTCCCCACATCATCTTCTTTTTCAATCTCGTCATTGTCTGGATGATGCTCTGGATCGAAGCGCGTCGTTATCGTTTTTATGACGCCTTCCGCGGCCGTGTCCGCATGATCGAATCCCACTTTCTCGTGGGCATGGTTTCGCGCAACCCCGCCCTCCTCGGCGGCGACTGGCAAAAACTCGTCTGCGAGGACCTCATCCTTCCCTCCTTCAAAATCAGCAAACTCGAAGCCGTCGGCCGCCGCCTCAAGCGCAACTACGTCTTCATCATCGCCATCATTCTTGTCGCCTGGATGACCAAAATATTCATGCACGCCAGCCCCGCCATCCATTCATGGTCCGCGTTCTACAACGCCCTTGCCGTCGGCGAACTCCCCGGTTGGCTCGTCGGTGGCGTCCTCCTCGTCACCATTATCGCGACCACCGCGCTCACCTGGTATGTCTCGGTCAACAGCTCCGGTGAAGTTACCGATCTTCGCGGCAGCCACAAAGAGCAATGGCGCATCTGATCCGCTGATCAGGGGGCATGGCCGTCCAACCCGTTACGATTGATGTCCACCAAACTCTACCATCTCCCGACCGAACCCGTTGCGCGCCTCCGCGCCATCGTCAGCCTTCTCCGCTCACCCGAAGGCTGCCCGTGGGATCGCGAACAAACCCATGAGTCCCTCCGCGCCGGTCTCCTCGAGGAAGCCTGTGAAGTGATCGATGCCATCACCAAAGCCGATGACGCCAATCTGCGTGAGGAACTCGGCGACCTCCTTCTCCAAGTCGTTTTCCACACCGACCTGGCCGCCGAACGTGGCGCCTTCACCCTCGAAGACGCCGCGCAGCACACCTGCGAGAAACTCATCCGCCGCCACCCGCACGTCTTCGGCGATGGCGATGCCAGCGACACGCAAGCCGTCCTCCGTCAATGGGAGCAAATCAAACGCGAGGAGAAAGGCGCCAGCGCCTCCATCATGGCCGACATCCCCCGCTCCCTCCCCGCCCTCATCCGCGCGGCCAACATCCAGAAGAAAGCCGCCCGTGTCGGTTTCGACTGGCCCGACACCACCGGCGTCATCGACAAATTCCGCGAAGAACTCGCCGAACTTTCCGTCGAGCTCGAATCCGGCGACCCCAAGAAACTCGAACACGAACTCGGCGACGTCCTTTTCACGGCGGTCAACATGGCCCGCAAAATCGGTGTCGAACCCGAACTCGCCCTCGAACACGCCAACCAACGCTTCATCGGCCGCTTCCAACACATGGAAACATCCGCCGCCGCCAACGGCCAAAAACTCGAAGACCTCACTCCCCGCGATCTCGAGGAACTCTGGGAGTCCGCCAAATCCCAAAACTTGTAGCGGAGGTCTATGACCGCCGGTCGCATTTACCCATGACCCGTCACCAAACGATCAACGCGGTCATCTCTGTTCTCCTCGGCGCCACCCTGCTCGCCGCCCTCTGCTTCGCCATTCTCCAGGCCGCCACGTGGAATTGGTCCGGCGTCTGGGCGTACCGCCAAGTCTTCTGGCGCGGTTGGCTCAACACCATCTGGATTTCCCTCGCCGCGCTCGCCCTGAGCGTCCTTCTCGGACTCCTCGCCGCTCTCGGCCGCCGCGCCCGTTATCCCGCCCTGCGCTGGCTGGCCACCGGCTACATCGAACTCATCCGCGGCACCCCGCTCCTCGTCCAACTCCTCATCCTCTTTTACGTCGTCGCCGACGCCGTCGGCCTGCAAAACCGCTACACCGCCGGCATCCTCATCCTCTCCATCTTCAGCGGCGCCTACATCGCCGAAATGATCCGCGGCGGCATCGAAAGCATCGGCAAATCCCAACTTGAATCCGCCCGTGCCATCGGCCTGACCCGTTGGCAAACCTACCGTCACGTCATCTTCCCCCAAGCCATCCGCCATGTCCTCCCGCCGCTGGCCGGACAAGCCGCGTCCATCATTAAAGACAGTTCCCTCCTCTCCATCCTCGGCATCGAAGAATTCACCCTCGCCGCCCAGCAAATCAACTCCGCCACTTACAGCACCCTCGAAAGCTACCTCCCCCTCGCCCTTGGCTACCTCGCCTTGACCCTCCCCGTCTCCCTCCTCGCCCGCCGCCTCGAACACAAATACCGGTATGAAACGTGAAGAACAGTTGAGGGTTGAGCGATGAGAGTTGAGAGAAAATATCCTCCACTTGTAGCGGCGGTCTATGACCGCCGGACCCTGCAAACCCTCAACCCTCCACCCTCAACTCTCAACTAGAGATGCTCCTGCATTTCCACCATCTGACCAAACGCTACGGCGACCACACCGTGCTCGACGCGATCACCGCGCAGCTTGATTTCCCGCACGTCCTCGCCCTGCTCGGACCCTCCGGTGGCGGCAAATCCACCCTCCTCCGCGTCATCGGCGGGCTCGAATCCCCCGAGGCCGGATCCCTCACCGTCGATCACGTGCCCGTCCCCACCGCCGAAAAATCCCTCCGCGCCTACCGCAGCAACATCGGCACCGTCTTCCAATCGTGGAACCTCTTTCCCCACCTCGACGCGCTGGCCAACATCATGCTTCCCCTCACCGCCGTGCACGGACTCACCCCCGAAGCCGCCCGCGCCCGCGCTGAAGAACTCCTCGAGCGCCTCCACCTCAATGGCCACGCGCACAAACGTCCCGCCGAACTCTCCGGCGGACAACGCCAACGGGTCGCCATCGCCCGCGCCGTGGCCATCCGTCCCAAGCTCCTCCTCTTCGACGAACCCACCTCCGCCCTCGACCCGGAAATGACCGCCGAAGTGTTGGAAGTCATCGCCGACCTGAAGTCCGAAGGCCGCACCTTCATCTTAGTTACTCACGCCATGAATTTCGCCCGAACCGTCGCCGACCAAGTCGCCTTCCTCGCCAACGGCCGAATCCTCGAACAAGTCTCCGCCCAGACCTTCTTCTCCGCCCCCCAAAGCGAAACCGCCCATCGTTTCCTCGCCAAAGTTCTCAAATACTAAATCATCCGAGGGTGGCGCCTCTTCCCGCCGCGTCATAACTACCGGGCTGTCCGGCGCAGAACGCCCCGACCACATCTCGCTGGAGAATTAGGCCGTGGCTTCCACCGCATTGCGCACACTGGCCAACGCGTAATCCCGGTTCATCT
>Ga0247843_1006890_pt1 | contig 14435 bp, 10 predicted proteins | sample LaCruzMarch2017__FD_192420 | JGI IMG/M metagenome (GOLD analysis project Ga0247843, IMG submission 192420) | Freshwater microbial communities from meromictic Lake La Cruz, Castile-La Mancha, Spain - LaCruzMarch2017_8m | ecosystem: Environmental > Aquatic > Freshwater > Lake | place: Spain...
TATGCCGTGACCACCCATAATGATGGGTTCCATGGTTTTTCCATCGATGTAAAAGAATTCACTTATAAGGCTAATACCTTCAGTTAATCTCTTGTTTGCACATAATGAAGTAACAAAAAACCCATGTTTATCGGTACTTCTATTGCCATAGCCGTAGTTAACAGTTATATTTTCTTCGGCGTCGCCAAAGGTAATGTTTGCGAAACCCAATCCGGTTACGGATTTATCGCCCCACCACAATCGACCAATTTGACCTCCAACACTCACGTGTACTTTATCTGCTAATTTTTCACTCCATTTTGCATTGATTAACATGGGCTGTAGAAATAATGTTGCAGTAATTCCTGCGGATAATTTATTTGTTATTCCAAATTGGGCTTGATAGACTGTGAAATAACTTGCATTTATGTAGCCTGTATTTTTCTTCATTGGAAGTGCCGATGGCGAATAAAAATACCGCGAAGGGTGGGGATTGCGGTGGATTAATTTGCCGTGAACGAAATCTTCGGGCTGGGCAAGCCTTCTATTTTTTACAGTATAGGTAGGAATGATTAATTCTCCTTTTTCTCTGTGGATTAAGGTAATCTCCTTGTTATTGCTGTTTTGAATTTTACCTTGTATTAAGGTACCATCGTTTAGTTCTATGATGCTTATGGAATCGAGTGATGCATTGTTTACTTGAGCGTAGATAGAATTAGAAGAAGCGGATAAAATAGCGGTGAGACTCATAATTCTAACCCATTTTACAAATGGATTTATCGTTGAAATTTTAGTGTTTTTCATGCGTGTGTGATTGATGTTTTACGGGAAGACATTACTTTTCTGCGGGATTGTTTTTTCCGATTACTGGGTGTAAGGGTTGACAGTTTTTCCATCAAAATGGGTAAAAACTGAAAGAAATAATAAATGATTTTTTTCATGTTCGTATTATTTAAGTACAATGCAAACCAACAATGGAATGGTTTTATAATCATTGCGCTTATTGCGAAACCATTATTTTTTATTTGCACTAAATGCAACTTTTTTTTTAAGTGTCATTTACCGACCTTTGCAGCCTTATAAATTCGAGCATGAGTCAAGTATTAATAACCCTTCCAGACGGAGCAGTGCGTGAATATCCAATTGGGGTAACTCCTATGGAGATCGCAATGTCGATTAGCGAAGGGTTGGCCAGAAATGTTTTATCCGCCAAAGTGAACGAAAAAGTGGTTGACGCCTCTTTGCCTATTATGGAAAATGCCAATGTGAGCTTATTAACGTGGAAAGACGATGAAGGCAAACAAACTTACTGGCACAGTTCGGCACATTTGCTTGCTGAGGCACTGGAGGATTTGTATCCCGGGGTAAAATTGGGCATCGGACCGGCCATTCAACATGGTTTTTACTATGACATCGACTTCGGTGATTACAAGTTTTCAGCCGATGACTTCGACCGCGTGGAAAAAAAGATGGTTGAACTTTCAAAAGCTTCCAACGAATATGTACGCAAAGAAATCAGCAAGGCAGAAGCAATTGCATATTTTGAAGCTAAAAACGATCCTTACAAATTGGAATTGTTGAATGATTTGGAGGATGGATCCATTACCTTTTACACTCAAGGTAATTTTACCGATTTGTGTCGTGGTCCTCACATTCCAAATACTGGCCACATTAAGGCTATAAAATTGTTAAATACTGCTGGAGCCTATTGGAGAGGCAGCGAAAAGAATAAGCAACTTACCCGCATATATGGTGTTACATTTCCGAAAAAGAGCGAATTAGACGCGTATTTGGAAATGATGGAAGAAGCGAAAAAACGCGACCACCGTAAGTTAGGAAAAGAATTAGAGATTTATACCTTCGACGATGATGTAGGACCGGGATTGCCATTGTGGCTTCCAAATGGTGGTGCAATTATTGAAGTGTTGGAATCATACGCCAAAAAAACGGAGAAACAAGCAGGTTATCACAGAGTGAAGTCGCCACACATTGCCAAAGAAAGCATGTATTTAAAAAGTGGTCACCTACCTTATTATAAGGAGAGCATGTTTCCGGCAATGGAAATTGATGGCGAAAAGTATTATTTGAAGGCCATGAACTGTCCGCACCACCACAAGATTTTTGCGGCGAGTCAAAAGTCTTACCGCGATTTGCCTATTCGTTTGGCGGAGTACGGTACCTGTTACCGTTACGAACAAAGTGGAGAGTTGTTTGGGTTGATGCGTGTGCGCTCGTTGCAAATGAACGATGCTCATATATATTGTACAGAGGCACAGTTTGAAACGGAGTTTCAAGCTGTAAACGCGCTGTATCTAAAATATTTCGAGAAATTTGGTATCGACAAATATGTAATGCGTTTTTCCAAACACGATCCGTCAAAACTCGGACAGAAGTACATGAACATGCCTGAACTGTGGATCAAAACTGAAACCATGGTGCGGAAAGTATTGCAAAAAATGGGCGTTAATTTTGTGGAAGTAGAAGACGAAGCCGCATTTTATGGTCCGAAGATAGACATACAGGTATGGAGTGCTATTGGCAGAGAGTTTACCTTGGCTACGAACCAAGTAGATTTTGCTCAGGCCGAGCGTTTTGATTTGAGTTTCATCAATGAAAACAACGAAAAGGAGAGACCCATCATTATCCACAGAGCTCCGTTGAGTACCCACGAGCGATTCATTGGATTCTTGCTGGAACACTATGCGGGCAATTTCCCGGTTTGGTTGGCCCCAAAACAAGCCATTGTGCTTCCAATTTCAGACAAATATGCAGACTATGCAGAAGAAGTTTGTAATTTCCTAAAAAATACCGATATTCGCGCTTCTGTTGATCATAGAGCTGAAAAAGCCGGTAAGAAAATCAGAGATGCCGAGGTAGCAAAAATTCCATACATGGTTATTGTAGGAGAAAAAGAGCAATTATCTCAAAGTGTCTCAGTTAGAATGCACGGTGGAGCGGATTTAGGATCAATGGAACTCCAGCAATTTGCTGATAAATTATTGAATGAAGCCAGATATTAAGTCAAGAAGCCGCAGAAGAGAAGACCCACACAAGATCAACGAAAAGATCTCTGCAAAAGAAGTTCGTTTGGTGGGTGACAACATCGTTATGGGTGTATATCCTACCGATGAAGCGATTAAAATGGCCTATGAACAAGGCTTGGATTTGATAGAAATCAGTCCAAATGCGGAACCACCGGTATGCAAAGTGGCGGATTATAAAAAATTCCTCTACGAGCAAAAAAAGAAACAAAAAGAATTGAAAGCCAATGCAATAAAGCAAGAGGTTAAAGAAATTCGATTTGGACCTAACACCGATGAGCACGATGTGAACTTCAAAATGAAACACGCCATCTCTTTCCTAGAAGATGGAAATAAAGTGAGAGCTTACGTGTTTTTTAGAGGTAGAACCATCGTATTTATTGAACGCGGTATCGATTTATTGATGGGTTTTGCAAATAAACTCATTGAAGATGGACACGCAAAGTTAGAAATGGAACCCAAAAGGGAAGGTAAAAAGGTCGTTATCCTATTATCCCCCAAAAACCCAAAAAAGTAAAATAAAATAGAATCAACGAATATGCCTAAAATGAAAACGAACTCCAGCGCTAAGAAGCGTTTCAAAGTGACTGGAACCGGTAAAGTAAAACGTCTAAAAGCATTTAAAAACCACATCTTGACCAAAAAGTCAACGAAGAGAAAACGTGCACTTGGTAATCCAGCAATGGTAACCGATGCAGATATGGGAAATGTTAGATTTATGTTACGTATCGGAAAATAAAATTCATTAAACTCTGGCCGGAGCCTTAAAGTGCATTTTGCCGCTCAAGCCAATAAACTAAAAAAATATGCCAAGATCAGTCAATCACGTAGCCAGTAAGGCTCGCAGAAAAAAGACCCTGAAATTAGCCAAAGGTTATTTCGGAAGAAGAAAAAATGTATGGACCGTCGCCAAAAACGCGGTTGAAAAAGGTTTAACTTACGCTTACCGCGATCGTAGAGCCAAAAAACGCGAAATGCGCGCTCTTTGGATCATGCGTATCAACGCAGCTTGCCGTGAGTTAGGAATCAGCTACTCTCAATTTATGGGCAAATTAAACGCAAGCCCATTAACAATAAACCGCAAAGTTCTTGCCGACTTAGCTGCTAACGATCCTCAAGGATTCAAAGCACTTTTCGAGCAAGTGATGAAAGGTTAATTGATACAAATTTTAACGAATTAAGACTGTAGATTATCGACAGTCTTTTTTTTTGATACTTTTCTAAGGTAAATTTGTGTTTTTACCGCATTTAAACCAACTTTTTAATACACTTTGTCGTCTACACATTATATGTCTCCTTTCCAACGCCTCGTTTTTTTATTTCTTCTTTTTTGGGGGATGCCCATTGGTGCTCAAAACAATTCACTTGATGACTCCATTGAATTGGTGCTTGTAAAATCTAAAATCACACAGTTTAAATCGTTTACCTATTTAAAAGTCACTCAACAATACATAACCAACGAGAATCAATATTTTCTCGATTTAAAAATAGATTCTAGCTTCCTTATTTTCACTCAAGATTCACTAAACAAACTGGTGTATCATGGTCGAGCGTTTGCAGACGATAAGGGAAAGTTACCGTGGACAAAAGGCAGTAAAATGGAAAGAAAGAAAATTTCTTTGCGCTTTAACGAAGCTGGGAAAATTGTGGAATTGGTAAACTGGAAAGAATACCGAGATGAGTTTATGACCGCTCTTTCTGCACAAGCCAAGTCCAAACTCATTACAAATGAAACTTTTAATGAACAAAAATTAATTTTAAACGACGAAGCAAATGTTAGGGGTTTGGCCATTGAAGATTTGAGTTATTTGTTTGGATTATATGGAGATACATTTGACTTAAATATTGAATATTTGCGTGTAAAGAAATTAAAAAACCCGTTTACCAATTCGTATATTGAAGTGTTAGGCAACTTTAAAGGAAGTTATCCGGAAGGTACCAAAAACACCGTTCAGTTTAAGGCAGAGAATAAAGTTGGTTCCTTGCAGAAACAACAATTATTGGAAGAATGCAAAGCGTATATTAAAAAAACAAGCCCCAACGACGAAGCACCTACCGAAATTCAATCGGTTATTCTAAACTCAGAACAAGACTACCGGTACAATGCATCGAAACAAATTATCATCATTGCAAATTTCTCGGATGTTTTGGCAATAAATAAACAATCTCGAGGTAATATTCGCTCATTTAAATTTTGGGATTATCAATTATAGGTTTCAGTATAGATTTTCAATGTTAATTATTTGTTAAATATATATTATCGACATTATTGCCGCCCAAAATAGTGTTAGTTTTGCCGAAATTAATATTGGGTCATGGCACTAAATAATATTCTCAGCTTCTTTTTACCAAAAGATAAAATTTTCTATAGTTTGTTTGAAGAGACGGCTAAAAATGTTGCTCACATGGGGGGCAAGTTTAAAGAGTTTGTTTTTGAATCGGACCCGAATATTCGTTTTCAGATTAGTAAGGAGATTGAAGATTACGAGCATAAGAACGATGAAGTAACACATCAAATATTTCAAGAGTTAGGTCGTAATTTTATCACACCTTTCGACAGAGAGGACATACATTACTTGGCAACAGCCATGGATGATGTGGCCGACTATATTCATGCATCGTGCAAGAAAATACAATTTCACGGTGTAGATCCCAACGACAAAGGCATACAAAATATGGCTGAAATAATTTGTCAGGGAGCAACGGAGGTGAGTAAAGCAATCATGCAATTGAGGGAATTAAAGAGACCCGAGAAAATCATGGAATCTATTGTGAGAATAAATAGTTTAGAAAATCATGCGGACAATGTTTTCGACATGAGTATTCAAGCATTATTTGAAAACGAGGATGATTTCAAAAACTTGATTCGCAGACGGGAAGTTTACACCGTAATGGAAGTGGCTACCGACAAATGCGAAGATGTTGCGAATGTTATTGAAACCATTATTGTAAAATACGCTTAATCTCTTACGATGACTTTAGTCGTAATAATCATTATTCTTGCGTTGGTATTCGATTATATCAATGGATTTCATGATGCAGCAAATTCAATTGCCACTATCGTTAGTACCAAGGTATTAACCCCTTTTCAAGCAGTTTTGTGGGCTGCAATGTTTAATTTCGGGGCGTTTCTTTTATTCAAGGATCATGCCGTTGCAAATACAATAAGTAAGACCGTTTTCGATGTTTATATAAGTTTGGAAGTAATATTGGCGGGATTGCTTGCGGCCATATTCTGGAATTTATTAACGTGGTGGTTTGGAATCCCTTCTTCTTCTTCCCACACATTGATAGGTGGATTTGCCGGCGCTGCAATTATGCATGCATACATTGTTAAAGGCTATACACCAATTGGCGAAGTTGTAGCTTCCGATTCAATCATGAAGACCATTTGGTTTATATTTTTGGCGCCAGTAATTGGTATGGTCATTTCCGCATACATTACACTGGTTACCATAAAAAGAAATTATTGGGGTAGATTGAGTCTTATGGTTATTTCTGCAGCTGCAATGTTTTTCATGTTCGACTATTTCATGGATGTAAAACTCGAAGAGAACCTGGAGAAATTTTTCAAAGTATCAAAATACGAAAAAGCATTCCACAAAAAGCCCAACGATAAAGTTTTACAATCAAGCTATCTTAATGCCAAAAGACAGTTTGATAAAGCAAAGGCATTTTTGCCAGAATACAATAAATTGGGTGGTCATGAGATAACCAATAAAATTTTGGCTATTTCGGATGTAAATGCCATTGAGGTGGAAAAACAGAAGGAAATAGTGGAAAAAGTCCTTCAGTTAGAAGCACTCAAAAAAGAAGTGTTTTTACATCCAGAAGAAAGTCCCAAATTGATTGCAATAAAATCTCAAATAAATTCATGTGAAGAGGATTTTAAAAATTTCAATAAAGTAGGCAAGGAGCAAACTGTAGCTGCTGTTTCTGAGAAATTAGGTTTGGGAATTGAACAAACAAATAAGTTACTGAAATTATACACTATCGACATTCATAAATCGCTTTATACAGAACTAGACAGGGCAGATAATAGGTTGTTGAATTATTCAATGATGGTGTTTTTCTTAATTTTTGCTTTAACCTATTATTACGTCGAGAAATTCAAAAAACCTACATCCGCTAAAATGCAAAATATGTTTAAGAAACTGCAACTGTTTTCTTCCGCAGCATTTAGTTTGGGGCACGGCGGAAGTGATGCTCAAAAAGTTATGGGTATAATTGGAGCCGCACTTATTGCCAATGGTAACATTGTAGATTTCAAAGAAATTCCCAATTGGGTGCCATTGGCATGTTATACTGCCATTGCACTTGGAACGCTAAGTGGAGGTTGGAAAATTGTGAAAACCATGGGTAGCAAAATCACCAAAGTAACACCTTTGGAGGGCGTTGGTGCCGAAACTGCTGGTGCTATAACCTTGTTTATGACTGCTCAAATGGGTATTCCGGTAAGTACAACACATACAATCACCGGTTCAATCATTGGGGTTGGAGCTACAAAACGGTTGAGTGCAGTTCGATGGGGAGTAACGCGTAATTTGCTGTTTGCTTGGATCATTACGATTCCAATTAGTGCGCTTCTTGCGGCATTAATTTATGGAATTATATCTATTTTCTAAATCTGTTAGACGGATTTAAATATCAATTCTGCGCCCTCTAAATCAATCAGAATTGTATCATTTTGTTTAACACTTCCAGAAAGTATAGATTTACTCAACGAATCCATGACGCGTTTTTGTATAACACGTTTTAATGGACGCGCTCCAAATTGTGGGTCATAACCCAATTGAGACAACCAATCCAAAGCTTCTTCTGTAATATTAATGGTGTACCCAATTTCCTGCAAACGAATTTTAAGCTGTTCCAGTTGCAAATTCGCAATAGTACGTACATTTTCTCTAGACAAAGGCTCGAACATTATTAATTCATCTATTCTATTTAAGAATTCAGGCCTAATGCTGTGTTTCAATAAATCAAATACCTGCAATTTGGTTTTTGCCAGTATTTCATCTTGATTTAAGCTATCTATTTGTTCATAGTTGTCTCGAATAATCTCCGCACCCAAATTGGATGTCATAATAATTATTGTATTCCTGAAATTTGCTGTTCTCCCCTTATTGTCTGTTAGTCTTCCATCATCTAATACCTGAAGCAAAATATTGAAAACATCGGGATGCGCTTTTTCTATTTCATCAAGCAAAATTACACTGTATGGTCTTCTGCGTATGGCTTCGGTAAGTTGTCCACCTTCGTCGTATCCCACATATCCTGGAGGGGCACCTACAAGTCGGCTAACGGTATGTTTTTCTTGGTATTCGGACATATCAATGCGCACCATTGCTTGATCGGTATTAAATAAATACTCTGCCAATGTTTTTGCTAGTTCCGTTTTTCCCACACCTGTGGTACCTAAAAATATAAATGATCCTATAGGTTTTTTAGGATCTTGCAAGCCTGCTCTACTTCTTCGAATGGCATTAGAAAGTGCTTCAATGGCTTCGTTCTGGCCAACAACCCGTTTGTGCAACTCATCTTCCAATAGTAATAATTTTTCTCTCTCACTTTGAAGCATTTTGGTTACAGGAATTCCTGTCCATCTGCTTACAACCTCTGCAATATCGTCGGAATCCACTTCTTGCTTTACCATTGATTTTCCTTGTTTGCTTTCTCCCAATTTCATAGATAAAGCGTACAATTCTTCTTCATTGTTTTTTATTAGACCATACCGAATTTCGGCCACTCTTCCGTAGTTTCCATCGCGTTCGGCCTGGTCGGCTTCAAACTTTAAATTCTCGATGTTTGATTTTTTGGTTTGTATTTGCGCCAATATATTCTTTTCGTTCTCCCATTGCGCATTCAGTGTATTCCTTTTTTCGGACATATTGGCTATGTCACTGTTCAATTTTTCTAGTTTTTGGGTATCATTTTCGCGTTTTATGGCTTCACGCTCAATTTCCAATTGCATAATTTTGCGGTTCAGCTCATCCAATTCTTCGGGAACAGAATTCATTTCCAAACGCAATTTACTTGCGGCTTCATCGAGTAAATCAATGGCCTTGTCGGGTAAAAAACGGTCGTTAATATACCTCTGGCTCATTTCTACAGCAGAAATGATGGCTTCATCTTTAATCCGAACTTTATGATGTGTTTCGTATCGTTCTTTGAGTCCTCGAAGTATAGAGATGGCTTCTTGAGCATCTGGTTCTTCTACCATAACTTTTTGAAAACGCCGTTCAAGGGCTTTGTCTGTTTCAATGAACTTTTGATATTCAGCGAGGGTAGTGGCACCAATTGACCTTAATTCACCTCTGGCCAAAGCAGGTTTTAATATGTTGGCGGCATCCATTGCGCCTTCACTTCTTCCTGCACCAACCAATGTATGTATTTCGTCTATAAATAAGACCACGTCGCCATTGGATTCTGTGACTTCTTTAATCACTGATTTTAGGCGTTCTTCAAACTCTCCTTTATATTTTGCGCCGGCTATTAAAGCACCCATATCTAGGCTAAAGATCTGTTTAGATTTTAGATTCTCTGGAACATCCCCCCGAATAATACGATAAGCCAATCCTTCTGCAATGGCTGTTTTACCCACACCGGGCTCACCAATTAATACTGGGTTGTTTTTAGTTCGTCTGCTCAAAATTTGAAGGACCCTTCTAATTTCATCGTCTCTGCCAATTACCGGATCCATTTTTCCTTCACGGGCAAGAACATTTAAGTTTATAGCATATTTTTTTAAGGCATTAAATTGGGATTCACTGTTTTGGCTATCCACTTTTTTACCGCCACGCATGGCAATGGAAGCTTTTTTAACTTCGTCCTTTTTAAAACCTGCATCTTTTAAAATGGTGGACGCCATGTTTCTGGTTTCCAAAATACCCATTAAAATATGTTCATTTGTTATGAAGTCATCTTTTATTTCGGACATTGCTTTTTCAGCAGCAACGAATACCTGATTAAAATCAGATGACGCATAAACTTGTCCGCCTTGAACCTTGGGATATTGTTTAATTTGATTCTCTAGTATTTTTTCTAGTTGGGATATGTTTGCTCCAATTTTACCCGAAATAAATTGCATCATTTCTGGGTCTTCACGTAAAATAGCCAACAACAAATGTGCAGGTTCAATACTTTGCTGCCCTTCGGCCAACACCATGGATTGTGCCTTGTTAACGGTTTCTTGTGATTTTATGGTTAACTGTTGTGGATTCATGATTAAGCAGCGACAAATTACATTCCAAGCTCAATTTCTTCACGTTTTTTACAACAAAACGTCAAATTCACGTCAAAATGACACATGAATTTGCGTTTTTTAATAAGATTTAGACAGAATGTCGGTTTTGTTATTTGCCTGTTAATCGAAATACGGCATTTGGCGACAATCTAACTTTAAAAAGCATGGAATCATTTGCAGTAGAATCTAGTGCAATTAATCTGTTTTTTAAGGAATGAAAACGACCCCACCGCGGAGAAACCATTCCAGTGCTATCAATACTCCAACGCGCATGCGAAGGTGCAGGAACCAAACTGGCCAAATAGGTAGATTCTCCCAAAGTAAGTTCACTTGGGTGTTTTTCAAAATAAAAATTACTTGCTTGACCAATACCGAATATTCCAGGTCCCCACTCAATAACGTTTAGATAAACTTCCATCATTCTTTGTTTGGAAACCACCCGTTCTTTTTCAAATAGCCAAACCAAAATAATTTCTTCAATTTTACGTGCCAATGTCTTTTGCCTGCCCAGATACACATTTTTGACCAATTGCATTGAAATGGTGGATCCACCACGTGCAAATCTTTTTGCCCTGTAATTGTGAATTAAACTAGATCTAAACGCATCAATATAAAATCCATTATGATAAAAAAACTGGGGGTCCTCAGACCTCAAAATGGCCTTGGTAACACTAGTGGATATATCGCTGTAATGTGTAAAATAAGGATTAGCGTCACCAACTGGAAATTGGGTGATTAAATTCCCACTTCTATAAAATTTATAGGTAAAGCTTCCATTCATTTTGGAAGGATCCGCTTTGCTCCATTCTAAAATTTTGAAGTTCTTATCTACAATCATGTTACTTTCAAAAATGGCTTTATGCAATGCCTTTTCATCTAAACTTACATGGAACCTATAATCCATGCTACCTGAAGAGACAATCCCTGCAGTGTTTGGAAATAAACCCTCGGGCAAGGAATTGAAAAAACGCTGAGCCGAAATTTGAGGAATTTTAAATAACAAATCGTACGACTTTTTTTCTCCAAAATTATATTTTAATCCCAAACGCATGGGTAAAACATTGAGCACAAAACTAGAATTGGAATCTAAGGTAATTTCGCGCTTGGAAACATTTAATATTACATCTCCAGATACCTTAGAAATAAAAATAGACGTATCGGACATCCTCTTATTATTGGTTACAATATTAGACACATTCCCCATGGCTTTGACGGTTAGACCATTGTCGCCACTCAATTCTTTAATTTGAAATTCTGCTTTCTCAAAATCAAGGGTTCCTCCTAAAACTGGAAGTGTAACTTGTTTGTTATTGGTAGAATGCACACGAACATTGCCAGTTAAACTGCTCTTATCGAACATTCCACTGTAAGCAATGTCTTGTTTAAATTCGCTCATTTCGAAGCTGATTTGACCAAGCAAACTGTCTTTTACATAACTAACTTGTGGCAAAGAAAATTTTAACAAATTGGTGCTATCCTTATATTTAACTCTAAATTTTTGGATATTGAGATAATTGGGTGATTTACCAACAAGTGATTTAATTTGATTAAAGATTGCATTTCCAGTTTTATCTTTTTCTTCAATAACCTCTTCTTCGGTTTGTGAGGATATTTTAAAGTTTTGAATCCCTGCAGAATCCAACAATCGGACTTCACCATTTTTTATTTCCAAATTTTCGATGCTCAATCCATAGATTAAACTATTCCAAAAATTCAACGAAACACTCAATGATTCAATGTTTAACAATTGGGAATATTCCCCAATTACTTTTTGATTTGATACATTAAAGGAATGAAAATGAATCCCGAACAGTCCTTCAAACTCTACGGGATTAGTTTTTAACGTAATGCCTTTAGATTGTAGTTTTAATTGCGCTTTTTTTATGCCCCATTCTACAATGCTTTTTCTGGCAATTACCCAAGTGATTAATATGAAGCACTGTAGCCCTAAAATGACAATTAATGTCCACTTGATTTTAGGATATTTCAGGAAAAATTCCAGTGTAGGATTGAGGAGTAATTGCTTTAAGTTCTTTTTTAACATTCGTGTCAATGTCTAATTGATCAATAAAAATATGTATCGAATCTCGGGTAATTTTTTCGTTATTCCGCGTTAATTGTTTTAACGTTTCATAAGGTTCAGGAAATTTCTCCCTTCTCAAAATTGTTTGAATGGCTTCAGCAACCACGGCCCAATTGTTTTCTAGGTCGTTGTCAATTGCACTTTCATTTAAAATTAATTTCATCAATCCCTTTTCTAAGCTGTTTATCGCAATCAAAGAATGGCCAAATGGAACACCTAAATTTCGCAAAACAGTAGAATCTGTAAGGTCTCTTTGTAATCTACTAATGGGTAATTTTGATGACAAATGTTCGAACATGGCATTGGCAATTCCTAAATTACCTTCGGCATTTTCAAAATCTATCGGATTAACTTTGTGAGGCATGGCACTTGAACCGACTTCACCAGATTTGATTTTCTGTTTGAAATAATCCATTGAAATATAAGTCCAAATGTCTCTAGACAAGTCAATGAGTATGTTGTTTATCCTTTTAATGGCATCCATTTGAGATGCCAATTGATCGTAAGGCTCAATCTGTGTGGTGTATTGCGTCCGATTCAAACCCAATTGAGATTCAACAAAAGTATTGGCAAATGCAATCCAGTCTATTTCAGGAAAAGCGATATGATGTGCGTTAAAATTTCCAGTAGCTCCGCCAAATTTTGCCGCATGCGGAATTGACTTCAAAGAAATCAATTGACCTTCTATTCGGTGAATAAAAACTTGCCATTCTTTACCTAAATTGGTTGGCGAAGCCGGTTGCCCATGAGTTTTTGCCAGTAAAGATTGATCTTTCCATTCAAAAGATTGTGACTTTAAGAGTGTCAATATACTTTCAATTTTAGGGTAAATTACACCATACAAAGCATCTTTAAGGCTCCATGGAATGGCGGTATTGTTGATGTCTTGTGAGGTCAATCCAAAATGAACCAATTCCTTATAATATCCCAATCCAAAAACATCTAGCTGATTTTTTATTGCATATTCAACAGCTTTTACATCGTGGTTGGTGGTTTTTTCAATTTCTTTGACTTTTAGTAAGTCTTCTGAAGTTAAATTTTTGGCCCAATTTCTAAGCACGGTGCGCTTATCCATTAGGTTGCCAAAATCCCATCCCTTCAAAGAAACGTGAGACAACGCGATGAGATATTCAATTTCTACTTTAATCCGATATTGGATTAATGCTCCCTCAGAAAAATACTCAGACAAACAATTGGTCGACGCAGTGTATCTACCGTCTATAGGGCTTACCGCAAATAGTGAAGACATATTCAGGCAAAGGTAAACAATTAACTAAAATTAGTAACGGATTAATTATTTGTATTAATCATAAATCATTTCGACGAAATTTTTTGCGTTTTTTGGGGGAAAGGTTGAATTTGCGTGTAATTAGCTCTATGAAACCACTATTACTTTCCATTTTAACCGGCTTTTCTCTTTCTATTTCTGCGCAAATAAGCACTGATTCTTCTAAAGCCTTAGTTGGGCCACGTAAGGTTAAAAAAGTGACTTACCACCAACCTGAATACACATACACACTTAAAAATTCGAATTATGTATCTGCATTTGCTCTTGGTTTAGATTATTCCCAAGAAAGTTATTTAAATAACATTGGTTGGGATTCAATGGATCAATTAAAAAATGCAAGTGGATTTAATATTTATTGGATAGGATCAGCAATTGGTAAAAATTTATGGAACCAAAACGGAGTAAATTCTGGCGTTTTAAACTGGGGTGGGGGATTTAACTTTAATCATTATAGATCTGGTGATAAATACAATGTTGAATTCAATACCGTTAACAGAGACAGTGGTTACACGAGGCTTAAAACCTCCGCATTTCAGTTCTATATGTTTGCTAGATATGAATATCAGATTGGCCGTGTGTATCCGTTTTTCGCAATCAATGTGGGTGTAAATGGACATAGTACCAATCAATATACCCAAACATATCTGGTATTGACTGAATATGAGTCTTCACGTTCTGAAAATATCGAATCCAATGCCAATGTGTATTTTGCACCAGAAGTTGGATTAAGAATGAGAATTAGTCCATATGTGAGTATTGTTTCTTCATACCAACAACGAATGGGTACTGAAATTGGTATCG
>Ga0247843_1006891_pt1 | contig 14433 bp, 11 predicted proteins | sample LaCruzMarch2017__FD_192420 | JGI IMG/M metagenome (GOLD analysis project Ga0247843, IMG submission 192420) | Freshwater microbial communities from meromictic Lake La Cruz, Castile-La Mancha, Spain - LaCruzMarch2017_8m | ecosystem: Environmental > Aquatic > Freshwater > Lake | place: Spain...
TCAAAGGGCAAAAAATAAATTTCAATCATCAATCGCAGTCCAAACTCTGCGCAAGGTCTGGTATTGCCTTTGGAAAACCGGTCCAAAATCGAGACGACTCACTTTGGTTCATACGGAATCGCTGTTTTGAGCCCATTGAACTAAAGTTCCTTGAAGGCGCTCACCTTCTTTTCCAAATACTTTTTGGAGAGTGCTTTTCTCATCGCCGAACTTCAAAGTGCAAATGCCTTCGCACTCGGCCTTCGGAAAGAGTTCATGAAGGAGTTGTTTTTCTTTCTCATAGGCAAGATCTAATTCTGAGTCAGTGTCCGAGTCACTGTTTGATTCCTTGTGAGGGGGAGTCGTGATAATTTGATTGATCCCAGCCGCACCCAAGCCCGTATGAAAATTGATGAGCAGAACTTTTTCAGATTCCTTCACTTTTTCTGCGATGATGTTTTGAACCAAGCGACATTCGGGTTCAACTTGTGATCCTCCAAAATACAGTCCCTGCGGGTATTGATATTGCCCCAACAGAACTGCCTTTACGACGTTTACGAAACCATTGATAGAATAGATTCCATTTTTTCGAAAGATTTTTAAAAGAGCGTGTAAGGAGCCAGTCAATTCGTTTTCAAGAAGATACATTGCGGATTCATAGTAAGGATTTCTGATTCCAGTTCCAGGAAAAGCCTGATCACTGTCAGCAGCGAAACAGTTTCTGTTGAGGTCGACATTATTCGGATTAAATCTTCGGCCGTACTTGAATCCATAGGGATTCATCGCATGAATCATTAGATAGCTCGTGCTCACTCGGTCTATTTTTTTTTCAAAATATTGATCCAAAATCAATCTTTGGAGGGCGCTTCCCGCTGGAGCTTCGACTCCATGCTGGCCGCTGACTAATATCACTAAATTTGCAGATTGATTTTTGGCAGGGAAAAAACTGCTATCAATATGAAGAGTTTCCCAGCCCTGAGGACCTTGAACCTGCAACGGATGGGATTCAATTTGTGCTCGAGCAGTTTTTGAAAGCCGAAGAAAGTCTTCTCTGGCCTCATCGTAAGAATCACTGAGTCTTTGCAAACTTTTGTTGTCCACTGAGGTAGGTCCTCTCATTTTTTCACCTGGTTTGGGCTGTTCTGTTTGCTCTTTCAGCTTAAAAAAAATTCCCAAAAGATCTTGGAAAATCGGATCCAGGACGGCTCCTGTATGCCCCCCGAAGGGGGGATTAAATACTTTAATGTGCGGCTGCGCTTTGCCAAAATCCAAAATGTCCCGAATAGTTTTAGGTTGAGATTCGCCAGGCGCCGCTGAAAGAATAGGATCATCTTGAGAAAAGTAGATTAAAGTTGGTGCCTGAATTTGTTTGAATGCCTTTGTTATGTCGGTCTGTTGATCAAAAATATTTTCATCATCTTGTTTGAAGCCAAGCTCGAAATAAGCTTCTCGGTAACTGAGTTTTTCTTTGATCAAAGAAGCTGAAATTCCCGTCGCCTTCATGGACTTTCTTAAAAAGCCCACAGTGAATTCGTTGTAAACTCGGTCTTTAAACTCTTCAATATTCTCAGCTTGCACAGCAGCCAGAGCTTTTGTTTCTGCTAAGGGATCGGCATATTTCCTATTCAGTCGATTTTCGAGCGAAGGACCAGCCAGTGGAAGCAAGACTTTAAGGAGAGTCCCGAGGCGCTTCCAAGTCAGCAGGCCTTCCTCAGGGTGAATACGCGATTTTTTATGTTCTCGATCCAGCAATTCAAAAGTATGCCGACCATGCAGGATGGGGCTAAAGGCAATTGTCCCCTGAGGAAACAGCAAAGATTTTCTGCGTCCTAAGCGAAGGCTTTCGGAGTCTTCGGCGAGGATACCTATGGCAATGGTGGCACCACCGGAAAAACCAATGACCCCTGCTTGCTGCATAGGGATCGCTTCTTTTTCCGCTAGCATTTCGATTCGGCGGTACAAATCGCCTCCCAGGGCCAGTGGATTCCATAGCATTTCAAAACATCTACCCTTTAGGAAATCAGGGCTTTGAAAACCTGAGAAAGCAATGATGTTCGGTTGGTTGAAAATCTTGTCTAGAGCCGCTGCGGTTTGATTCACAAATCCACCTCTTGTAAAGCCAGCGTGAGATCCTGGCAATACCACAAAGGTTCGTTGGTTGCTTGTTGTCGAGCGACGAAAATGGGCCTGGAGGGCGCCTTTGCAGCTTGGATTTTCAGCTCCAGCAGGGAGTTCCAATTTTCTCCAATCATCAGCACGCCGAGGATGTCTTGAAGACAAAGACGAACCTATAGTCACCAAAAGAGGATCATAGCTGGATTCAAGACCGGGAATAAGGGGAAGCTTTTTTGAATTCGAGAAAATGCTTTTCGATAAAATGTTTGAAACAGGATTCCAGTCGATCGTTTTGGCAGGACTTTTTTCATTCGCATGGACCTTGCCCAGACCGGTTGCGGCGAGGTCAAAAATTAATAAGATAGATACAAAGAAAATATTTTTCATTTGGCACCTTCTCCAATCATGGAAAATTTTAATGGAAAGTAAGTTGGTTTTAGCCTAGCTCGCAGACAACTGGAACACTCCGAATAAATCCACCGTTGAATTTTCCATCCTTCGTGAGTTTCAAATCGGCTTCTATCTTGTCATCACCTGAGAAAAATATATTATTGCCATTCGCTGCTTTTCGAAAGTTGAGCGCTGGAAAGACTTCAGCCTTCTGAGTTTCTCTATTCACTTCCGTAATTTGTAAAAGTCCAAATGAAGTTATGATTTCAAAGGAAGTATTCATCGAAGAAGCGATGGGTCGGCAGATATAGTCAGATCGCAATCTTTTATTCGGCGCCGCTGAAACCGCGATGCTTAAAAAAATGAGCGTTCCTAAACTTGTAAAAAAAAATGTTTTATTGGAAAGCTGCTGAGATATTTGATTCATAAAATTCCTCCTTGATTGAATGATCCCGAAACCCGGTCCTGGGTTTCTTAAAACATGGTATTGCAACTTTTAAACCCAGCTTTTAGTTTCTAGAAATGCAGTTGAACCGATTTGAGCAAGATGATGCTGTCGAACTTCTTGACTTCCGTTGACACCTATTGTTTGGGTCATTCATGACTCCAAAAATGAAATGCCAGACAAGTTTCCTGACACCTATTGGAAAGATTTTTATCGCGGCGACCGATCAGGGATTATCGGATGTGTCCTTTGGTCCGCTTACTTTTCCCAGAATCGAGAAAGTTTCGCCAAGTTCAAAAATGCATAGGCTGCTGCGGCAAGCCGAAAGTGAAATCTTGGAGTTTTTCAATGGTGAGCGAAGAAAGTTTTCGGTCCAGCTTGATTTACAAGGCACTGCCTTTCAACAGAAAGTGTGGGCTGCGCTTTGTGAAATTCCTTGGGGACAAACTCTGGCCTACAAAGAAGTGGCGCGAAAAATTCGAAACCCCAAAGCCAGTCGAGCCGTTGGATCTGCCAATGGAAAAAATCCAATTCCCATCATCATCCCTTGTCATCGCGTCATAGCCTCCGACGGCGGGCTGGGTGGTTATTCCAGCGGACTCAAGATTAAAAAATTGCTTTTGAAGCATGAGCAAGTCGTCATCGGCTAGTTGTCACTTTGGTCTCAGATTGCGACGGATTTTCTTCTGAGAGCCCTTGAACACCTTAGGTGGCCCACATTTGTCAGTCGAAAGCTGAAGGTGGCCCAGCTTTGTCAGTGTGAATCAGGCTTCTAATAGGTGATTCTAAGTTCATCAGGGGGGCGCAAAATGAAAACCCAAATCGGCAAATCTCAAAATGAAAAGAAGTCAAAGCTTCACATTCCACAAGCTACGGTTGGAATTGTGGACATTGTTTCTTCTACTCGTATTGGAAATGCTGTTGAAGTGGCCACTGATTGGGACATCAAAGAACAATTCCTCGATTGCGCAGCTGCTCGTGCTGAGCAGTTCGGAATGTTGATTCTGAATCAAACGGGAGATGGCTTTCTTTTCTTGGTAAAAGAAGAGGGGCAGAATAAGCAACAGCGCGTTTTGGGTTTTCAAAAAGCCTTGTCTAAGGATTTCTCACTGATTTTGGCGCGCTACAGTTTCCAGCTGCGTAACATCGAAAGTGGAATTCGAACTGGAATTGCTCAAGGTGAACTTATGATCGGATGGACTGGAGAAACAGCTGTGACTTATCAGGCAGCTGGATCCGTGGTCAATAAAGCTGCACGATTGGCATCATTAGCGAAAGTGAACCAAGTTGTATTCTGTGAAAACTGCCGCATCGAAATGGAACAGTCCAACTTGGAAGAAGGGGAAATCCTCACTTCCGTAGCACTCAAAGGCTTTGAAGGTATTTATTCTGTTTCCGTCGTTACGTGTTTGCCTCAGCAAGCAACTTCAGCTTGTTTGGTTTCCAATGCTTGGCTTTCAAGTCAAATTCAAGAAGGATTTTGCTTTGAAAAATCTGCAAATTCTCATTTTAGTACAGGACATTTGTTCAAGTTTTTTACTGGACTTGCCGATCAGTTAGCCGATCAATTAACCGATCAGTTAGCCGATCAGTTGATGTCTGAGGGGGTCCGATGAAATCTGGCAGATCTTTCAAAAGATTATTCGGCTTAGTAGTTGTTATCGTACCTGTCTTGCTTGCTTACCAAAACTGTTCGGCTCCAAGTAATGACTCTCCCAATCTAGCGCTTTCGGCCAAGCAAGGGTCTGATACGGAAAGCGGTTCCGGGAGCGGCTTTGACGGTAAGCTCTATGTTCACCGAGGCTCTTGCTCTAATCCTTACGAAGTGGATACTAGAATAGGCATAGACTCAAAGAGCGGCTTGGTCAGTTATATCACTAAAGAGTGTTCGAAGCTTTCCCAGCCAGAGGTCATTCCCGCTGCTGCCGTTTCCCTGTTTGATCAGATTTTGATTCGGGATCGTAAAATTTTTGATTACGAACTCACTGACGAAGAACTTGCTCTTGGTAAAGCACAGAAGATCACCACTCGATTTTGTAATCACACTGGAATTTACAAGAAGAAACCCTTTCATTTCGTCAACTCTGTCTATACATACGAAGATGCAAAACAGGTTCTGATTGGAGAAATCAGCGATCAGGTGGTCAATGTTGTCTTGCAGATGTTGGAACAGCTGGCGCCTCCAAGCCTGGTCTCTGAATCGATGAAAAAGATCCTGAATTTTGTAGTGCAGTCGATTGCGGATCTGTTTATGAAAATATTGGATCCAAGAGTTTCAGTTTCTCGGCCTGTTGAGTCTCCGCATGATCCAAACATTGAAATCTATAAATTTTCTTTTTCGCCGCCGGACTCTACTGATGACTCTGTTTATTTTGCTCAGATGACGATGAATATTCATCGCGAAACTGGCCTGGGTTCTATGGAGGTCAGCATCAATATGAACATTTTACCGCCAGTCATTACGGGCTGGTTTCCCCTAGTAAAAGCCACGATTCCTGAAGGCGGAATTGTCAATGCAGTGATCAAAATGGATTGTTACACTGACAATCTGGGCGCTTCATCACTGGGTGGTTTACCAGATCCTAATGTAAGACCTTATATTGATTCTCAGGGCAGGGAGTATTTTGCATGGAGAGTGAATCGAAGCTGTTCAAAAGTTTGTGAAAGTTCTTACATTCACGAAAAATATGAAGGAAAAAATGTGAATGTGGTTGGCGAATGTGACCGCGAAGGCACTGATGAAGTCAGTGGTCCCGGCGGTGCAGAGAAATGTGGCCAGGTGCTTGAATCCTTGGGCTTGGGCACTGGTGGACTGAATGCAGAAGGTGTGGATTTAGCAGCGCCCGGCTGTTCAGTGAATCTTGGAATGAAGCGGCACCATTCTACTGCCTTGCTTGATAATATCTCCAGTCAAGACAGCTGTGGAGGCTCGGGATCTGGGTTTATCAGAGTCTGCGCTTGCCGGCGGGTCCCTTTGAACTAAATAAGGATTGTAAGTCGTGAAATATCTCGAAGAACTTGCCCAGTTTTGTGATGCGGAAATCCGAAAAGGCAATGCCACGGTGGCCGCGAAAAAACTGGCTGGGCTGAACACGGCTCAGATACCTCGAAGCTGGCGTTTACCTCTGGCGGCTTTGTGCCGCAGAGCCGGATGTTATCAAGTTGGATTGAGGCTTCTAACAAAAGTAATTTATCCCGTTCGAAAAATTTCTGCAGCCCCTGCAAGCCCTGGTGAGATTTCCGAATATGCAGTGTTGCTCCTGCGGATTGGGGCTCTGACCGAATCGGCCTCGCTTTTGACCGGTGTTGATGGACCAAGTGCTCCAGAGGCTTTACTTTATCGAGCTTTTTGTCATTTTGCTCGCTGGGAGCACAGTGAAGCCATTCCTCTGCTGAGGGATTACATCCCAACTCAGGGAGAGAACTACTCTGCCTTGGTTGGACGAGTGAATCTTGCCTATGCACTTGTGAGCTCAGGACATTTTTCTGAATTTTTTAAACTCGCGGACGAGATCTTTGAAGTTTGTGAGTCGAAGAACTATTTGAGGTTAGCAAGCAATGTCTACGCGATGCAGGCCCAGGCGCAATTGTTGAATCGCAATCTGGATGCTGCGAGTGCTTCCATTCTTGAGGCACGAAAGCGAGCCGGCGCACTTGCTGGCAACGATTTACTTTTTATTGATAAGTGGGCTGCGTTCGCGAAAGCACTTGAAACGAAGAATTTAGAGGAGATTTTGAGCTTTCGACAGCGCGCATATGCCGCCAGTGATTGGGATGGCTATCGCGATGCGGATTACTTTTGTCTTCATATACAATTTGATCAGGCAAGATTTGAGCGCCTGTTCTTTGGCTCGCCTTTTGGGGCCTTCCGTACAAAACTTCAATCTCAGTTTCATGCGAGGCCGCGGAATTCCTCCTTGATCGTAGGTGATGCGGGTGGACGGCTGCTGGATATTCAGAGAGGGCTTTTTTCAAACGAAAAAATTGATGCCTATGGACGGAAAGCCCACCAAACAATCGAAGTTTTTTTTCGGGATCTTTATCGTCCCTTAGGGCTGGGTGCACTTTTCTCGGAATTATTTCCTGGAGAGCATTTCAATGTTTTCACTTCACCCGATAGGCTCCATCAGATTCTGCATCGAACAAGGGATTGGCTTGGCTCCCAGGGACAGCCTCTTCAATTCGAAAGAAATCGTGGATTCTATAGTCTCAAGATCAATCCAGGATTTGCTGTAAAGATTGACCTTCATAAAAATCAAATCACTTCGGCTCAGCTTGAATTTCAAAAGCTTGTGGAAAATATGGGCGGCGGCGCTGAAAGTTTTTCTGCGAAAGAAGCCCAAATTCGTTCCGGAATTCCCAGGACGAGTCTTCAAAGGCTTTTATCTTGGGCTTTGGAGATCGGCCGACTCCAAAAGCTAGGAATGAAAAACTCGACCCGTTATCAATTTGTAAGTTTTGAAAGAGCTGAATCACAGTTGCTGAATCCCGCCGCGTGATGCTTTGTCCCTATCCCTCTATCCCTTAAGGTCATTTGTTCGAGAGGCATGCTAGCTGCAATGAACTAGATCCAAGAGTTCAAGGGCTGCTGGAACAAAGGGATAACCAATGACGACGAGTCTTCCATTCAACTGGCAAAAACTTAGACAGCGTTTAGCCTGTCAAAGGGCCGGTCAGCTTTTAATTCAGTTTTGCATTCATCTTCGAATCCTACTGGCGGCTCTGGCTCTATTCACAAGTCTCGCAGGCAGTGCAGCCAGTCCTTGTGAAGTCCTCTTTTCCAATGGCGCTGTTTCATCGCAGCCAAAGGCTCTGGCTTCGCTGACGGTTTCTCGAATGAACGAACGAGGGAATCGCGAAGTCCGTGTTCGAAATGTGATTGAAGCAAGCAGGCAATGCGGTGGTACTTGCTACCTGGAAGCTATAGTCAATGCGGCTGAAATTAATTTGAAGCAGGCGCAAGGGGAAAGTTGGAAAATCGATCGGAACCATTACCTTTTACAGTTGCTTGAAATGAAAATGAAGACAATGACTGGCGAGTCTCGTGCCAACAGATATGTTTGGGACTTGCTCGGGAATCCAAAAAATTTCGGACTGCTTCATGAAGGGGGCTATTTGGACGGGGTTCTCAGGACCATTCGTTCTTCAGGAATTGAAATACGCGATGGCAAGCTGGATGACCACGCTGCACAGATGAATGATCAAGGAATGAAATTCCACATCCACAATTCAGTCAGAAGAACTTCTGAAGATCTTATAGATGCAATTCTCAAAAAACTCACTCGCGCGACTGGAAAAAGTATCGAAGAGCTTCAGGAAATTCAAAAACGTGACCCAGCAGATCCTGAGAGCCAAGCGCTTTGGCAGCAGGTTCAGAAGTCATCCAGAGGTATTCAAGACCTCATTCGGCAGGCCAAAGCTCAGCTAGTTTCGGCGGGAGTTCTCAAAGAAAAAGCCGAGGTCAAAAGTCAAAGTGAAGCAAATCCGCAAAGGATTAATTTCGACAATCTGAGATACAAAGAGGAGGCTGGGCTTGAGGTTCGAGATTTTGCCAATGAAGCTTATCATGAGGGTCGAGATTTTGTTGAGGCCATTCGGCAGACCCTCGATGAAGGCTCTGCTGTAGTTATTAGCTACAAACATTCCGAGGCCATTCAATATCTGAACGAGGCAACCCACCTGGGAAGTCCATCGCCAACTGGCGCACACGCTGTGGTTGTGATTGGATACACCCAATCACCGACAGGTGAACTCCTTGGTTTGAGGGTCCTCAATTCTTGGGGAAAGGACTGGGGGGACGGAGGTGAGTTTTTCATCAAGACCGAAGATGCCGTTTCGATCATTGAGGAAGCTTATAAAGTCGATTTTTCAGCCGGTGATGAATCTTCCTCGGTAACTGGTCGCAAGTCGAAAAAGAAAATGCGGAAGATGATTCATCGTTTTTGATTTAGCGTGCTGCGTTTCAAAAAGGGAACTGTTACCTGTTTGAGCAATCGCTGGAAGAGCCTATTGCGCTGGCCCGAGTGCGAGGATTCGTAGCTAGCCTCAGCAATGGGTTCCAGCTGATCGCACAGAAGCTGAGCTGTCGCCGTCCAAGAAAAATTAAGCGCATGCATCCGGCATCTTGAGCGGGGGATCCTCATTGCCCCATTGATGGCAGTTTCAATGTCCCTATCGAGACATCCTGCTCCCGAAGTTCCTAGCACCCCTCTTGGAGCAAGCACAGGGAATGCCGCAATCGGAGTTCCGCAGGCGAGGGCCTCGAGCATGACCACACCAAAGGTGTCTGTCAGACTTGGAAAGACAAAGACGTCTGCTTTTGCATACTCCATCGCAAGATCTTTGCCTTTGAGGAGCCCCGTGAAACGGATCTCTGGATATCGTTTTTTAAAAGACTCGAGCAGAGGCCCTTCCCCCACAACCGTTTTTTCACATTTCATCGAAACATTTAAAAAAGCCTCCACGTTTTTTTCAATTGCAACGCGTCCCACGTAAAGAAGCTTTGGCGCGAGGGAGGCTCCTCTGTCCGTTAGTGGTCGAAACAAATCTGCATCCACACCCCTTGACCAAGTGACAAGATTTTTAAATCCCAAATCAGAAAGTTCTTTGTTCATCTCTTGATTGGTCACCAGCGTGCGCTGGGCGGCGGAATGGAACCATCTCATGTAGGAATAGGTTGTGGATTTAGCAAAGCCAAACCGCGAGTGAACATAATCTGGAAATCGAGTGTGCAGTGAGGTCGTGAAGGGTATTTTATTTCTTTGGCAGGAAAGCCGTGCAGCCAAGCCCAAGGGCCCTTCGGTAGCGATGTGAATATGGTCTGGTTTGAGTTCTAAAATTCGGCGCCGAATGAGACTGCGAAAGTCAAAGGACAACAGTATTTCAGGATAGGTCGGGCAAGGAACGGAGACAAAGGCCGAGCGATCGGGATAGACCACACTCACCCGCATTCCGCTTTTTTCAAGCTCATGCTTTACAGAATCGAGCGTCCTCACGACTCCGTTCACTTGCGGGTGCCAAGCATCGGTGATGAACATCAGGTGTTTTTGTCGATTCTGATCTTTCACTCACCTTAGCATGCGGTGAGTAGAATACTTTGAACATTCCGATCCGGTTAGTTTGATGTTTTGAATTTGTCTCCCTAAGCAAAGAAAGATTTTAAATTCGCTTGGGTGCGTTTCAAAAAGGGAACTGTTACCTAGTTAGAAAGCTTGAACCAAGGCTAAGTAGAGCGGCATACCGAAGGCGATATTGAAAGGGAATGTGATCCCGAGAGCCATTGGTATGAAAAGGCCAGGGTCTGCCTTTGGTGCGGCCAGCTTCATTGCTGCAGGAACCGCAATGTAGGAAGCACTTGAGGCGAGCAAAGCCATCATGAATCTGTCACCTGTATCCGAAAGCACAAAACGGCTGAGAATTGCCACACAAGTTCCGTTGAAAATCGGGAAAAGCAAAGCCATAAAAGCCGCATAGATTCCGTAACTTTTGAAGGCCGAAATTCTTCTTGCCGTCACCATTCCCATATCGAGAAGAAAAATAGCAAGAAAACCTTTAAAGATATCAGTGGTGAAAGGGCGAATCCCTTCGGCCTGTTTTGAATCGGCTATGGCGCCAATGAGTAAGCTTCCTAGAATTAAAAGAACACTGCCATTTGTGAATGAATGTTTAATGACGGATAAAGTGGAATGACTTTGGTCATTTTTGTCATCATAAATCCCAATTAAAATGACGGCCACTACGATCGCTGGAGCCTCCATCAAAGCCATCACCGCAACCATATAACCATTGACTGGCATTTGGATGGAATCGAGAAAAGCAACTGCCGAGACAAAGGTGACAGCGCTGACGGATCCATAGGTTGCTGCAATCGCTCCGGCATCTGAGACACTGAGCCGCCGTTTCATTATAAAAAAGACATAGACAGGAATCGTGCTGGCGACCACCACGCCAAAAACAATCGCAAAAAGCATCTGCGATGTGAAGGGCGATAGAGCCAGTTCTTGCCCGCCCTTAAATCCAATCGAAAACAAAAGATAGAGGGAAATGAACTTTACAGACTGAGCTGGGATCTCTAAATCACTTTTTACAAGGACTGCCAAGATTCCCAGCAGGAAAAAAGCAGAGTTGGATTGGTCAAATTTGTTACTAGAATTTCGAAATTCATTTGTTCGACAAAAACTACCACACAATCAAGCTGTGTCTAGAGAAGAACCGAAGAACCCTATTTTAGGGAACGGTGCCCAGAACAGGATTTGAACCTGCACTACCTTTCGAGAATATGAACCTGAGTCATACGCGTATACCAGTTCCGCGTTTTTTTCAGTGGCCACGCGTCCCACGTAAAGAAGCTTTGGAGTGACTGAGTCTTTGCTTGCCGGAAGGGGGCGAAACAAATCTGCATCCGACCTATTCTTTAGCCTGCAATCATGCGAAAAGCGTCTCGAAAAGAGACTCTCGTTGCTCGTTTGAAATCGGACTGGCCATAGACTTGGCTTTTGGCTACCCTTAAGAAATGTGGAATGAAAACTCGTTCAGAATTCTTGCTGTTGTCGCAGCCATGAGTGTCGGCATTGTTCTTTTTCAGCAGTGCACTGGGAACACTCAGTTTAGTCCCTCTTCGCAAGCAGAGAGCGAGAGGTCCACCGAAACCCAGCAGTTCGAACAAGCAACAAATGAGGGTGGGACTGGCACTGGCTACGATGGTAAACTTTATGCCTCGCGGGGATTGTGCCCGAATGAGCCTAAGCATATATTTAGCAAAATTGGTTTCGATCGAGTCAAAAAAATAGCTTTTCTGTTGAGGGAGAGTTGCGAAGATCTAGACTCTGCGGCTTCCATCAGCGTGTCTGACTTTGAGGAACTGGAACCCAATTTTGAGAGTTTTCGTTACCGAGGAGAAATATTTTTGCCAATTGAAAGGATTGGATCAGCTGCTCGGGAAGGCGTTTTGCCTGGCATCGTTGAGCCCAATCTGCCAGTCACTATCGTCTCTGAAGAATTCAGCATGAACAGCCCGACAGCCTGTGGATCTGGATACTGCTCTTGCGGAGGAAGCGTTCTTTATTCCTGCACTGCCCCTCAAAAGTTGCCAGAGGCATTTTGCAAAAGCAAAGGCTATAACAGCGCCGTGTCTTGGACCTGTGCGCCTGGACCCTCTGCGCGCGTTTGCGGTCTCTTCACGGGAAACAACTGTTGGCAAAATGAGCATTCTGGCAACTACATCTGTGATCGGGTCACTTGTCGGTAAACGCTAGATTTATAGAGGCCGCCAGAGTTTTCCTCGAACAGACGATCCTTCACAGACTGATCCAGTTGAGTCACAAAACATTTTTTGTCGCAGCCTTTAAGTCCATTGAATATAGCTTGTTAAAAGAAATCAACCGTTAATCGAATGGGGTGAAACATGGAAAGAGCTGCCCCGGGGAACTACATCTATGGCGAGTGTTTGTAAAGACTCCACCTCTCAAAATAATACGAAAATTTAGGGTCAAAATGCTAAAGAATTCAACGCTTTCATCCGATAAATCAAGAGGGCAAGTGCAAATGGAGCAGGTCTCTTCAATGGTCCAGTGGGGCGCGGGAGTAATTTTTGAAACACACAAGATTGGCTTTAGCGATCACCCTGATCCTCTTCGTAAGCTTCAAACATCAGGCCGTCGCACAAATTTCAAGGATCTCGACGGTCAAAGAAAACCGCGCCTTCGTTTATCATGGAAAGCTTGTGAGGCCCAATGGCACCCTTCCAAAGGGATCTCTCTCTGTGACGCTGAAAATTTTTTCGCCAGATCCTTCGCTTTGCCTTCTTTGGCAAGAGACTCAAACCGTTGAATTTAAAAACGGGGGATTTTCGGTTGAGCTTGGACATGCAGCCAATCGGAGTCCCGGCGTTGCAGGTGGGGCTGCGACGGATTTCAAACAATCCTTCATCAACAATCCCTCGCTCGTGATTTCGTCCGCACAATGTGCCTTTGGAAATTCTTATACGCCTCAAGCGACAGATGATCGCCTTTTGTTTGCCAGCATCATTGATGGAGCAAATTCGATTGAAGTCGCTGGAATCCCGATCAAGTCCGTGCCTTTCGCTCTGCAGGCCGAAGAAATCGGCGGCTATGGTTTGGCGAACCTGATGAAGATATCTGGCAATGGAAGCTCAGTGGCCTATACTCCGAATGAAATTCAATCACTGAAGGACCTGCTTGGAAATGATTTGAACTGGGACATGAAATCTCGCAAGATTCAAAATCTTGCTGATCCAATGGCTGCGACCGATGCGGCGACACGCGGTTGGGTGATTTCGCAGATCAATTCTTCGGGTGGAGGAACCATCTCAAGCATTGGTTTTGCGGCCCCATCAATCTTTTCGGTGACTGGATCACCACTCACAGCAAATGGGACGATTTCGATGACGCTGGCTCCGCAAGCCACAAACAGAGTCTTTGCAGGGCCCAGCTCGGGTGCGGATGCGGCACCGACCTTTCGAACTTTAGATCCTTTTGATATCCCAAATCTCGACGCCGCAAAAATCACCACTGGAACAATTGCAGCGGCAAGAATTCCAAGCGGGATTGCTCCTGGGGGCTCCGCTGGCGGGGATCTCACAGGTACTTATCCTAACCCGACTGTCGCGAAGATTAACGGCGTTGCGGTTTCTGCAACGGCCCCGACCAGCGGAAGCCAAGTTCTTAAGTACAATGGTACAACTCAATATGTGCCAGCTTTTGTTGGCGTGAGCGATATTCGCTCCACTGCTACTGGGAATGCCGCCTTTTTTCCCACCAACTGCACGAGCTCACAAACCACGGTTTGGAATTCGCTGACGGATGTGATGGATTGCACGAATATCTCCCTCCCAGCGTCAAGCGTTGCTTTCGGCTCTCAAACACAAAATCAATTCTTCGGGGCGCCGAACGGCGCAAACGGCACTCCCACATTTCGCTCTTTGGTTGCAGCCGATATTCCAAGTCTTGATTGGAGCAAAATCACGGGCGGTAAACCAACGACTCTCACAGGCTACGGCATCACCGACAGCCTCGTTTATAACGGCGGACAGAACGGTGCATTTTCAATTGGCACAAATGATGCGAACTCCGTCACGCTGAAAGCTAGCAATTCTGCTGCTATGACTATTTTACCTAGTGGGAATTTTGGGATTGGAACGACGAGCCCGATGGGGCGCTTTGATGTGAGTGGCGCTATGGTCATTTCACCAGGTGGGGCGAGTGCAGACACTTCCTACCTCTATTCAAACTCACCTGGAGGTCTTACCATTGGATTTGGCATGACCTACAATGGTCCAGCTGCAGGCTGGCAGTACCGAGAGGTTGGCGGAGCTCCAGTCTTTGGCGGAGCCTTTGTCTATGATACTTCGAGTGCAATGTTCGGAAAATTTCAGGATAGTTGTCGGGTCGATCAACTTGCGAGTTGATGTTTTGTATTCGTAGTTTGCTTTTCTTTTTCTTTCAAGGGATTTAATTTGACAACTGCAACAGCGCTCCAATTTCTGG
>Ga0247843_1006892_pt1 | contig 14433 bp, 12 predicted proteins | sample LaCruzMarch2017__FD_192420 | JGI IMG/M metagenome (GOLD analysis project Ga0247843, IMG submission 192420) | Freshwater microbial communities from meromictic Lake La Cruz, Castile-La Mancha, Spain - LaCruzMarch2017_8m | ecosystem: Environmental > Aquatic > Freshwater > Lake | place: Spain...
AGGAATGGAAGGGGGGGAGTATGAGGGGGGGGGAAGGGATCAAAAATAATTATCAAATTTTTAGAAATTTACTCAAAACTTAAAAAAAGCAACGCGTGGCTATTAAAAAGTCCTACTAACTGTGAGACATCTTTATTCGACACTCCTAAGTAGACCTATAAATAATAAATAGAATTGTCAGAGAATTAGATTACTTTTTCTAAGGATTTGCTAATTGGAAATTAGCTGTAATAATTATACTAAAAAAGCAATTAAAAGCTATTTCTATAACTTTTACTTTGCTACGACTTATCTCCAGAAGAGAGTGACGGACAATATGAACCTGATTTATAACTGTTTCGATTAATGTAGACCTACTATTAAATCCTAACTTGGTTAATTTTATTCAAAGCATTCCAGCTTCCCTATTTTAAACTAGATGTCATTTGGTTAAAATTTAAATTGCTATTTATTTTTTGACAACCACACTTAAACCATAAAATAGTAAATAACATTGAGGATTGTCAAGTTAAGGGCCAAAATTCTCTAATTAGAATAAATCACTGCCATATAATTTAGGTTTGTTTTATTACCTAGTAAAGTTTCATACCTGGATTCTATCCCAGTTTTGCAAATTAATTTTTAGCATTTAGTAATAGATTTACAATTCCTTTTAACAGAAAAAAAGTCTATTTTTAATAACAGAAAAGCATAATTCTATTTAAAAGTATAACCGCGGATGCTGGCACTTTATTAACCAAATATAAAATTTTTACAAAGTCTGCTTAAATAAAATAATTTTCACTACAATTAATTAATCAAATATATAAAAACAAAAATTTCTACTATACAATAGCCAGTACTCAACTTTATGCTCCTCCCCATCAATAAATGACAACAAATAAAAATAATCAAACTACATCTACAAAATGTCAGTATCAGGCAGCAGCCTCAAAGCCAAAGTGATGGCCAGCCCTAAAATTACAGCTGTTCAAACGAATGAGGCAGACTGCCAAAAAGGTTGTTCCTACAATCACGTGCAACCCGTGAAACCCTGTAGCTAAGAAAAAAGTAGAGCCATAAACAGAATCAGCAAATCTAAATCTGGCTTCAAGGTACTCTACTCCCTGAAGAAAAGTAAAATATAACCCTAGAATGATAGTCACTAAAAGGGAGATAGAGGTCTGGGAGTGGTTATTGGCTATTAATCTATGATGGGCTCAAGTTACCCTTACCCCAGAAGAAAGCAAAATTACAGTGTTTAAGAGAGGTACCCCAAAAGGCCTAAAGGCCAGAATCCCCCTAGGAGGTCACTGGTTTCCTAGCTCAATATTCACAGCAAGACTCCTGTGAAAAAATGCTCAAAAAAACCTCAAAAAAAAAAAAATCTCTGAAATAATAAATAAAATCATCCCTCATCGCAGGCCCAATTCAACTATGCTAGAATGGTATCCTATTAAAGCTCCTTCCCGTGTGATGTCTCGTCACCATTGGTAAGAAACTATCATCAACAAAACAAGGGCTAACAAAAGCAGCTTGTAGTCAGAAAACTGAAATCAGCTCAATAGCCCGCAAGTAACACTTGCTCCCCTCAATGAGGCCAACAGGGGTCAGGGGGATTCATCAACTAAATGAAAGGGGTGGCGTAAAAAGTTGGACATCAAAAACTTGACTAATTTAATGGTCTAGAAGAGATTAGAAGTCTCACGTGAAAGTTTTATTTAACCCAGTCTAATATTTTCTGATTTCATTCATGAAAAAGACCCAGGGATAAAAGTAGTATTAAACAGCTAAAAACCCTCAGAGGGAGTCATACTAACAAAAAAAAAGTTTTGCCAAGGATTGGAAACAATAAAATTAATTCTACATCAAAAATTAAAAAAATATTAGCAATCAAATAAAATTGGAGACTAAAAGGTAAAAGCCCCTGCCTGGCTCTATTAAACCCACATTCGAAGGATCTTCTTTGTTCTGAGTCTTGGCATCTCTTCTTACTTAACCCTAGAATAACCCTTAAAATTACGGTGCACAGAATCCTAATCACAACTAAATAATAAAAATTTATAAAAATAAAAATTTATCTTATCTCAAATTTTGCAAATTTGTGTATTAGTTATACTAGTAAATTTAACTAAAGCTAAGGAGCATGTGCTACTCTATCAAAGTAGTCCTATTTCAGGCATTTAGTTAAGACATAACTACCTCCTAACTGCAAATTAGGTATCATAAATGACTATAGTCCCGGGCTATCTTAGGCAAGAGCTCCTCTAATTCCACAAATTAGTATTATATAATAACTTCTAAGATAATTACGAAGCGCTTAAAGGTCAAACAACAAAAAGACTAAAATAGATTAGCGTAAGAATTTGACTAACAATAACATAAGGGTCTTCCACAGGTCGAGCACCAGCCCAGGTCAAAAGGAGTACGACAGCCAACAAAATTCAGAAAAGCTTCTTTCCTAAAAAATTAAATCTAGAAGACTTGAACTTTTTAAAATGAATCAAGGGAAGCGTGTATAGTACAGCCACTGAAGCAGCAAGGGCCAAAACACCCCCAAGTTTATTAGGAATTGCTCGCAAAATTGCGTAAGCAAACAAAAAATACCACTCCGGTTGAATGTGAAGTGGTGTGACTAGGGGGTTAGCAGGGATAAAATTCTCGGGGTCCCCTAAATCCCACGGTTTAATAAGACAGATAAAAATAAAAATCGCCAAAAAAATAGAAAATCCTATTAAATCTTTTCATGAGAAATAGGGGTGAAACAGTAATTTGTCAAAATTTCTTCTAAGCCCTAAAGGATTTCTAGAGCCTTGCTGGTGCAAGAAAAGCAAATGAACCGCAGTAAGAGCTGCGATGCCAAAAGGCAAAAAAAAATGAAGAGCAAAGAATCGACTAAGTGTAGGCTGGCTAACTGCGAACCCCCCCCACAGTCAAAATACAATATCTTCTCCTAAGTAAGGAATAGCTGAGAACAAGTTGGTAATTACCGTGGCACCCCAAAAAGACATTTGTCCTCAAGGAAGTACGTACCCTAAAAAAGCTGTAGCCATTAAGAGGAAAAGCATAGTCACTCCTCTGACCCAGACACTAAAATTAGTAAAAGCTCTATAATATAGCCCCCGTCCAATGTGCAAATAAATACAAATAAAAAACATGCTGGCCCCATTTGCATGTAAAATTCGTAGGAGTCACCCTAGGTTAACATCGCGTATAATATGCCTTACAGTCTGAAATGCTGTGTTTACATCTCTCGAGTAGTGCATCGCCAAAAAAAGACCAGTTAGAAGCTGGGTACCCAAGCAAAGTCCAAGAAGAGAGCCGAAGTTCCACATAGTTCTTAATCTCCTCGGAGAGGGTAGGTCAACTAGACTGCTATTAATAATTTTTATTAAAGGGTTGGATTTTATTCTAGAATAAATTAAATATGTATTTCTGAAAAATTTTGACTTTTTCTATCTTGAGAATTCAAGGTGCATAAAACTCTTGTAGCTTAACTAGAGCGTCACTTTGAAGCTGTGAAGGAATTATTTCGAGAGTAATTCATTGAATATTATCCCTAACTGACAGGCTATTATTAATTTTAGGGGTCTTGGTTAACATCGCCTTTATCACTCTTATAGAACGAAAAGTGCTAAGGTATTCCCAAAGACGGGTGGGACCAAACAAGCCCTCTTACATTGGGCTTTTACAGCCAGGCGCAGATGCGGTTAAGTTATTTTCTAAGAGTCTAGTACGCCCAGAGGGAAGGTTTAAGGCCTTGTTTTTACTAGCTCCCCTGGGTGCGTTATTTCTTATGTTATGGGTGTGAGGTATTATACCTAAAAGATTTGAGAGGAGGTATTTTTATTATTCTAGAGTGTTTCTTTTGATAGTTCTTAGTCTTAACGTTTATCCCCTGTTACTAAGAGGATGGTCGTCTGCTAATAAATATTCCATGATTGGCGCTTTACGCAGGGTAGCCCAAACTATTTCTTATGAGGTAAGCTTGGCAGTTATTCTATTAGGGATGCTTTTGTATTCTTTAAATCTGAGGATAGACCTTATTTTAGACAACAAAAACTATTTTGTTTTATCCTTTGTTTTGCCCATGTTGATTAGATTTTGATTAATTTCTAGATTGGCTGAGACTAATCGAACGCCCTTCGATTTTTCTGAGGGAGAAAGAGAGCTTGTGTCCGGATTTAACACTGAGTACAGTGCAGGCGCTTTCGCCGTAATTTTTATGGCTGAATATGGGAGAATCTATTTTTTAAGATTTTTAAGAGCTTTTATTTTTGTCTTTCCAAGGTCAGTCCTTTGAACAGCCTTAGCTGCTAGATTAATAGTTTTCTTCTGAATTTGAGCACGAAGAACCTTTCCCCGTTACCGTTATGACTTATTAATAAATCTGGCATGGAAAAGAATTTTACCTTTAGCGTTGGCTCTCACTATTTTTATCTCAAGGTTGGGACTCTACTAATACTAAAATTTCAAAAGTCTACAATTTTCAGCTTTATTTTTACCCTTTTTAGATTAAGGTTAAGACTAATTATTATACTAGTCTACTATAGTCAGAGAGCTGAAGTACTCGTATTAGAATACAATTTTTTCACAAGAAATAGACTAGTTTTTAGGTTAGTCTTTTTGCTAGATCTATTAAGAGTCATATTCTTGTTGAGAGTTAGATTAATTACTGTAAGAGTATTAACATTTAGATTTTCTTACATAAGAAAGGACAAGTATTTTGTTCGTTTTCATCTACTTTTAATAGGATTTGTCTTGAGAATATATTTTTTGATCCTCAGACCAAACTTAATTACAGTTTTGTTAGGTTGAGATGGGTTGGGTTTAACCTCTTATCTTTTAGTTATTTATTATGGTAGAAGCAAGTCTTATAATTCAGGGATAGTGACTGCCTTGACAAATCGAGTAGGGGACGCCCTACTCTTAGTTAGAATTGGTTACCTAATCTCGTTAGGTAATTGAAATTATTTGTTTTACTCCGATAAGCAAAGATTGCTCGTGGCTAGGTTAATTATAATTACAGCTACTACTAAAAGCGCTCAAATTCCTTTTTCAGCCTGGCTTCCTGCAGCAATAGCTGCGCCTACGCCAGTTTCTTCTCTAGTACATTCTTCTACTCTGGTTACTGCGGGAGTCTATTTGTTAGTCCGTCACTCGGAGTTTCTAGTTAAAAATGGGGTCTCTGAGTATTTGTTAGTTATTGGAAGGTTAACAATAGTTATAGCCAGAGTAAGAGCCTTCCTTGAGAGAGACCTTAAAAAAATAGTTGCTTTGTCAACCCTTAGCCAACTGGGGGTGATAATATTAAGCTTGGGACTAGGGTCTCATTTCGCAAGGTTTTTTCATCTATTAAGACATGCTTTTTTTAAGGCACTTCTTTTTCTGGGCACAGGGTCTATTATTCACAATAGGTTAGATTATCAAGATATACGTGTTATAGGGAGGGGCCTACCAAGACTCCCCGTGAGGCATAGTAGAATCCTTCTAGCAAGGTTTAGGTTAATAGGTTTGCCTTTTATATCTGCTTTTTTTTCCAAAGAAATAATTCTGGAACTGATTATTCTGAAAAACTTCAGAGCTTATATTTATTTTTTAATGATAATAGGTATTTTATTAACAGCCGTGTATAGAACCCGTTTTCTTGTTTACTCTTTTGTAGCTCCTACTGGGGGCTCTAGGTTAGGTTTTAAGTCAGACGAAGACCCTCGTGTAGTTCAGGGAATAATAATTTTAATTTTACCAGCTATAGTAGGGGGGTATTGATTAGGAAGGACTTTATTTATTAGAAGAACTATTAGACCTCTAAGACTTCTTTCAAAATCCTTAGTACTAGGTTTATTCACATCGGGTGTATTTTTAAGTATTCTGGGGTATAGGAGTCTTTGAAAATTAGAATTTTCAAGGGGGGTCAAAAGGTTGTGCCAGCTCTGAATGTTGACCGACCTAAGGACCCGTCCCAGGCTTTGAAGCTATAAAGCTGTAAGAGTTCTTATCCCTAAAAACTTTGACCGAGGGTTTATTTCTTATACTAGTAAAATAGTTCAAAGAACATCCTTTTTGCTAAGTTTAATTAACAGAACTAAATCTTCAATTCTTAAAGTCGTAAATTTAATTGTTCTATGGGGGGGTATTATAAGGGTATATTACTTATGTAATAAATTACATATTCTAAAATTTAGAAATAAAATACTGAGAGCTCTATTTAAGACAATAAACTCAAAGGCCACACTTTTTTCCTCGAAGCTAAAAACTAAATTCAAGGTACTTGAATTTATAAGTGTAAGTAAATTAAAGATGACCCTTAAATAAGCAGCAATTATTAACAACCTTAAACTAACTAAAGCCATAGCAAGGGTAGTACTTAAGGTCAATACCTGATTTAAAACTAAGAGCTTCAAAAAAAAACCTAGAAAAGGAGGAATTCCTCTCATAGCCAAAAGCATTGTAAATAGAAAAATAATAAATGATAGCCTGCAATAAGACTCATGCCTTTTAGTACTCATTGGTCAAGCGGCAGAAACACAGAGAACGAACCCACCCAGTCTTATGGCGTATCCTGAGAAAAAAGACAGTCAGTTAAGTTTTCTAATTAGTATGGCTGCTAAAATTCACCCTAAAGTGAAAATAGAAGAAAATGCAAAAATTTTCTTCACCGATGATTGCTTGACTGTCCCAAAACTTCCTACTAGAATAGTTGCTCAGATCACTAAACTGATATGTGAATAAATGTTCAAAGAAATAATAAGAAGAGGGATGATTTTTTGTCAACATGCTAGAACCCAAATAAACCTTCAAGATAGTTTCTGAACTAACATCAGGTACCAATTGTGGAAAGGAGCCCCACCTAATTTCATTACTAGTGCATAAAAAAATAACGTAGTATACAAAAAACTTGATCTTGCCAATAAAAGTATTAGCCTAATCAACATAATTCTTCTACCTAGCGCTTGTACTAAGAAATAATTTAGGCTTCTATTAGCCCCGGAGAGGGGACTCATACTTAAAAGACCTATAAATGAAAGAAAGTTTACTTCAAGTATAATCCACAAAGAAAGCCCCCTCTGGAGGCTAAATGCAATTAAAGTACTCAATAAAAGAGTAATCTTTATGGTAACTTGAAATCTTCAATAAATATATTTGATGGCCGAGTTAGGTTTTAGATTGTAATTCTAAGTATGAAGTTTTTCTCAAATAATATTTTAAGGATGCTTTCCATATTAGGCGCTTAAAGCCTATGCGCTAATCCGCCATTAAAATAAATTCTGAAGTAAATATACATTTAGTTTCGACCTAAACTTAGGTTGATCCCTGAATTTATATTTAAAATATTTCTAATTTTCGCATTTAGGCTAAGAGTGCTTCCACTGTTAACATGAGAATTATCTCTCTTAGTTTTGTCAACAAGGCTTATTATTCTCCTCAGAATACCTAGCGTGTCAGATAGGGGTATTTTGTGCCTAAGAAGAGTGAGATTGTCTAACCTTGGTTTTTTACTAATGAGACTTAGGTTACTAACTCTTTTCTGAGCAGTTAGGTATTCTTCTAAAGTGGAAAGGGGCCAGTCTAGCCCTATTTTATTATTTTTACTAACCAGGCTCTTGTTGACTCTAATTTTATTTTTCAGCTTGGGAGACACTATCAAAATTTATATTGCATTTGAACTTTCAGTCCTACCCATCTTTCTAATTATTTTAGGTTGGGGCTACCAAAGAGAACGTTTAGGGGCCAGATTCAGATTATTATTTTATACTCTAACAGCTTCTATGCCCCTTCTCATTTCTCTCCTCTGGTTAGTTAGATTTGCTTCCCAACAAGATAGAAGAAGTCTAAGAGTATTAAGCACTTGCAAATTATCTACAAATTGGATCTTAAGGCTCTCCGTATTCTTAGCCTTTGCCGTCAAGTTACCTATTTTTGGATTTCACATGTGGTTGCCAAAGGCGCATGTGGAGGCGCCGGTCATCGGCTCTATAATTTTAGCAGCCATTTTGTTAAAATTGGGAAGCTATGGACTATACATCTTTCTACCCATCTATTATTTCTCAGCTTTTAATAGGGTCTGGGTCTCGGTCTGCCTATTGGGAGTCTTGCCAGTGAGGCTACTGTGCCTTCGATTAACAGACCTTAAAATGATTATTGCTTATTCCTCAGTAGGGCACATAGGGCTGATAGCTGCGTCTATACTACTAGCTAGAAATACTAGAGTCGCGGGGGCAGTGTTTTTAATACTGGCACATGGTATAAGCTCATCTGCCATATTTATAATAGCCTTTATTTTGTATCAGTCCAACCATTCCCGAAGACTTCTTTTAACAAAAGGAATTCTAAGTTGAAGAAGGATTGTCTCTTTATTTTGATTCTTAATTCTCATGGCTAATATAGCTGCCCCCCCTACTCTAAATTTACTGGCAGAAGTTTTAGTAATTATAAGAATTAGATTAGAAAACAGAATAAATATTATAATTATAGTTCTTGTTATTCTGGTAAGAACGGGGTACTCCCTTATTATGTACAGATCAAGGATGCAGGGGGCAGCAGCCCCTAGAGCTAAGAGGACCTTAGTCTATGTTGGGGATTTATTAATTTTTTTAAATCAGCTGATTTGGGTATTTTTACCCATGGCAGGACTAAGTCTAGTCTTTATAGATTAAAACTGAGAAAATTAAATTTCTAATAACTAATTTCAAATTAGTTGTCTTCAATTTTCTTTTTAAGACTCACTGATCTTAAACTTGACAAGCTTATATTTTAATTAAACTAAGCCTTACAAGAAGCCTGCTATCTCTAATCTCCAAAATTAGTGTTTTAATTAAACTACCTTAAATCTATAAAAAAATATCAATTATCAAGGGGTTATGAGCCCCTTAGCTTTATTAGCTTATTTTTATAATTTTTGAATACAAGAGGCCTTGAATTATAACTATGAGTCAAGGGGGGGAAAGAATGGGTTATTTCTAACCTTCTACTAAAAAATTTACCAAATAGAGCAGGGCGGTGTCTGACAAAAGCCTCTCAAAGAATAAAAATAAAAAAAAGAACAGAGACAACAGAAATTAGAGAGCCCAAGCTTGCAAGAATATTTCAGGGAGCATAAAAATCAGGATAGTCCGAATATCGTCGAGGCATCCCTGCTAACCCAAGATAATGCATTGGGAAAAAAGTCAAGTTAACACCCACAAATATTATAATAAATTGAGCTTTGAGTCATTCAGGATTTATAGTTAAACCTCTCATCAACGGAAATCAATTTACAAATCCTCCCATAAGAGCGAATACAGCTCCTATTCTAAGCACATAGTGAAAATGAGCTACTACGTAATAGGTATCATGCAAGACGACGTCCAAAGAAGAATTTGCTAAAACAACCCCAGTTAGACCCCCTACTGTGAACAAAAAAATGAAACCAAAAGCTCAAAGAGTGGAAGGAGTAAACGGGATTCAACTACCATGAAAAGTACCAATTCATCTAAAGATTTTAATTCCTGTGGGAATGGCAATAATTATAGTTGCAGTAGTAAAGTAAGCTCGCGTGTCAGTATCTATTCCTACAGTAAATATATGGTGAGCTCATACAACAAATCCTAAAACACCAATAGCAAGCATAGCATAAACCATTCCTAATACTCCAAAGGGTTCCTTTTTTCCTCTTTCTTGAGAAACGATGTGGGAAACCAGACCAAAGCCTGGTAAGATTAAAATATAAACTTCGGGGTGCCCAAAGAATCAAAAAAGATGTTGGTATAAGATTGGATCGCCACCACCTCTTGGGTCATAAAAAGAAGTATTTAGGTTACGATCCGTGAGAAGTATAGTGATGGCCCCTGCGAGTACAGGGAGAGATAGTAATAATAAAACTGCGGTAATTAAGACGGCTCAAGCAAATAGAGGCATCCGATCCAAAAATATACCGAAAGTCCGCATATTCCCTAAAGTACTAATAAAATTAACAGCTCCTAAAATTGAAGAAACTCCCGCTAAGTGCAAAGAAAAAATAGCGTAATCAACTGAGGCCCCAGCATGAGAAACGTTACTTCTTAAAGGAGGGTAGACTGTCCATCCAGTCCCTGCCCCCCTTTCTACTAAAGAACTAGTGAGAAGTATAAATAATGCGGGAATTAAAAATCAAAATCTTATATTATTTATACGGGGAAAGGCCATGTCTGGTGCGCCAAGCATCAAAGGGACGAGTCAATTTCCAAAGCCTCCAATTAAAATTGGCATAACTATAAAAAAAATTATAATAAAAGCATGAGCTGTTACTACCACGTTATAAATTTGATCGTCTCCTATTAAAGAACCAGGCTGACCTAGTTCAAGGCGAATTACTATCCTAAGTCCTGTGCCAATCATCCCTGCCCAAGCCCCCGCTAAAAGATAGAGAGTCCCAATATCTTTATGGTTGCAAGACCATAGTCACTTAGCTCTTATCAATTGTTGATAGTAGTATAATTTACATTTCTCTTACACAGAAAAGATACTTTTTAGTGTGTCAAAACATAATTATATCAAGCTCATTAATTTTTTTTAGGGTCGGCGTATTTTTTTTTTTATTTAGAGCAAATCCAAGACTAATAATCTTGTGGCTAGTGTGTCTTAGAATAAGAGTGGGGGTTATTTTAAGATTTAAATGTAGCTCCTGAGCTTTCTTTTCAATCGTACTTCTTTTCACGGGGGGGATAATAGTTTTATTTAGTTATATACTAACACTAATTTCTTCTTCAAAAATTAGGTTTTCTAGGGAGCCTAGACTTATTTTAATTTTGACAGCCTGACTAGGAGTTAGAGTTAACTTTGAAACTTATTTAAGGGGTAGAAGACACCTAAGAGATCTGTATAACCTTGGTTTCAATGCTATGCTTTACTTTTTAGCAGTTTATCTCTTTCTAGTTTTAGTAGTCGTAGTTAAACTCTCAATGAGGTTTATAGGACCTCTAAAAATTCTTTGTTCTCATGAAATTTAAATCAGTCCTAACTGCGGTTTTGTTAAGCTTAAGTACACTTGTTATTTTCTGTTTCGAGTCCGGCTTTACAAGCCTAAGAGTAATTTGAGTAGTCACTCTGGTGCTGTCCTTCAAAAACCTTATTAATCATTTCATTTCTTTATTACTAATTTTAGAAATGTTTTCTTTGTTAGGGTTATTAATTTCATTAAGTATTCTAGTAAGAAGGGGCTCATTAAGATTAATATTTATTTTAATAAGGTTAAGTGTCGGAGAAGGTGTCCTTGGCCTAGCACTGTTAGTAAAATTTGTCCGGAGTACAAGCTTAGACCAAGTAGAAACTTCTATTATTTAATGTCCACCTGATTCCAAGCCGGGCTGCAAGATGCATTTTCTCCTGTGATAGAAGAGTTTATTTATTTCCATGATTTTACTAATATAATTTTACTGTTTATTTTGAGATTTGTGGGATTCATTTTACTTAGAGTAATTTTTAATCGAAGGATTCATAAATCTTTACTTGAAGGTCAAGTCTTAGAGTGTATTTGAACTTTAATTCCCGCATTAATTTTAGTCCAGATTGCTTTACCTTCTTTAGTACTATTATACACCTTAGAAGAGTATAGTAGAGATAAAGGAATTAGTCTTAAAGCTACTGGGCACCAGTGATATTGAAGATATGAGTACCCAGACTTCCGGGGTAGCTCTAAAGATTCAAGATCTTTAAGATTTGACTCGTATATAGTGCCAAGAAGAGAATTAGGGTTAGGAGACTTTCGATTATTGGAGACTGATAACCGCGTTTCTTTACCCACACAAACGCCTGTACGTGTCTTAGTGACGAGGGGAGACGTTTTACATTCTTGAGCCATACCAAGACTTGGTCTAAAAGTAGATGCAGTGCCTGGTCGGCTCAACCAACTTAGGGTAGAAATAAACTCTGTAGGTGTCTTTTATGGTCAGTGCTCTGAAATTTGTGGAGCAAATCATAGGTTCATACCTATCGCAATTCAATTTATAAAAATGGAGGATTGAGTTGCTGTGAGTCTAAGAACTTAAAAAATATAAGTTAATCAAACTGAGAAATTTCAAATTTCTAAATGCTTAGGCTATTTTTGACCTTATTTAAAGCTAAGTGCATATGATTGTTACTCATAAGAAGGATTTTGATGTCTAAATAAACTATAAAAAATATTATAGTATAATAAATACATTGCTTTTTCGTGGCAAAAATTGTCTGTCATAATATTAGCTGAACTCACGGGTGAGTGTCTGGTGATGTAGTTTATTTAAAATATAAGTTTTGTAAACTTAAGTTGCTAACTGAGTTTTCATATTCTTTTTTAGCAAAACAGTGCATTAAATTTAGAATTTAAAGATAAATTAGTATTTAAAAAGTTTTATGAAATCATTTAGATACCAAGTTTTTATTTTGGTTAAGGTCCCCCACCCATAAAAAATCCCTCAAATTGCGCCGATAGACTGAATATTAATTCTCAGGGGAGTGTCTATAGCTTTATTAGTAACTTGTGTTAAAATCTACTTTTTTAAATAATGAACAACTTATTCTCTGTTTTTGATCCTCAAGTGGGCTGACTAGGTTTAAGAATAAATTGAATTAGAATTCTCCTGGTAACTTTTTGAATTCCAAGAATTTTCTGGGTCGTAAAATCCCAGACTTCTTTTTTACTTGTGAACCTCTTAGTGACATTAAGAAATGAGTTTAAGAATAATTTCTCCCCATTAGTTACTCCGGGACACACTCATTGAGCTGTGAGTATCTTTTTGATAATTCTATTAAATAATGTAGGGGGTCTGACCCCTTACACCTTTACTAGGACTAGTCATTTATCAATATCTATAAGATTGGCTTTAACAGGATGACTTTCTTATTGGTTAGCAAGGGTTTTATTTGATTTAGGAAGAGCTTTGGCACACCTAGTCCCGGTGGGAACCCCTTATATTTTAATGCCTTTTATAGTCTTAATTGAATTAACTAGCAGAATTATTCGTCCTTTAACACTTTCTGTCCGACTTGCAGCTAATATAGTAGCAGGGCATCTATTAATAACTTTGATCAGGTCTCCCGCAGTTACTAGAAATTTCAGAGCAGCTATCTTTATTCTAATAGGACTTAGTCTTCTCTTTATTCTTGAAACTGCAGTAGCCTTCATTCAAGCGTATGTCTTTAGAATACTAAGAACTTTATATCTCAGGGAGGCAAACAGCCTCAATTTACATTACTTACGTAATTTCAATAATTAAAATTTTAAATGACTCTACTTGATGACTAAATTTTAAAAAATAAAAATTGTACCTTTAGCATCATGGGTTTTCAAAATTCCTAAAAATTAGATTTCTCGATAATCTTGAGTCTAGCTATCCAAAAATGGCGTCGCATAGCTATTTAAAAGTTAGCTTAGAGCTTGATATAAGTTATTAAGAATTATCTAGTTAAATTTCAAACTTTAAGGGGTAAGCTCTTAAAGTAATAATAAACCACAATTTATTCATTATTTTAAAATTAAAATTTAGTAGTTTACCCTACAGTAATTGATTTAAAGATTAATAGTATCTAATAATAGTAATTTTGTAATTTGCATAATGAAAATATTAGTATTCATTAAAACAAAAACAAAAATAAATCTCATTTATGTATAAAGATATAAAACAAAAAAAAATTTATTTGGTTTAGTTAGAGACTGTTTCTCAAATACATAGCAGACCTGTGTCTGTCAGATTTGCCCAATGCTTAAATTGTCAATGGCCGCGCAAGTGCTAAGGTAGCAAAATCAATAGTCTATTAATTGTAGACTAGAATGAAAAATTAAACTCTTATTATTGTAACTTTCTTTTCAAAAAAATTAATTTTTTTGTGAAAAAGCAAAATTAGCTTTTTTAGACGAGAAGACCCTAAAACTTTAAAATATTTGATTGGGATAATTTTTTATAAATATACAACTTTTAAACCTTCCTAGGAAAGACCCTAACAAGCTAAATAAAAGTACTTTAGGGATAACAGCACTACTTATGCCAGAAGTTCAAATTTGAGCATAAATTTATGACCTCGATGTTGAATTAAGACAAGCGCTTGAGCAGCCTCAAGCGTGCAAGGACTGTTCGTCCAATATTTCTTACATGATTTGAGTTAAGGTCGACGTGAGTCAGACTGGTTTCTATCTAAAAATTAAATAATTAAATATTAGTACGAAAGGAATCTATTTAATTTTAATTAAACCCCTAAACATGACTCAAAACCAGGCTTAACTCTCTCTATAAAGTATAATTAAGATCCCGTCGTAGTTACTTCAAAGCAAAGAACGGTTATGTCAGTCAATATTCCCAAAGGTTCAAGGAACCTTAAGTTTAACCATTGTATTATTATTAATGCTTATAATCTGTATTTACACGTGATAGTCAGCAAACTAGCTGGGCTGGAGGCCAGATGACCCGCTCGCGAAACCCTGTATGAGGCGGAGGGAGAAAAAAGGAATGGAAGGGGGGGAGT
>Ga0247843_1006897_pt1 | contig 14423 bp, 16 predicted proteins | sample LaCruzMarch2017__FD_192420 | JGI IMG/M metagenome (GOLD analysis project Ga0247843, IMG submission 192420) | Freshwater microbial communities from meromictic Lake La Cruz, Castile-La Mancha, Spain - LaCruzMarch2017_8m | ecosystem: Environmental > Aquatic > Freshwater > Lake | place: Spain...
TCCATTGTACAACATATATAATTTTTTTTTATATTTAAAAACATAAGGATACTCAACCATTTCAGAATCGAATCCTAGTTTAGATTTTTTAATAATATTTTTATTTAAATCTAATTTCCACTTCTTATTTTTAAAAAAAGCATAACCAATTTTATATTTACTATTTTTTTTTCCATTTCTATAAGAAAACCATAAGTTTAAAATATTTTTATAATCTAAAATTGTAGGTCTTGACATTGCTTCACATATATTTTTTTTATTATTTATGGCTATTTTTTAATTAGACATTTATTAAAAATATTAAAAATTTTTTTTACATTACTAATTTTAAAATTGTAAAATAGTGGTAATCTTATCAAAGATTTAGAGATCAAAACGGTATTTGATAAATTTCCTGAAATTCTGGCATATTTTTTACCAGCTTTTGAGCTATGCAAAGGAACATAGTGAAACACTGCATTTATTTTTTCTTTATTAAATACTTTCAAAATTTTATCCCTAAGAAAAAAATTTTTAAGTATAATGTAATATATATGTCCGTTATGTTTGTTATATTTGGGTATTTGTGGATTTTGTATATTTTTAAGTTTTGAGAAGTATTTAAAATAAGCATTCCAAATTTTTATTCTTTTATTAATAATTTTTTTAATTTTTAACATTTGACAGTATAAATATGCGCAATTTATTTCACTTAAGCCGTATGATGACCCAATATCTACCCAAGTATATTTTTTAACTAAATATTTTTCAAATTGACTTCTATTTGTCCCTTTATCTTTTATAATTTTTGCTCTTTCAATAAATTTACTATTATTAATTAATAATGCACCCCCCTGACCACAGTGAATATTTTTAGTTTCATGAAAAGATAAACATGCAAAGTCTCCAAATGAACCTAACATCCTATTTTTATAAAAAGAATAAATGGCTTGAGCCGCATCCTCTACTAAAAAAATTTTATTTTTTTTACACAAATTCACCAATTTATCCATGTCGGCACTTATTCCTGCGTAATGAACAACTACAATAGCTTTAGTTTTTTTTGTAATAGCTCTTTCAATGCTTTTTAAACAAATTGTTAATGTGGTTTTTTCAATATCTACAAAGACAGGCTTGCCACCTCTCATTACAAAAGCATTTGCTGTTGAAACGAAAGTATATGATGGCATGATAATTTCATCGTTTCTTTTTATATCCATTAAAATTGCACACATTTCCAATGCAGTTGTGCAAGAATTAACCATTAGTGCCTGCTTACACTTAATATTTTTAACTAACCATTCAGAACACTTTTTTGAATAATAACCATCTGAAGAATAATGTTTTTTATACTTCAAGTTATTTATATCTACTAAACTATTTTTAAAAAAAAGAGGGCTATTAAAAGGGATATGATTTTTTTTTGTTAACATAGTTATAAACTAAATTTTTTTTTTATTTTTTTTGATTTAAAAATACATGCTGAACTTTTTAGTATAATACCATCATTTAGAATTCTTAAATTATTTGCTTTTAAAGTCGAGCCTGTAGAAGTTATATCTGTAATTAATTCTGAAGAGCCAGTAAATGGGTAAGACTCTGTAGCTCCTAAACTTGGAACAACTCTAAACTGACTAATTCCTTTTGATAAAAAAAAAGACTCAGTCAAATTTGGGTATTTTGTTGCAACGCGCATTCGGCGCCCATATTTTTCTCTAAATTCAAAACTTACTTCCTCTAAATCAGCCATATTTTGAACATCTATCCAATCTTTTGGTATAGCCACGACTAAATTAGCAAAACCAAAATTAAGTTTTTTATAAATTTTAACATTTTTTGAATAAGTTTCGGGCAATTCTTTTAAAATATCAAGGCCTGAAATACCAATATCTAATGTACCATCATTAATTCTTTCAATTATTTCTTTGGCGTGCAAAAAAATGCCGTCTATTTTATTGTTATTTTTTATCTTAAAGAAATAATTTCTTTCTCCAAAAGAATTTGCTACCTCTAGATTCTTGCTTTTTAAGTAAGCTATAGATTTATCTTTTAACCTTCCTTTACTGGGTAAACCTAATTTTATTTTAGACATAATTTTATAAATTTATTAATTCATTTAAATTAATTGCTCCGCCTATGGCTGGTATATCTTTTTTATGCCCAAGCGTTCTAAGCAAATTATTATATTCTCCTCCTCTTGCTAATTCAGTAATCCTAGAACTTTTTTTTACATAACCTAAAAAAACTAAACCGGTATAATAATCGGTATTTCTTCCAAAGTTAGTTTCAAAATTAATAGAATATTTTTTTCCTATTTCTTTATTTATTCTGTTGATTTTTTTTAAATAATTCTTAATAGATAAATTGCTTAATTTATTTTTTAAAAAAAAAGATAAAATTATATTTTCTGCTTTATGAATAGGGCTCCTAATATTTAAAAAATTTCTAATAATTTTAACATTCTTCTTCCCTTTATAGTCATCTCTAGGATCTTTAATTTTTTTATTAAAACGTTTAACGATTTCTGTAACTGTTCTTCCTCCAATTATGGTGTTGGTATCAAGTTTTTCTAAATCTTTAAGTCTTTTTGTGTCTAATTTAATTGCTCGCTGATCTAGATCATAATTTGTTTCTAATCTTTTCAACATCTCTTCAAAATATTCTATTCTAGAAAAATTTTTTACTAATCTTAATTTCCATCTAGCTGGAAGCTCTAAAGACTCTACTAAAATTTTAAATAATCCCACGTCTCCTAAAATAACTTCTAATTTCTTAATTCTTTTTAATGGTTCTAATATAGAATTAATTAAAATATTCACTGATTTACTATTCTTTGAATTAATAATTTCGCAACCAATCTGATCAAAAACTTTTAGATCTCCCTCTTTATCTAATCTATAAGCGCTTCCATAGTAACAATACTTTTCTTCTTTATTCTTTTTTTCTTGAATATATTTTAATGCTGTTGAAACCGTCAAATCGGGTCGCAAGCTAATTTCTTTTCCGAATAAATCTTTATAAGTTAATGTAAATTTTTTAAACTGCTCCCCTGATCTCTCAGTCAATAAATTAGTGTCAATTAACAGATCTAAATCTGTAAAATTAAACTTATTTTTTTTAAAATTACTTAATATCTTTTTAGAAAAATCTTCTTTTAATTTCTTTTTTTTTAAACCCTGTTTCATTATTTAATCTCATTTAAAAGTTGATTTAATGCTACTGTTTTTTGTGATCCAGAGGATTCTTTCCAATCATCTCTATCTTTTAAGGAGTCGGACATTTGCTTGCCAATTTCTAAATCTTTAATTGTGACTAAATTTTTACTTACCTCATCATCGCCACATAAAATGACGTAATTACATCCTCGTTTGTCAGCATACTTTAGTTGTGATTTTATATTGGCACTTCCTGAATAAATCTCAGCACTAATATTTTTTGTTCTTAGTAAATTCAAAATCTTAACATAGTAATCCATGTATTTTTCATCAAAAACACAAATTAAAATCGGATTTTGTTTTTCCACTTTAATTTTATTTTTTTGAAGAAGGGCATAAATTAAACGGTCAAGGCCAACTGAAATACCGGTTGAGGGGCAATCTTGATTGTTAAAACGTTTTACAAGATCATCATATCTTCCTCCGCCCCCTATTGAACCAAATTCAATCTCTTCTCCTTTATTGTTTTTAACACTAAATGTAAGATTGGCCTCAAAAATAGGGCCCGTGTAATATTCAAGTCCTCTAACAACAGTAGGGTCAAAGATAAAATTATCAAATTTTAATAATAAAAAATATTTCTTAATTAAAATGAGTTCATTTACTCCATCTAATATAGTTTGATTATCTCCTGCAATCTTTTCTATTTTTTCAAAATTATTATCTGAAAGATCTTTAATGCTTAAAAAACTAATGATTTCTTTAATCTGCGATTCATATAATTCAGCTCCTTTTGTAAAATCTCCAGACTTATCTTTTCTACCTTTTCCCAAAAGATATTGAACACCCTCTAATCCAACTCTATCTAATTTATCAATAGCTCTTAATACTATTGATTGTTTATTTTCATCAATAATTTTTAATTTTTCTAATAATCCTTTTGTTATTTTACGATTAGAGATTTTAATTACAAATTCTTTTTTTGTTAAACCGCAACTAGTTAAGACCTCTGAAATTAAACAACATAACTCTGCATCAGAAAATAAATTGCTAGTTCCTATATAATCTGCATCAAACTGCAAAAATTCTCTAAATCTTCCCGGACCTGGCTTTTCATTTCTCCAAACTGTTCCTAATTGATATCTTTTGAAAGGCCTTGGTAAATTATTAAAATTTTTAGCAGTATATCTAGCTAGAGGAGCTGTTAGATCATATCGTAATGAAATCCATTTTTTATCATCCTGAAAAGAAAAAACTCCCTCTGATGGACTATCTTTATCAGGTAAAAATTTTCCAACACTATCGGTAAATTCGAAACAAGGAGTTTCAAGATATTGAAAGCCATATTTAGCCATGATCTTTTTAATATTTGATATTAAAAGATCTCTTGCTAATAATTCTTCTTCTTGTCTATCTACAAAACCTGCTGGTAATTCACTGCTAGGTTTAAAAGTTTTTTTATTCATTAATTTGGTACAGCTGGGTGGATTCGAACCACCGACATCTGGTTCCACAAACCAGCGCTCTAACCAACTGAGCTACAGCTGCATGTTTTTTGTTTATAATATTATTTTGTTTTTAAATATATAATTCTATTAGCTAAGCGCATGCTCAGCATGAGGATGGGGTCTATAAGTAGACATATATTTTTTAATTATTTCAATTAGAGGTTGATTATCAATCTGAGAACGAAATTGCAAATAAAAAATGATTGGTCTGAGCTGGAATTGAACCAGCGACACAAGCCTTTTCAGGGCTCTGTTCTACCAACTTTATCAAACCTACTCTTTCTAAATTAAGAAAAAAATATTCTAAGAATCTTGTCAAAAGTCTAATTTTTCTCACTGAGTGTGATCAATTTTTGATCACTTAGAGGAGGTTAATTGTTTTGAAATTTAAAATTTTTTTTGTGCTAACGACCCTTAAATTCAAAAAAGGATTCTCAAATCTTACCCTTTGGTCTTTGATTTAGACATTTATTGAATTAAAAAATATTGTAATATGAAATTAAAATATTAATAAATTGGATCTACCTTAGCTTTGTTTAAATATTTTTTTATTCTTATATGCATTGAATATTACCTCATTCTTAGAAAAACTATCATCTTTACCTACAAACAAACAAAACTCAAAAGGTATGTAGTCATTTCGCAAAACAACATTACGTGATAACCCATATGCAATTTTTAATATTCGTTCTGGATTATTGTGGTAAGTATGCTTGTATTTGTAATCAACTTTATCTGATAGAAAATCTAAAGCAATACCATCTTTGCAAATTTTCCACGCTTTATTTAAAACTTTTTTTACAAACAAATCGTTTGTACCTCTATCAAATTTTAAATTAAATATACCTGACGCCACGACAATATCAAAATCTGACTTAAAAGAATAATCTAAAAAATCTGCATTTAAAAATTTTATATTTTTTTGAGGATATCTTAAACGCCCCTCCTTGACCAACACATCAACAATATCAATACCAAGGTACTGATACGATGATCCATATTTTTTAGATATTACTCTATTCAGATCTCCAAAACCACAACCGATATCTAGTATCTTCTTACCTTTACACTCAAAAAAAGAAAGCAGGATTTCAAATCGAATATCTTGTCTTCCCTTTTGCCAACCAAGTGTTTTGGGAGAGTAATGATATTTTAAGTAATTATTTGTATATTTTTTAACGATTTGATCACGATATGAATCATGTATTTTTAAACGTTCTTTATTATAAACATTTTTTTTACTTCTAAGTTTCATAATTTATATGCTTTTTCCGTCTATTTTAATTACAGAGGAGGGTTGGGACTCATATCCTGCTTCAAGATTCTGATAAGGTAGAATAACGCTATTTATTCCTACTTTGCAACAATCTCCAATTGTCGTGAAACCGCCAATTGAAGAATTAACACTAAAAAAACAAAAATCACCGACCTTATTATGATGAGTTATGCTGGCACCTGGAAAAATTAAATTAAATGAGCCTAAGGAACATTTTGTACCAACATATGACATTGGTAAAATAAGATTACCATTACCTAAGGTCATCGATGATGATAGTATTGCATTTGGATCAATTATATTAGGAAATTGCACATCAAGATCACTCAAACTTTTTACGTAAGCTTGTCTTTTAAAATTATTTCCTATTGCAACATAGGCGCCTTTTGCCATTGCAGATCTATCTTGACAAAAATCATTAAACTTACCTAATAAAGGTATTCCATTAAACTCAGAGGACTTATTAAAATCATCATAAAAACCATGGATTTCAATACCAGCTTTTAATGAAGTTTCTAAAGCAATCTCACCTAAAATCCCAGTACCAAGAATATACATTTAAATCCACTTATGTCCGTTACGAATATATTTAATTAATTTAGGATTATAATTAAAATTATTAATTATTTTTATTAATTTATTCGTATCGTAATCATAACGAATAAAATTAAAAATTCCAGTTTTAGTATTAAAAACTATAATTGAACAACGACGCTCTACATCAATTGGAAAGCCTGCAGAACCTGGATTAATAAAAATTGTATTACATCCATAAATAACTGCGGGTAAATGAGTGTGACCAAAAAAAACAAAATCGTAATCTGAATAAATCTTTTCTAACTCCAACAAATCAATTTGTTTTTTATATTTGATAGTTTTAGATTTGCTACTTAAAAAATGATTTAAACATATCTTGATATTGTCATACTCCAGATCAATTTTGTTTTTAAGATGAGATAAATAATTAAAATTTTTGGGAGAAATTATTTCAGCATTTTTTTTTATGGAATCTGTTCCTGTAAAACTACCTAAAATTTTTTTATTTTTTAATAATGCAAATTCATGATCACCTCTTACATAAATTACATTATTTTTATATTGCCAATCTAAAACTTCATTAATCTGCGGGTATAACCCAACTGAATCACCAAGTGATATCCATTGATCTATATTTCCCACAACTGATAGCATGGAATCAAGAGCGGGTTTATTACAATGCAAATCTGAGTAAATTCCTAGAATCATAAACTTTAGATGTAATGCTCTTCCCAATAACGAGTGAAACGACCACAGCGTTTTTTCAAATAATAATTACTAAATAGGCCTTTTGCCTCATGAAGCATCATATCTGGTTCATTAAAACCAAAATTAGCACGGATTGATGTAGTGCTAGATAATCTTGGATTTATTTCATAAGTATAAGGAGTTCCTTTTATTATTTTAAATTGCACATTGATGGAGTAATAAGAAGAAATTTTGTCCGCAATTTTAAGACAATAATTTGAAAGCTTATCATCTTCAAAAATATGTCCAGAATAAGATAATCCAAATTTCAATTGACGTTTTATTAATAATGTTGAACGAAATTTACGATCTTTAGAAATATAAACTCCAGCTGTATAATCAGAAGAATCATCTAGAAAAGCTTGAATTATGAAATAGTCTGGCGAAAAAGCTTTTAAAATTGAAAAAAGTTGATCGCGACTGGTAACTTTAAATATATTAGTGCTTGAGGCTCCATAGCGAGGCTTTAAAAAAACAGGAAAGTTATTCCTAATTAAAAATTTATCTATTTTTTCATTATTTATGCATAGTTCAGTGTCGGGAGCGCCTAAATTAAATTTACGCAATTGTATCATAGAATTAAATTTATCATTGCATAAGTGAAAAACATCTTCTGAACAAGATAATATTTCAACACCAAGATTTTTAAAATATTTAGCATTCTGAAAAAAAAAAATATGCTCTGCACTAATAACAGGAAAAATTGCTTTAATTTTATTTTTTTGAATATAGTTTGTTAATTTTTTTAAATAGTCCGGATCTTTTACGGAGGGCAAAATAACACTATGCACTCTAGAGAAATAAAAGCCTGCAGCAAAATCGTTTATATCAGCAACGTGAATATTTATTGATAATTTGCTAATTTGTAACGCTTTAAGAATACTTTGACCAAGTGGAGATCCCACTGCAAGTACAAGAACATTTAATTGTGTTTTAGACATTTATCATCTCTAGTAAATTTTTTTTAGAGATTTGAGCTAAACCCAATCCTTCTACTCCATATTTATTTCCACAGTAAAACATATAAAAATTTTCTCCAGCATCAAATACATAGGGATAGCAAATCATCTCCGAATCCCAACCTTTTTCAGAAACACCTATACCGACACGGTCATCAAATCTTTTCCAATTTAAACCATCGCTTGATATTGCAAGGCCTGGTTTATAATATTTTCCTCGAAAACAGTACCACATAACAAATTTCTGATTTATTTTTAAAACATTTGGCTTTGCTACAACATATTCATTAGTATCTTTAAAATTAATATTTATTAAATTATCTGGTACCCAATTTATACCATCTGTTGAATAAGCACTTTTAATATTATAAAAAAAAGGATGTGTAGTAAATTCATCTGCCCATTTTTCAAATCTAGTATACCACATGCGCCAATGATTATTATCAAGAGATACACAACAAGAACCAATATTTAGATAATCAAGATCATTTCTGTAAAAAACTGGTGATTTTGAAAATCTCTTAAAAGATATACCGTCTGTGCTAATTGCAAGTCCTAAATCATTATACCAAGGAACATGAACGCCTTTTATCCAACCAGTATAATACATTAACAAACGAGATTTTTCCCTGACTACAAAAGGATATGACGTACCATTTTCATCGAATGCACCTCTATTTCCAAGGTCAATAACCGGTTCTTCAATAATCTCAGTAATAGAAAGTTTTTTTATATTATACCTAACCAAGCCAATTCTCGATCTATTTTTAATATCTCGGCCCGAAACATATAAGTCAATAATTGAAGTATCTTGTTTATTAGAAATTGCACAACACGGTCCAACACCACCTGCTAACCAACTTACTTTGGGGTCGGGACTAAGTAAGAGTCCTAGCTTAGACCATTGAAAATTATATTTCATAATAAATTTTTTTTATTAACAAACAAATATTCTCTAGCATTTGGTCCTGTGTTAAATAAAAGATCAATAATACTAACATTATGTTCAAAAGGCTGGTGAATTTGAGAGTAGATAGGGTAGCCATCGTAGCTCATCCATTCCAATTCAATTCCTTCCTCAAAAAAAATTTTCTCATCTAAATAATTTTTTCCTGAGGGACCAGAAAGATAGGTCGTTGCACCGACTTTTTTCAAAAGTTCAACCACACGATCACTTTTAGTTTTTTTTAAACTATGCTTCCGTGAGTCAGAAAATTTAGTTTTAATGAAAAGAAAATTTTTGCTTATTTTTTTAATAATATATTGATTCAAATTTGAAAGATTACACCAAGATTTCTTTAGATAAATTTCTTCAAAAAAATTTGAGTAAAGATTGAAATAAGGTGCATTTTTATAGTTTATTTTAATAAAATTCCAATGTTTTATCTGCCAATCTGAATTGGTTAATTTTACATCACAAATAAGGCGGCGCTCACTTGTGCCACAAGGAACTGTGATCCATTTTGTTCCATTATAAGTCTTAATCTTATTTCGGTTTCGCCAGTCATTTTTAGTGTACTGCAAATCATCATGAAAAATAAATAAATCAACGCTAGCAATAATATCAAAGTATCCTTTCCAAGGTAAATAATTCGACTGTAATATAGCAACTCTCATTTATATGCTCAAAGTTAAACTGCCATTGGTTAAGGTCGATTTGATATGAGCTAGCATATCATCTTTTCCTTACGTGTTATGAATGCACAAGTTTTAATCCATAGGCAATAATAAATGGTGGTCTGAGCTGGAATTGAACCAGCGACACAAGCCTTTTCAGGGCTCTGCTCTACCAACTGAGCTACCAGACCACTGGGCATGTTTTTTTCACAAAACAAATTATTAATCAATTAAAATATTAAATTAAACCTTGTGAATTAAGCAAATTATAAGTTTCGAACAAAGGCAAACCAACTACATTTGAATACGAACCATTAATTCTTTTAATAAATTTTTCAGCATAACCTTGTATGGCATAAGCCCCTGCTTTATCTTTCCATTCATTAGTTGATAAATATTCGTCGATCTCTTGTTTATTTAATCTTTTAAAAGTAACTTTTGTTATAACTTTTTTAACTTTAATTGAGTTCTTTTTTGCTAAACATACACATGTCAAAACATTATGTTTTCTTCCTGAAAAAAAAATTAAAAACTCTCTAGCTTCTTTTTTGTCTTTTGGTTTTAAAAAAATTTTATTACTACAAAAAACTATAGTATCTGCTGATAAAACAAATTCTTCTGGATATTTTTCTAAAGCTTTAAGAGCTTTATTTTTTGCAACTCTAATACAATATTTTTTAGGACTTTCTTTACTATTTATATCTTCGTTAATATCTGAAGAATAAATTATTTTTGGAAAGATTTTTATATTATTAAGAAGCTCTATTCTTCTTGGGGATGCAGAGGATAAAACAAAACTACGTTTTGTTTCATTCATTATTTGAATCTAAAAATGATCCTGCCTTTAGTTAAATCGTATGGTGTTACTTCAACCATAACTTCATCTCCAGCTAAAACTCTAATTCTATTCTTTCTCATTTTTCCAGCTGTATGAGCTAATACTTCATGATTATTTTCTAATTTCACTCTAAACATAGCATTGGGTAACAACTCTGTTACCAGTCCTTTAAACTCCAACATTTCTTCTTTTGCCATATTTAACTAATTCTAATTCTAATTGATTGAGAGTGAGCAAATAAACCCTCATAATTTGCTAGGTGTATAGCTGATCTTCCTATCTTTTCAAGACCTTGTTTGCTCATTTTAATAATTGAGGTTTTTTTATAAAAATCATAAACAGATAACCCTGAAGCAAATCTCGCTGATCCAGCCGTTGGTAAAACATGATTTGGTCCTGCTAAATAATCCCCTATAGCTTCTGGCGAATTTTCTCCTAAAAAAATTGATCCAGCATTTTTTATTTGTTTTGCTAAAACTGAATTATTCTTAGTTTTAATTTCAAGATGTTCTGGCGCTATATCGTTTACAACGCTAACAACTTCTTTAAAATTTTTACAAACTATAATTGCACTATTATTATCAATTGCTTTTTTTGCTATCTGTTTTCTGGGTAAAACATCTAAAAATTTATAAATCTTACTTTTAACCTCAAGACCAAATTTCATATTTGTCGTTACTAATATTGCTTGAGACAATTCATCATGTTCAGCTTGTGATAGTAAATCTATAGCTGTTAATGTTGAATCATTATCCTGATTTGCAACAATTGTAATTTCCGAAGGTCCTGCAACCATGTCTATGCCGACTTCTCCAAAAACTTCTTTTTTAGCTATAGTTACAAAAATATTGCCTGGTCCTACAATTTTATCAACTTTAGTAACGGTATTTGTACCATAAGCGAAAGCCCCTATTGCTTGAGCTCCACCTATTTTATAAATTTTTTTTACACCGCATATTTTAGCCGCATAAACAACACCTGCATTAATTTTATTATTTGGTGTGGGCATGCATAAAGTTATGTTCTTTACACCAGCAACAATTGCTGGAACGGCATTCATAATAACAGAGCTTGGATAGCTAGCCGTTCCTCCTGGAATGTATATTCCAACTCTGCTTAATGGAGAAATTTTATAAGCCAATTCATTCTTGTATTTATCAAAATATTTATAACCTTTAATTGATTGCCTCTTGTGAAAGTCTTTAACTCTGTCAAAAGCAAGCTTGATAGAACTTTTTACTGAAGTATCTAAATTTTTTATAACTTTATTAATTTCTTTGTCACTTAAAATAATATTTTTTTGAGACACTGAGCTTCTATCAAATTTCTTTTGATAATAAACAACAGCGTTATCCCCTTTTGTTTTAACGTCCTTAAGAATTTTTTTTACAATATTAACTTTATTAGAAAAATTAGATTTTCTGTTTCGAGAAATATAATCTAAATCTTTTAAAAATCGGTTTTTATTAAATTTTATAATTTTCATACTAAATTTTGTGCTTTGGTTTATAACCGGTTTCCCATGTTTTTCCAAAATCTTCTAAAGAAGAATCTATTTCTTCAGCTCTAATTAACAAAATACTATCTCCAGAAAAAATTAGCTTTATATCAAAATAGTTATCTTTAATCTCTGTTTTGATAGCTAGAAACTCAAGTATCTTGGTCTTTCTTTTTGGATTAATTCCTTTTGATTTAACTTTTGAAACATTATCAAAAACAAGAGCGCTACGTATTCTTTTATTTTTTCTAAAGATTCCTTTTTCAGCGTCTTCCCACATAAAACGATTAAATACACAAATAAGTTTTTTAGTTTTCGGTAAAAATTTTATATCATTTGCAACAATTACTGAGTCTTGTAAGTAAGCTGAAAAAACATGCAAATCATGCATGTCTTCTGCCAACAGCTTTAATTTAGAAATATTTTCGTTAGTCATTTACTCTTTTAACATTAGCACCACATAAATTAATTTTTTTTTCTAATTTACTATAGCCTCTATCTAAATGATAAATTCTATTAATTGTTGTGGTTCCTTTTGCGGATAAAGCTGCTAACACTAAACTTACAGATGCCCTTAGATCTGTGGCCATTACTTCGGCACCATTTAAATTTTTAATTCCTTTTATTGTGGCTTTTTGTTTTTTTATTTCAATATCAGCCCCCATTCTCATTAATTCTGAAACATGAAGAAATCTATTTTCAAATATCTCCTCATTAATTACTGATGATCCTTTGATCTGGGTAGCTAAAGCCATAAACTGAGCCTGCATATCGGTTGGAAAACCGGGATAAGGCTTTGTAGTAATTTTAAATGGTTTTAATTGATGCTTTCTAAAAATAATAAAAGAATCTCTAAAAGTTTTAATGTTAGCTCCTATTTTTCTTAGTACATTAAATATGTTTTCTAAATGATCGTTATTAACGTTTTTAATTAATAATTTGCCGTTAGTTATTAGTGCTGCGATTGCATAAGTTGCAGCTTCTATTCTGTCTGGAATAATTCTATGTCTTCTTGGATACAAAAATTTTACTCCTTTTATAATAATTTTTCTTTTTGAATTATATTGTATGTCAGCACCACATTTATTTAAAAATTTTATTAAATCTACAATCTCTGGCTCAAGTGCAGCATTACTAATTTTTGTAACTCCTTTTGCAAGAACAGCAGCTATAATAATACTTTCTGTTGCTCCAACCGAAATTAAGGGAAATTTAATATTAGCACCTGACAAGCCTTTGGGTGCACTAGCATCAATATAACCGTTCTTTACATTAATTTTTGCACCAAGTTTTTTTAATGCCTCTAAATGTAAATTCACAGGTCGTGCTCCTATAGAACAGCCTCCTGGTAAAGAAACTCTAGCTTTACCAAATTTTGCTAACAATGGAGCTAAAACCAAAACTCCAGCTCTCATGGTTTTCATGATCGCATATGGGGCAAAATATTTATCTTTATTTTTTTTAGATATTTTTAATACTTCTTTGTATTCATTAAATTCGACTTCTCTTCCTAAAACCTTAATTAAATTAATTAAAGTGTAGATATCTTTAACTTTAGGAACGTTCTCAAACTGCACTGATTCATCAAACAACAATGAAGATATAATAATCGGAAGACTTGCGTTTTTAGAGCCTGAAATAACTACTTCACCAGAGAGTTTCTTTCCTCCCTTAATTAATAGTTTTTGCATATTTAAATTTTTGGAAGAGTAACGCCTTTTTGTTTCATATATTTTCCCTTTTTATCGGCATATGAAGTTTCTGGTTCTTGATCACCTTTTAAAAAAATAAACTGACAAGCCCCTTCGTTGGCATAAATTTTTGCAGGCAATGTTGTTGTGTTTGAAAACTCAAGAGTCACATGTCCTTCCCATTCTGGCTCTAAAGGAGTAACGTTAACAATTATTCCACATCTTGCATAAGTGCTTTTTCCAAGACAAATTACTAAAACATCCCTTGGAATCTTGAAATATTCAACCGTTCTAGCTAGCGCGAATGAATTAGGCGGTATTATGCAAACATCAGTTTTTCTTGTCACAAAACTATTTTTTGAAAATTTTTTAGGATCAACAAATGCTGAATCTATATTTGTAAATATCTTAAACTCATTAGAAACCCTTGCGTCATAACCATAAGAAGAAAGTCCGAAAGAAATCTTATTTTTCCTTTGTTGCTTTTGAACAAAAGGACTTATCATTTTTTTCTCTAAGGACATTTTTTTTATCCAATGATCAGATAAAACGCTCATGCTTTTCTTTCTTTAACTTTTTTTAAAAATTCTTTTCTTTTTTTTAAATTCTCTCTAAGGG
>Ga0247843_1006898_pt1 | contig 14417 bp, 9 predicted proteins | sample LaCruzMarch2017__FD_192420 | JGI IMG/M metagenome (GOLD analysis project Ga0247843, IMG submission 192420) | Freshwater microbial communities from meromictic Lake La Cruz, Castile-La Mancha, Spain - LaCruzMarch2017_8m | ecosystem: Environmental > Aquatic > Freshwater > Lake | place: Spain...
AAAACATTTTAGTTTTATTATCGTATTAGGGGGCATTTCCCCCGGCATTCGCACGAACCACCATCACCTCCAAAAGCCCGAGCGAAGCCGTTTTCATTAGAAATCGAATACTTAGCGTTGAGCTTCTTTAACGGTCATCCCTTCGGAAAATCTACACTTAAATTTCGATACACAGACAACTCGCTTGCCTTGTTTCAGAGCATGATGAATAATTGGACGGGAGGGCGGCGCTGAGTACCGATATGGTCGAATCTTCCGCGAGACTCCGTCGACTTCAACGACAGCGGGAGCGTGGTTTCAACCAGCGTCATGTTGTCCAGACTTCCTCGTCGTCAGAGAATTTGGAGGCAAAGCTCACTGCTGCATATGATAGACTTCTACATCAAGACACAAAGATCGATACACCCTCCCCACGTCCGCTACTCTCTAAGCCGACTCCACCCTCGCCTCCATCACCGGTTCGATCTCCCAAATCAGAAGCAGTATCAAAGTCAATTGCCGAGGCACGTCGCTTTGGGCGGAAAACAACCGGACTTGATGAGCGCAACAATGACAAGCTACCACCACTAACCCCTCCGTCGTCCACGTATTCAACTCCCAAGAGGGGGGCGATCGTTACAATTACTACAAACTCACCATCAATTATCGAATCTCCTGGTGGGGGGATTGGCATTGAATTATCAATTGGGCAGGAGGAGCGTGGTAATAATAAATGCGTGAGGATCCCAATGAAGCCGCCAAATGACAATTATTATTCTCCTAAAACTAGTAGTAGGAAGGTTATGGAAAAAGAAATGAAATCCAACGATGTTGTGAGGCTCTCTCTGAAGTCCCCAAATTATGGTTCTCCTAGGAGTAGTAGGAAGATTACGGAAAAACAAATGACATCTAATGATCCAGTTTCTTCTAGCAGTCCAATTGATGACGTGACTGTGGGTGGAATAAAGTTGACCACTAGAAAATCGTCTGGCTCGGCCTTATTTTCGTCATCGCAGCAGACATCAGCTCCTTCATACCAGAAGAAAAGCCGTCCTTCTTCGATTCATTCCTCCAACTTGACAACAACATCTTCACCATCATCTGCAAAACCAATAGCTACCGTTACACCATCCAAAGAAACAGATGCAAAGAAACCAACTGCTACTGCTTTGCCTTCCAAAGCTGCTGATATGGACAAACAAAAAACCACCGCTGTATCTTCCAAAGTTACATCAACGACTGCAAAACCTAAAGTACCTCCTCCTCCGCAGCATAAGAAAGACGACAAATCTGGCTCGCCACCTCCTTGGTTGAGAAAAACTGCAGATACACTAACCAATCCATCAAAGATTAATGGTACCCACACTGCTAATGCTGCAAATGATGATGATTCGTCGACAAATATTGTCGAGGAGGAGGAATATTCAGCGGATGACTTTTGTAGCGTGTCTGATAATGGCACTGGAAAAAAGTCACGTGATGAATCCACTATTGATTTAACGTCAGCTCACAATCGTTTATCGGCTTATCGATTGACAAAAAAGAATGTGGCAGGAGGAGATAATTTCCAGCAGCAACATTCGAGCGTTCAAATGTCGAACGATGCAAACAAAAACACTGTCAATACACCTCCTTGGGTGAGAAAAACTGCCCATCAACAATTTAACAATAGAATGACTCCTCAGTGGTTGAAAAGAGAATCTAATAAACCAGTCCACGTTCGGTCATCTAATATAGCAGACATCTCGTCGGATATCTCCGACGAGGAATTTTCCCCTGACGATTTTTCAACTAATGGCGATATTGGGCATTTGACAGAGGAGTCAAATGATTTGACGGCGGCTCAACAGTCTCGCAATATGTCGGTGTATCGGGCTGAGGCGACAGCTCACTCGATTGGATTCCAGTCAGAAACGTCCTTCTCATCGAACTCGCCGCCTCCAGCCCCGTTTGACGAGGCAATATCAAGAAATTTCATAAGTGAAGGAACAAACTCCATTCTCAACCCTCGACGTAGGAAAATTGCTGATGAACAAATCCGTGCGTCGAATGTTATTGTCTCCCTACCGAAAAAAGACTTTGGACATACGAATCCATCTAAATTCACGAATTTTTTGAATCCTACTGCCAATGTTCAAAAGGAGCGAGTAATACCACAAACCAAGCCAAAAGCAAAGCCGATGGACAACGTAGGTAATTTCGCCAGAAAGATAGACAATAGGTCTGTGTCAATGAGACACGGAGGGACGCCCGTATGGATAAATACGTCTATACTCAGCGAGAATGAAGGATCGCATGGCAGTGCTTGGTGCTGGGTACGTGGTTACCTTCACGTGAGTAATGAAACAGACGACTCGGTTTCAGTTACGGTAGACGATCCAGACACATCGACGAATCTTAATGGACATAAATATACAATACCCAAGAAGTATAACGACGGAACTCACATTTTGATGGACAATCCTTGGTGGTCAACCACACACTCGTCTACCGTTGGTCCATCGCCAACCTCAATCTCGCAATCGATTCATACAGGTTTTACCGACTCAGGAATAGGTGGGATGCCTCCAGGGGATCTTATTGATTTGACCCATTTGCACGAGCCAGCGATCGTACACGCTTTGCGTGTGCGATATAGCAAGGACATTATCTATACGAATACTGGGGCTATACTATTAGCATTGAATCCTTTCAAGCACTTGGATCATTTATATACACGTGATATGATGGAGGTATACTGGAACGATCGGTTAGGTCAGGGTGGTGAAATGGAGGAAAGAGAATCAATGCAGCCTCCGCCCCACGCATTTGCTGTTGCCGAGCGAGCATATAGTAATATGATGCGTTCTCTGAAAGATCGTGACAATATGCTGTCGACTGGGGTATCTTCCATATTCAATCAGTCTATCCTTGTTTCCGGCGAAAGCGGTGCTGGGAAGACGGTCACGACCAAGATTGTAATGCGATATATTTCACTGCTATCCCAGCGCCATAGTGGAAGAGCGAAGTCTGATCGTGATTGCCCAAGTGTAGAAACACAAGTGCTGCAATCGAATCCCATATTGGAGTCATTTGGGAATGCGAGGACAATAAGAAACGACAATAGCAGTCGATTCGGAAAGTTCATTGAAATGAGCTTCCAAGCCCGAAAGCAAGGTAGATCAGGGGAGCGTGGATCGTTACTGGGGGCTACAATCGACTTTTACTTGTTAGAGAAGGTTAGACTTGTATCTGTGAACCCAGGAGAGAGGAATTACCATGTGTTTTACGAGATCTTGTCGCCTGGGATGAGCCTCAGTGATAAAAAAAGGTTCATGCTAACGTCAAACTTTGGCCAAGGTAGGACTCCATTGACCGTTCACGATTTTAGCATGACCTCCGTCTCTGGCACATTCGATAGACGAGATTGTGTCGATGATTCTGATACCTTTGGCGAATTGCAAACTGCGATGGATACTGTTGGGTTTTCGCAAGATGAGCAAGATGGAATATATTCGATAACTGCAGCATTACTTCATTTCTCAAACATACGCTTTGTAAATGGCAGTAACGACGATTGCCTCGTATACGATAAAGATGGAACAATTAGGGCGGTATCAACCTTATTGGGATTATCAGAGGAGTCGCTGAAAATGGCATTGACTGCAAGCCTTCTCGAAGCAAAGGGAGAGCAATTAATGAAGCGACTATCTTCAAGCCAGGCACAAAAAGCATTGGAAGCTACCGTCAAAGCAACGTATGGTGCGTTGTTTTCTTACATAGTTGCAAGAATTAACAAGTCGATTGAAGTTCAAGGGATTAGTGAGATCAATGAAAGAATGAATGAGGTTGTTACAGTAGGAGTTCTTGACATCTTTGGCTTCGAATCCTTTGATAAGAACTCATTTGAACAACTCTGTATTAACTACTGCAACGAAGCTCTTCAGCAGCAATTCAATCGTTTTGTTTTTAAAGCCGAACAGGCCGAATATGTGCATGAAGGAATACATTGGTCGAATATTCAATTTCCGGACAATCAGGAAGGACTCGATCTTATTGAAAAGAAAAACAACGGAATATTTTCTGTGTTGGATGAGCAATGTCGTCTGCCGAAACGAACCGATCAAACGTTTGCCAAAGCTGTGTATGACGCATGTGAGAATAATTCCTTCTTCGCTGCGTCTCAGATACAAAAATCAAAGGGGAGGTTTTCAATCGTACATTATGCTGGAAAAGTTGAGTACGAATGTGAAAGTTTCATATTGAAGAACAAGGATGAACTGCCCAAAAGCGTTTCCCATCTATTGGCCTCATCTTCGAAACCTCTGGTATCACGGCTGGCATTAATAATCATTGATGCTGAAGCAAGCCCCAAGGATGATGACCGATCACCAATGAAACGAACTACAAGAACAGTTAGCGGCCAGTTTTCGTCACAGCTGAAAGATCTACGTTCTAGAATTGCAGCTACCGAGCCCCACTATATCAGATGTCTAAAACCCAATGATCGACTTCTTTCGAATCAATTTGACGCGTTCCTAGTTGCTCACCAGTTGAACTGTGCGGGCGTACTTCCTGCTATGAGAATCGCAAGAGCTGGGTTTGCAATGCGTTATCCACATATATCATTTATTCAACGCTATCAGCCGATTGTTGGGAATGGGGTTCGATTGGGACTGGAAAGTCACCAATGTACGTGTCAATTTCTGGTTAGCTCACTGTCGAGTAGACTCGATAGTACGATGAGACAGCAAACCCAGAACGAAAGCATCACTGACCTTTTGTCGTGGGGAGTACAAGTCGGAAAATCTAAGGTCTTTCTTCGCACTGCTGCGTTTGATGCTCTTGAGAAACTGCGAGACTCCACTTTTAACAACGCTGCAGTCATAATTCAGGCACGAACAAGATCATTCCTTTGCCAGAACACGTTTTATCTCATCTTGGGATCAATCTTGACATTGCAATGTGCCAGTAGGAAGTTTGTGTCGTGCCTCTACGTGCGTCGACTTAGGATTAATAATACAGCTGCAGTAACGATCCAGAAACAATGGCGGTCATACGGTGCATGGAGTAATTTTCAGAATGTCCTTTACATTGCAACCTGGTGTCAACGATGTTGGAGGGGAGGAATTCGAGACAAATCGTTTGAAGGAATGAGTCACATAAAACAGAAAATGGAACAGGAAATATTGACTGGACAAAATCGTACCTCAACGTTTGACTCTCAATCATGGATTACTGCGAGGTCCACACTGACTGTTTCCGAGCAACCCACGCAGGAAGATACAATCCTCAATCTGTCGCAGGAGATTGCAAAGAAGAACCAAGAACTACGGACCCTTCGACAAATGGTTGACTCAATGCGTCTGTCGACGCTTCCATCGATAGTTACAGTCAATGAGTCATCACCACTCAATATGCCCGTTCATTTCACTTCGACGGACTTCGATGCATCTACCAATTATGGCTTTCATGCAAATTCTCTAAGTATGCTAGACTTAGACGATGTACCTCCAATGGAATATTCGCAGACTTCATACCCTGGTAGTACAATAGACAATACTGATGAGTTTACATATTCAACACCCATTCAAACAACTGATTCATCATTCTTTGATAGTGTCATATCAGAACAACTTCCATTTCATCAAGCAGTATTGGATGATGATAAAGACATGTTATTGGATGAGATTAGGAACTCATCATGCATTGAGCTGGGTATTAATTCTGCTGACTCGAGGGGAAGGTACGTTCATCGCACTTATTGTCGTATTATACTTATGGTTTACACGGTAAATTTACATTCTTCGCTTACAACATTGGACACACAGAACGCCACTGCACGTTGCAGTCCAGTACTCCAATCTTGAGTGTACAAAAATTCTCCTTCTCCACGGTGCAGTTGCAAATACTCAAGATTATTCGGGCAACACTGCACTGCATTATGCAGGTTCTCCTGAGATGACCCAAATTCTTCTCTTGGGTGGTATGAATCCTAATATACCAAACGGAACTGGAGTATGTGCTCTACACTTGGCAGTAAAACGGCGAGATTATCACTCAGTTCAAAATCTCTTGTCACATGGAGCCAACGTCAATAATGCAGATGATGCATGTTGGCTGACACCACTGCATATGGTTGCACATGCACAGTCCAACCTCGTCAACAGTTTGGGCTCGCTTCGATGTCCAATTGCCAAACTACTGTGTGAAGCGAAGGTCCCAGCCACTCCTGATTTGAACTATCAGGATAGAGACGGCAACACCCCTCTGCACCATGCCGTATCACTCGTTGACGACGATGCGGGTATACTTATATCACTATTTATTGAGCATGGATCGAATCTCAACATTCCCAATAACAGAGGACAGACACCAATACACTTATTTTGCTTCAATCATGGTGCCAGACAGTGTGAATATTATCATAAAGCATTACGTCTAATGCTCATTAATGGGGCGGACCCGAATGCGACATCACTAAGCGGGTGTACAGCATTGCATTTGGTGGTATACCATCAAGATATTGACGCGGCAGTCCTACTCGTGAGACATGGTGCTCAAGTTAATATGCTATGGAAAAAACCTCCTAAGTGGGAGGTTACATGGACAGATATAGGGTCTGATGATGTCCTACCGTTGGATATGATTGAAGACCTACCAGATCTTCATCGGATATTATCGGAACTAACATCCCTTCAGATTCCTGCACCCCGCAGACATCGGTGTATGCATTGTAGGACAAAGTTCGGTTATTTTGCTAGACATCAAAATTGTACGCACTGTGGAAGATCTTTGTGTCATCGGTGCTGTAATGTATCGCTAAGACAAAGTCTGTTTCCGACGTTAAACGATATTCGAGGAGACAGTGGCGCAATGATGAAGGTTTGCTCCCTTTGCGAGCCCATTCTACTTTCTAAAATGAATAGAGTGCCAATGTCGATTGTCAATGTTGACTGTGACGAAATATCGATCGGAACAATGTCAATGTGAGTTTAGACACGTAATATATTTTTCATAGTTAACAATATTATAGAGTAATTTATTATGTTGAAGCATTTCCTCGATAGTGAATTTGTCAATGAAGCACATATCTGAAAATGGTATTCTGCCCAGTGATGTTCATATCATCTCTCCTGTCTAGGCAGAATATTCAGTATTAATGCGCTCGCAACAAATATTATTCAGTCTATAAACAATAACAGAATTCGACAACATTGGTTTCAGAAAACAAACATAGCATTGACTGAAAGTTCAATAATCACCAGCACTTCCATCATAATAAGAGTCCCAATCAGCATCTTCCCAACCAATACCATCGAACCAATTGTATCTTGGTATAGTCTCAACGCAATCCCAAGCCAGGTTGATTGATTTTCATACCAGCTTACTTGTTGAGTCTCTTCAACATAGCCACTGTATCTGTACGTAGATACAAGCTGAACATAGCAATTTGGTTTATCAATATTGTTGAGATAGACGATGAAGTTGATTGTAACCTCACGTTGATCATATTTACCACAAATGAAGCCAGTCCTATTGCAGATTAGGGGCTCCGCCGACAAACCTGGCATGGTCGTGCCCATGGTGCGCAAGGGCTTTCGCAAGGGCTCATCCAAATGGACAACAATGCCCATGAACTTGAGAATAAGGAGTTGACTTATTGAAGGACAAACAATTATTATTCCTCTAATAAAACAGTGAATTTAAACTTCCTCAAACATCATCTACAGGCAAGAGTACACTATTTCCCCTCTCTCCTAAATCATTTGTCTTAATCTTCCTGGATTGGATCAATATGACGTTTTAGGTATTTCATCATACGGTCTCTCATCCTGGGTGATATACTTGTGTGTTCTTCGTCACCATCATCATCATCATCATAATTAAATAGTAAGTCATCAGAGGATGTTACCGACCAACCACCACCACTAGTAGTAGTACCAATACCACCCCCAAGTCGTGGAGGCAGTGTCTTAACTGATCGATTAGATGATGGTATTCTCGGTCCTGCCCCCATTATTGCAGTTGTTGTTGTTGTTCGGTCATGTGAAGTAGCTATTGGGGATGCTGGCACAACGTGTTGTGACGTGTGATATAATGATAAGTAGGCACTAGTCGCTGACTGTGATCCCATCGATGATGTATCATCTCCATCCATCATAATTGCTGTGGAATAGGATGATTCTGGATCTGTAGTCGAGGTAACAGACAACTCCTTGTTGTTGTTATTGCTGCTGCTACTGGTGCACTGATCAGTATTTGATAAATCATTGTTGATGCTGTTGTTTTTGTTAGCACTGTCATAATCTAGACTTTCTATAAAGCTTGCACCTGCCAACGCCAACAAGGGTTCGTTTTTGGTATTCAGTAACGAGTATGACAAACCTGTTTTGTTATTAACTATAGGTGTCATCACTGTTGTTGTTGCTGTAATTGATACTCTCTCTCCATCATCCCCACCTACTTGACCAATGATACAATTGGCATTCACCTCTAACCGTCCAGAGTTCCGATCAGCATAAAATACATGCACGCCACAATTGCTACAGAAACTATGTGCTCCCAGTGCCTCATTGTTATCATTGCTGTTGGGGGTGGTATTATTATTTTTGCCGTGATAGTATTCTTGCTCACGACGAGGAGATTGATGATCCGACGTAATGGAAGAAGACGAGTCATTGGAAGAAGTAGTAGTGTTATTGATGTCATCCTCGTAGTAAAATCTCATACATTCTTGACCAGTAATAAGTTGAAATTTATCAGCAGAAATGGGTATTGATGTTGAAAAGAAGCAGACTGGTCGTCGTCGTCCCATCTTCTTTTTTCGTAATGATATTGGTTGTGATGATGATGATGACGACGAAGAAGAATAATCAATAGCACGTAATTTTCGTGGTCCATGTAATTGAAATTTAATCGAACCACAGTGACATGACCCTTGATGATTTACTACTTCTACAACGGCATTATGCACTTCGTTATTACTATATTCTTCGTCATCGGCAATCGTGGTAGAATTTATTCTACTATTCCGTTCCATCCATCGTTGAATTGCAATTATAGGCCACCATTTTGATAATGATTTTAACCGTTCACCTCCTCCTCCTTCACTTCGCGGAAATAATGCAGACAACGGATGATCATGTTTATTATTCGCATTATTCCACCAACGTAGGAATGTCACAGACAAACCAAGAAGTGCCAATGATGTAGCCGCCGCTGTCGAAGAGGAAGAAGCGCTGCGTCCTACCATAATATTCTTTTGTCGTTGCTGTTGTTGCGTTGCTACGGCTGCTGCACTTCGTCGTTGGTCATATAGTATACACAACTGAGAATAATGAGGCATCAAGGAGTGCAGGCGGAGAGGCAAACATCGTTGTTGATGGGCACCAAGGGAATGACGACAGGGGGTAAATGGCGCGCCTGACCCGCGGTCGACCACTCAAGACCTTCGCACCGAAAAATCAACTGCCAAACGTTCTCGTGCGAAGTTTAATTTCTGAAAGAAATCTGATCGACCAGGATCGAACGTTCTTGAGAACGTTTGGCAGTTGATTTTTTGTCACAATGAGAATGCGAAGGTCTTGAGTGGTCGACCGCGAAAAATAAAGGCAAAATGCGCGCCATTTACCCCCTGTCGTCATTCCCTTGATGGGCACGATCGGCGACATGACGGTGCATCTTCAACTATGAGAGTCACAACGAACGAACCCGAAAGGGACACTGCGCCATTTTTATGGCGGGCCCACCTCTCCTCTTTGTTTAGTGTGCTTCAATCATCATGAACGTTGCCGGTCCTGTACGAGCCTCTCGTCCCATCGATGGCGGTAATAATGGCAAGCTGCGCAACAGCAGCCATGGAGGAGGAGACGCAGGAGGTGGTGTGGATATGTACCTGGATATACCCTCGTTTGAATTAAGTTTGGACGAGTTTGAGGAGTATGCATTATCTCGATTAAAAGTAAGTAGATACACTTTTTTCTTTATTTGTTTGGTTTGTTGCATTCTTCTTCCATAATATCACCGTTTGTTGTAATGTCAATGTGTATGATGATGTCGATGACTTATATGCTGAGAGGCGCTGCTTGCTGCTATGAATGACATCGATTATATATACAAGATATCATGTCATTTTTTTTACTTGTCCTTGTGTCACCCACACCTACCTACTACAAAATATTCAACACTCATGCCGTTGCTCAAATATATTACATGAACATGCATACTTCTTATTCAGGTGTTGCGAAAAATTGAAGAAATGAAAACAAGGAATCTAACACCAGATATATTCCGATCACAATTGGATACTATTATCAAAAGTAATAATCTCAAACTAACCACCAAGATGGATATTGCATCACACTTTATATTACGTGCGGCATATTGTCGCACTGAGGATTTACGACGTTGGTTCTTAACACAGGAATGCTTATTATTCCGTCATCGATTGGAATCCATCTCCAAGAGTAGTGTTGCAGGCAAGAATCAGGGGGGTAATGATGTATTGCGTGAATTCTTACGTCAGAATGACTTTGATCTTGATCGGGTAAGCAACATTGACAAGGAACGCTTACGTGACAAGTTGTTATGTATTACTGGTACCAATCCGGTCGACTATCATACCACCGAATATTATCGTGTACCCTTCCTTCAAGCACTGGAACTAATTGGACGACGACAATGTTATCTTGCTGAGGGGTATGCCTACGTCCCACTTGACCGGGTCGTGAGTATCATCGTGGCAAAATTCCGTAGTGCACTCTCGCGTAGTCTAGCCTATGCCAGTGGCATGTTCGGCCAGGTCGTGACACATGACGAGGCATCACGTATTGGACCACTATTAACAAGTATGAATTCAGCCTACACCGGCCCAGGTGGACGGGATGCTACATCCTTTGGGATTGATACCGACAATGCATTAACATCGTCAAATGTGGATGCCATGTCAACCCAATCAATGCCACTATGTATGCGTCAACTCCATCGTGGTCTACAGCGTGATCACAAATTAAAGCATCAAGGACGGTTACAGTACGGATTATTCCTCAAGGGTGCAGGTATGAGCCTTGAGGAACACACATTATACTTCCAACGTGAATTTACGCGTATAATGACGAATGAACAATTCAATAAGCAATATGCGTACAGTATACGACACACACACGGCAAAGAGGGCAAACGTGCCACTTACACACCCTATAATTGTATGAAGATTATATTGGGTGCCCCTCCCCAAAGTGGGACCGAGCATCATGGGTGTCCCTATAAGCATTATGATGATGTTAGTCTTAATGCATTATTAGGGTCATTGAAAATTGGCACGGCAGTAGAGCGGGAGGCAATTATGTCATACAAACGTGAGGGGAATTATCAACTGGCATGCACGAAGCACTTTGAGACTGTCCATCCTGGTGTACTATCATTAGCCGCCGGAGGAGGAGGTCAACAGCAGCAAGGTGGCAGTGTAAGTTTAGATGGTGTGGGGAATCATCCAAATGCATGGTTCTCGGCAAGTGTCTCCTATCATAATGTCAAGTCGGGGAGTGTGGGAGGAGGAGGTGGGGTCGCGTCATTGACGACGGGTAGTAGTGGAAGAGTTGATGATGGTGTGAAGTCCGAGGACGGAGGAGTTTAACTACGTCCTCACCCCTGCCCCTCCATATTATATATTATACATGTGGTTTTGATTTGTGTGCCAGATGCTTAATTTATGAAAGCAACTTTTGTCTAACAAAATATCAATGCTCCCGAGGCGTGAGGACAAAATCTGAGTGCAACTACCTATACATAAATCAAACAAAGTCTGTACTAGTATCTTGACTATTCTATTGTGATCACCGAAACTTCTTTTTCTTTCTCTTCTCCATTCACTTTCCTTTATTCTCATTACGTAATCTCTCCTACTCCATTTCACTTTTTTGACATCATCTACACCATCCCCCCCCACCAGACATTAGTCCAACGATTGTATAAATTTCTTCATCTTACGTATATATTCCACAATCCCCGACCCGTCTACAATATCATTATGTCCCTTATCTGGTACCCACCATGGATCAGTTTGACAATTAACAGGTACGGCGGACTGTAATGCTAATCCATGTTCAAATCCCACCTCCTTGTCATTCCGTCCATGTATAATAAATACTGGACATTTGACATTACGTATACGATCAATATTCGGGAATATATCTAAGCATGCCAATGCACGACTGGGTGTCAATACTCGCATGCCCGATGTGAATGGACTGTGTAATACTAGTCCACCGACATTTGGACGTTTGGATGCCAAATAACAACTTGGTCCACTACCCACGCTCTGTCCATATAATATAACATTCGATTCGTCCCCATTAGTTAATTCCACATTAGATACGACATATTCATATATCATTTTAATATCACGATATGTATTGGCCTCCATGGGTATTCCCCCACTTTCACCATATCCAGAGTAATCATATACTAGTACATGACATTTACAATTCTTAGATAATATACATTGCAATCCTGCCATGGCACCTATGTCAGTAGCATTTCCATGACTATATACTATCGTCTTGGTGGAGGATGTAGTTTCACTGGATGGGAGTTTGTATAATAATGCCGCGATGTATGTCCCAGTTTTCTTCTGTGGACCAATCTTCATAGCATGGATTGTACCATTGTACGACGGTGGAGATCCTCCTAATAATACAGTATTAGGAGTAAATTGATATGTCACGCCTGTTTTGGCATCATTGGTATCAACCTTGACACGATGTCGTGCACGGTGTCGTAATCGCTTCGAACGTTCTGTCATTGCTACGATGGGATCTTGTGAGGCGGCATCGCGTTGACGTTGTTGATGTTCCTCCCGTTGTTTCCGTTGAAGTTTCCGTGCCTCGGCTACATCCGACGCGGACAAATGATTTGTTGTACCATTACTATTGTGCTTTGCATTGACATTATTCGCAGTAGCAGTGGTGTTGTTACCATTGGATAATACTTTTTTGGTGTCAATTTCGAACGTACCAAGGTCACTATCATCCTCGTCAATGACGTCTCCATCATCATCATCATACTTTTCTCCCTCCACATCATCATCATTCTTCTTCTTTGTATTCTTACCACCCTTAGCTTTGTTGTCGTCGTCAACAATGACATCATCAGCATCTGGCAATATCCGTCCATCCTTATCCACCCGAGTAAATTTATACATGGGTGGGTCGGGGGGGAAGAATGTTAACGCACCGGCCACAGACCCCTTCGAGAACCCACTACGTACCCAAAGATAGAATAATGCACCGATTGCTGGTGGACAGCACCCGCAGCAACAGCAGCTCATGGTGACTTTACTGCCGTTGTTGGAGATTTTGTGATGTCCGTTCTTCTCCGTTGCTGCGGACGATAGGGGATCCGCCTTGTTATTTTGGCGGGAACTAGATCAGAGAAACCATACTCACGGACTTTGCTTATTCGTCGCCGAGCTGTACGGCCAAGACTCCTACAACTACCACCGTTCAACTACTCACTACTGCTGTTAGTAACGCCTTTTTTCCTCTCCCTCCCTCGTGGCTAGGCTGGTTCAAGTCGAACGAAGAAATGAGTCAGGATCGTCGAGAGGAATTACAAAAACGTCGACAACAGGGTGCAAAGGTGGATGCTTCACCAAAAAACGCAATCCCACCTGCCAAGAAGAGCAACGAAAAGAAGGATACTGCAAAAATGATGAAAAAAAATGTCCAAATCGGTATCGTCATCGATCCGAAAAGGAGGAATATTAAAAATGTGGTAGCCGCAACAATACAATACAATACAATACAATACAACTTAAGAAATTAGGTAAAGAATTAATACTCCTAGACCTTTTCACCTGAAAACAGAGTCTTATAGCCGAGGATCTTTCAATCAAATAGCTTTGCAGTCGGAACCACAAGAGAAGAGAGCACTCTCTAGACTAAGTCTAGAGAAACATAAGCTATTTAAAGCCCATCTATTCTTGCCCAACTGGGATAAGTGGTTTGTTGAAGACGTCTCAGTCTTGAAGCCTCCCTCTAGGCCATGCGAATAGCCAGTAGCCAGTATTATTGATTGGCGCCAGGCGCCAGATGTACTTTCCAGATCTTCCAAATTCACTTATGCAAGAAACTGATCATCTGGTTATCCCCCTTCCCTTTAGAGGGTGGCTTTAGAGGGTGGCGGGAACTTGAGCGGCCCTTTTCACCTGCCACCTCCTCCTGGAAGACAAAGGAATCCTCGTATTTGGAAAATAGTACGTAAATAGGTAGCCGCGCCGAAATATTTTTGAGTGTTACGTAAATTAATGGGAAATATGAAAACACTTTTGAAACACATTGTGTTTTCACCAAAACACATTGTGTTTTCACCCAAACTTGACACCGCTCCCCCGCATCTTCGTCAATCCCTACTCCGAGGAGTCTATCCTACTCCTCCCTTTGTTGGTCGTCAGTTAC
>Ga0247843_1006899_pt1 | contig 14416 bp, 10 predicted proteins | sample LaCruzMarch2017__FD_192420 | JGI IMG/M metagenome (GOLD analysis project Ga0247843, IMG submission 192420) | Freshwater microbial communities from meromictic Lake La Cruz, Castile-La Mancha, Spain - LaCruzMarch2017_8m | ecosystem: Environmental > Aquatic > Freshwater > Lake | place: Spain...
CGTCGAAAGTCGAGAAGACGACTTCGCCCTTCACAGAACGCTTCATGTCGGTGACTTCCTCGGGACGTTCGTCGACAAGCAGTACGATCAGGTGCACTTCGGGATGGTTGCGCGTAATCGCGTTTGCCAGATCCTGCATCATGACGGTTTTGCCCGCCTTGGGCGGAGCGACGATCAAAGCGCGCTGGCCTTTACCGATCGGAGCGAAGAGATCAATCACTCGAGTCGTCATGTTTCCAGGATCGAACTCAAGGTTGAAGCGCTCATTGGGGTAGAGGGGCGTTAGGTTTTCGAAGAGAATCTTTTGGCGAGCAATGCTCGGATCTTCGTTGTTAACAGTGTCGAGCCTCAGGAGCGCGAAGTAGCGCTCGCCTGGGTTCGGGGGACGAACCGATCCGCCGACCGTGTCGCCCGTGCGAAGCGAGTTCTTACGAACTTGGCTGGGACTGACGTAGATATCGTCGGGACTTGCGAAATAGTTGTAGTCGGAAGAGCGGAGGAAACCGAACCCGTCAGGAAGGATTTCCAAAACGCCTTCGGCCCAGATCGCGCCGCCTGCTTTGGCGTGCGCCTGGAGGAGCGTAAACGTAAGATCTTGGCGACGAAGGCCGGAAGCGTTGTCGACGTAGTATTTTTCAGCGAGCTCGACGAGGTCTTTGATCGGCATCTCGCGCAGTTCGCGGATGTTGAGTTTTTCCACGATGGGCTTGGTGAGACGCGGGCGCTCTTCTTTGGCATCGGCTTCTTCGGCAGCACCGAGGTCGGCATTCGGCGCATTGTTCGCGCGTTGCGAACGATGTTGATTGTTGTTTTGGCGCTGAAAGTTGCCCTGATTGTGTTGACCTTGTCCACGGTCTCGGTCCTGGCCGCGATCTCGGTCTTGACCACGATCTTGATTTTGTTGGGGCTGCTGAGGGGCGGCACTTTGTTGACTCTCAACGACTTCTTGTTGCTGAGCCTGAGCGACTTCTTGTTTATTTTGGGGGGAGTTCTGTGGAAGTTCAGGATCGAAAGATACGTTCCCGGAAGCTTCGCCGTTGGCGTCTTTACGTGCTTTTGAGTGAGCGGGTTTTCCGCGCCCTTTATTGTGAAAGGAGCGACCGCCACCGCGTTTTTGTGACTTTTCCTGAGAATCGGACATTAAGAATTTGCCTCCGGCATAGGTTGTTGGGGGTATTTTGATGAGGGCTAGAACGAATGTGTGCCCTGACTCCTGATTAAGGCTCACATTGCAGCCTGTCAATAGTCTGTCTCTGGCTCTTTGCTTTGCCCCGTGACATATTGGAATCAGAGGGTTTTTCCAAATTACATGGCTGCATTGATTCGTAATAAACGCGAACCCGAAATCCGCACTCATTGGCGCTCCGTCGGCCTCTTTGCCTTCGCTAGCCTTGCCCTGATTCTCGCCTTGGGTTCGTACCGCGCCCAAGATCCAAGCTTCAACACCTGGCACTCGGTTTGGCCCACCCCCAACAACGTTCTCGGCTATTTCGGCTCGATCACTGCCGACCTTTTCTACCAACTTTTCGGTTATGCGGCTTGGTGCTGGCCCCTGCTGTGGGGAACGACCGTGATCCGTTGGCTCGCTCAAGACCAAAAAGACGAAGCTGTTTTCAAGCGCCGTGATTGGGGCGGACTCGCTCTTTCTCTTTGTGGCCTCACCCTTCTTCTTCATCTAATCGACCTTCCGACGGAGTCGCTCGGATTCCCCCCCCAAGGACTTCTTGGAATCGCGATTTCGACGGCGACCCTTCCTCTCTTCGGAAAAATCGGTTCCTATTTTCTCGTCGTGATATCGGCGTGGCTCTTCTGCATGTTGTGGTGGGAGGAACTTCCCTTCCACATGTTGCGCGGACTGCGCCATACGGCACGCGCCCTCCATAAGATCGTGACGAGTTCGACCGCCTACACGGGCGATAGTCCCAGCCCTCTCAAAAAACCCACTAAAGCGAGCGTTGTCCTTGCCGGTGCCGCCGAAGCAGTCACCAAAGTTCTGGCCTCTTTTGTTGCTCTCTTCACCACCGTAAAAAGTCTGCGTCTTGCACGTGCCAGCAGCGCCGAAGCCATCCCGCTAACTCGCGCAGAGGAAGAAGACGAGAGCGAAGATGAACTCGAAGCCTCATCTGAAGAAGAAGACGATGAAGGAGTTGAGGAAGAGGAAGAGGAAAACACTCCTGGAGCACGTCCCACAATTCGCATGGGCGGATCCGACAAGAAGGCTCCTGCAAAAGATAAGGTTCGACCGAAGGCCGCTAAGACCGCTGACGAAGTCACCAACTGGCAGCTTCCCCCGCTCTCGCTTCTTCAGTCTGCGAAAACAAAAATCAAAGGCCCCACTCAAGAGCAGCTCTACGCAACCGCAGAACGTATCACCAACGCACTCAAGAGCTTCGACATCGATGGCGAGGTTGTTGAAGTTTCTCCAGGTCCCATCATCACGATGTACGAGTTTCAACCCGCTCCCGGCGTACGCGTCAACAAACTCGTCAGCGCCCAGACCGATCTCGCGATGACTCTCGGTGTTCCAAGCGTTCGCGTGGTCGCCCCGATCCCTGGCAAGTGCGTCGCAGGCATCGAAGTTCCCAACCTTCAGAAACAAGAAATCGTTCTGAAGGACGTCTATGAGAATACCAAAGACCGCGTCGCCAACATGAAACTTCCACTTGTCTTCGGAGTCGATACCGAAGGCAATCCCGTCGCCGAAGACCTCGCGCGCATGCCTCATTTACTCGTGGGCGGCGCCACGAACATGGGCAAATCGGTTCTCGTAAACTCGATTCTTACCGGGCTTCTCTGCCGCTTTACTCCCGAACAACTCAAACTAATCGTCGTCGATCCGAAACTCGTCGAGTTCAAGGTCTTCGAAGACATTCCCCACCTTCTTCTTCCCGTCGTAAACGATCCTGCCGATGCGAGTCAGGCGCTCAAGTGGGCGGTCGGCGAAACTAAACGTCGCTACCTTGATATGCAGAAAGTTTCTGCGAAAAATATCGAGGCTTACAATAAAAAGATTGCTGAAGGGAAAGTCGAAGGCGGACAACCCTTCCCCTATATCCTCATCATCATCGACGAGCTTGCCGAACTCATGCTCACCGCAAAGAAAGACGTCGAGCAATCGATCGTCCGACTCTCGCAGCTGGCGCGTGCCGCGGGCATCCACCTTATCATGGCAACACAACGTCCCTCAGCTGACGTCGTGACGGGTCTCATTAAGTCCAACTGCCCAAGTCGCGCAGCGCTTCGCGTGGCCTCGGCCTCGGACAGCCGCATTGTTCTCGACTGCTCGGGAGCGGAACAGCTTCTTGGTCGTGGCGATATGTTCTTCACCAATGCAGGCCCCATGGGTCTTCGCCGCATGCAAGGTTCTTACGTTTCCGATGAAGAAATTGAGCGCGTTTGCGACTTCTGGCGCGAGCAAGGCGAACCCTCATACCGCGAAGAAATTCTCGCCCCTGAAGACAATGCGATGGATATGGACTCGGGAGACGAAGCAGACGTCGACGCTCTCTTTGGTGATGTGCTCGAGTTTGCGCGCGAAAAGGGTAAGGTTTCGACTTCGCTCATCCAACGTCGCTTCCAAATTGGATATACGCGTGCCGCTCGAATCATGGATCAGCTCGAACAGCGGGGGCTTGTCGGCGAAGCCGCCGCCGCGGGTAAGCCCCGCGACGTGATCATGTAGGGGCCCGTTTCGACGACTTCCGCGGTTTTCTTGGTATCGGCAGAGCATTGGCGTCGAATTCTCACCTAATGGGCGGGATTGACGTAGAGTTGAGCTGTGACAAGAACCCTTATCAGCTCTGCAGCTTGTGTGACTTGGGTACTCATCGGTTTTGCTCAATCATCGTGGGCCGCCACTCCGCGCGATCCGCTGCTTGAATGTCGCGAATTTTTTGCCCAATCAACGCACGATGCGTGGAGAATAAAGTTCAACGGCGAGGCGACTCCAGCAGCCCAAAACTTCGTGAAGACCCTAGCTGAACCAACCGTTCTCAAGGGCCCCCCGGAGAGTGCCGCGATTGCTCGCGAAAGTGTGGTTCTCGAGGGACGCGGCTTTGCGCATGCCGAAGCCGGAGCAAATCCGGGCGAACTTCTCATAAAGCCCTCGAAAACATCTCCGATTAGCTACGACGGTACGTCTTATATCGAGTTTCCGAACTCGACGATGCTCCAAACTCTTGATCCACTTACGGGCAAGCCTCGCTCGTTTCTGATGGTGCGTGGGGTTCGTCCCTACGAAACAATCGTCGAGCTGAAAAGCGGTAAGATCAATCCACAGAACTACGTCTCGGACGTCCTTCTCTTTGAAGTTGTGAACGGCAAGGCGGAGTTTCGTCATCGTGTGCTGAAGTCGCGCCCTGAAGATAAATTTTTCTTCGAGGATCCACGCATCTCAACCGTCTACGATAAGAACGGCAAAGCGAGTGTGTTTCTCAGCGGAACGGACTACTCGTCGCATGTTCCGGGCTCGACGAATCCCGATGTCGCAAACCGTTATATGAAAGTCGATCTCGACGCACGCGGGACTCCTCAAGCGATTCCGGTGAACGCGGAAGGGCGTCCGAACTTTTCCAACATGAGTCCGATGCCCCGCCAAAAGGCCGATGGAAACTACCGCTTCGTTGATGCAAAAAATGCAACGATTACTCAGAACGAAAAAGGAAACATCGTCGTACGTCCGCGCCTTCGCCCCGACTTTGGCGACGCAGAAGTGAAGGCGCTCTTCGACGGAAAGTCATGGAAATACGGCGAACAAGCTTTTGTCTTCGAAGACATGAAAAGTTTCGAAGCTTACGACTGGAACAACGCACTCGAAGATCTCGCCGGCAAAGGTCCGGCAGATCGAGTCGGCAGCAAGCCGCTCCAAGCGAAGATGCTCATTACTGACAAAGATCTCAAAGAACTCTACAAAGATCCTCGCGTCGATCCCTCGAAAGGCAAGGGGCTCGGGCCCGGCACGCCTCCGGTGCGTGTCGTAAGACGCGGGGACAAGCTTTTCGTATCTGACGGGAAGAATGCTCCCGAGCATTTCGCGGGACTAGCGGATGCTTCATTGGGGCTCAAAGACGGCGAAGCCACCTACATCGCCTTCGATCACGAGATTCGCTATTTCCAAGATAAGCGTGGCGACGACTCGTTCACCAAACGCCACTACACAATGAGCATCAAGCAGTTCAATCCCGAGCTCGATAAAATCGAAGCGTATTATGGCGACGTGATTCAGCCACGCAATCCAGCCGAGCTTGGCGTGAACAGCGGAATTGCCGATCTGCAACACGTCTATCCCATGGGCCGCGAAGTCTTGGTCGATGATCAAGGGCTTGCAACAGTGCGCGTGTCGATGGGTATTAGTGATGCTCACACCGAACTGGTGCGCGTGGATATCGCTCGACTCCTCAAAGAAATGGCGCCTGGGTCGGCACAACGTCGCTCGGGGCAGGTCTATCGCCCTTAAAAATCGGGCTTCTTACAGCCTCTTTAGGGCCCTCAAGAATCGCGTTGACGCAGGGCTCCCAATTGTGGAGAATGAGCGCCCCATGATGCGCCCTTTAGTTTTGATATTACTCACAATTTTCTCCACAGGATTGGCCGGCGCCCAGAAGCCCGCCACCCCCGCTCCCATGCCCACCGCTAAAGAAGAGCTTTCCGCACAAAGCGAACTCGTGTTGAAGAGTATTTCCGAGCGTTACGAAAAGCTGCGCAACTGGAAAGCGAAATTCACTCACAGCAACACGTCGACGGCTCTCGGCACCACGAAGTTCTCAGAGGGAGATTTCGTGTTCTCTTACCCGAAGCGTTTCAGGTTTTCGCTCAACGGACCCTCTGAAACTTCCGACTTCATCAGCGACGGCGTGCAAGCTTGGTACGTAAGTTTCCCCAAGGGACGCAAACAGCCGGCGCGCGTACAGCACTTCGCGAAAGTCGAGAATCTCGAACTCGACAAGTACCTCATTCTTCTTCGCGGGCTCCCTTCCTACACGCCCGAAAGTCGCGCAAAGCTTCTCAAAGACTTTGAAGTCACTTCCGAAGTGAACGAGAAACAAATCGCACTCATTCTCGAACCGAAAATGTCCGACGATCTCGTGAAAGTCAGGCTCGGTTTCGAGCAACTCAAGGATCACCCCGATTCGGCACTTATCGTAGATTCGATGGGCGGCGAATCTACGATCAAGATCCGCGACGTCGAGCGACTTCAAAAAATCGACCCCAAGGAATTTACGCCGAAGTATCACAAGGACTCGAAAGTCGAAAAGGTTGGAAACTAAGATGAAGAACATCCACATGATCTCTCTGGGTTGCGCACGCAACCTCGTGGACTCCGAAGTTATGCTCGGACTCATGAAAAAAGACGGCTACGGAATCACCGGCGATCCTTCGAATGCCGACGTGATCGTCGTCAACACTTGCGGTTTTATCGATAAAGCCAAGAAAGAAAGCGTCGAGACCATTCTCGAAGCCGCGTCCTACAAAGACTCCGCGAAAGGTCGCTGCCAGAAACTCATCGTCGCCGGATGCCTTGCCGAGCGCTACCCCGGCGAACTCAAGGAGTCTCTTCCAGAAATCGATCTCGTCATGGGAACCGCGGGCTTCTCGAAGATCGTCGACGAACTGACGAAAATCGATCTCGTCGAAAATAAATCTTCCTACGACGGTATTCGCATCGATCACGAACGACTCAAAGACTACGACCTTCCGCGCGTGAACACGCAACCCGCTTGGCGTGCTTACCTCAAGCTTGCCGAAGGTTGCGCTAAACGCTGCAGCTTTTGCGTGATTCCCGATCTTCGCGGCCCTCTCCGTTCGCGCGCGATCGAGTCTCTCATCAGGGAAACGAAAGACCTCGTCGCGACCGGAGTGACCGAACTCAATCTTATCGCGCAAGATCTGACGGATTACGGTCGCGACCGCAAAGACGGCGCCTCGCTCGCCGCGCTTCTTCGCGAACTCGTGAAGGTCCCCGAACTCAGGTGGATCCGACTTTTCTACGTCTATCCCGACCAACTCGACGACGAGGTTATCGCCCTCATCAAGAACGAAGACAAGATCTGCAAGTATCTCGACATTCCCCTTCAGCACGTCGACGACACCGTTTTAAAAAATATGAACCGCAAAACAACAGGCGCACAGATGCGCGACATGCTCATTCGCCTGAAGAAAGAAATTCCCGAAATCGTAATGCGCACGTCGCTCATGGTCGGTTTCCCTGGGGAAACCAAGGAACAATTCCAAAAGCTCGTCGACTTCGTCGCCGAAGGACACCTCGATCAGGTCGGCATCTTCACCTACTCGCACGAAGAAGGAAGCAAGTCGGCCAAAATGTTCAAGGACGACGTTCCTGCTCGCGAAAAAACTCGTCGCCAAAAGCTTCTCTACGAAGCTCAACAACAAGCAATGGCCCCTAAGCTCGAGGCCTGGGTCGGCCAAGAGATCGAAGTTCTCGTCGAAGGTTTCCACGATGAAACTCCGCTGCTCCTGAAGTCGCGTCACTACGGCCAGGCGGCCGACGTCGACAACATCACGATCATCAACCGCGGATCGGCCAACAAAGGCCAATACGTGCGTGTGCGAATCACTGAGCGCGCGGGACAAGATCTCGTCGGCGAAATTCTCGCTTGATTCCGACTCGCGCCGAAATTGAGAATTGCCTTTCTCATGACGGCGCATCGGCGTGCATTCTCAACCTCAAGGTGCAACCGGGTGCCAAAAAAGAAGCCTTCGCCGGCCTCTATGATGCGCAACATCTGAAAGTGCTCCTACGCTCCCCGCCCGTCGATGGCGCAGCTAACGAAAACTTGGTAGACTTTTTGAAACATGCTCTGGGGGTTCGAAAAAGTGAAGTGTCTCTCGTTTCAGGACAAAAAAGTCGCATCAAACGTGTTCGTGTCGAGCACCCTTTGGGTCTTGTGCTTGAGCGTCTTGAGCGGGTCTTTTTACAAAGCTGAAGCGGCCCAACTCGGTCCCGTATTCCCCACTCACCGCTATCCGACCGATTTCAGTTTTCACATGGGATACGGTGTGCGCATTATCAATTCGTCTTCCAACTTCACACAGCGTCTCGTCACCGACCCCCTGCTCGACGACGCCAGCCTTCGCATCTTTCGCCATGAGTTTTCTCCAGAGTTTCAACCCAATCGTCAGCTGAGCTTAGGCGCCCGTATCGTGGTCGACCAACTTTCGATGAGTCGTCCGGGAGTCGCCACTCAGAAGAAATCCACGCTCGGCGACCAGTCCATTTTTGCCGAATACCGTGTTCTCGACGAACCCGGATCTTCGCTTGGCTTCGCGACGGTCATCAAGTTTCCTGTCTATGGAAACCCTACGCTCGTGCAACTTCTTGCGTCCGACACCCCCGACCACACGATTCTACCCGGCGACGCGCAAACCGATGCTTCGTTTCTAGTGACGACGGAGTTCTGGGCTGGAAAAAATCTTCGCTTCCGCGCCGACACGGGATACATGACTCGTCTCGACGGCTACGCGCCGGAGCTTCCCTTCAATCTTTCTATCGGCATCGTGAATCCCAAGATGGATCTCGAAGTGCGCCTCAAAGGAAACTTCTCCCTCGGCACTGGCGAAGCAAACAACAGCGAAACGACCGCCATCCGCGAGGCCTTCGCCTTTTCCGACTATGCCTATTCACCCAATCCTTGGGTGATGGTCATCGAACCTCACATTGAACTTTGGCTTTCCGCCAAGAGTGCCGTAACGATCCAGTATGCTTATTCACTCATGGGAAACCGTTCGCTGTCGTATCATGCGATGGGTGTCGGTTATGTCTACAGGTGGGCAGAGACTCGCAACCGCCCCCGCAAGACCTTCAAAGAAGTTCCGATCGGCACCGATCAAGAATCCGGCAAGTTTGAAGGCGACAAGACCGAAGACGAGTCGCTCTATATGGATACGGATCCCGTCTTCGAAAACTAGGCTCTGTTTAACAACCTAAAGATTGGGCTGCGGATCTTTAGGTTGTTAAACAGAGCCTAGCGCTGAGCTTTTTCGACTTTACGCATGCCGCGGAAAATTCCTGCGCTGCGAGAGACGGCGGTCCACGTCGAACCGATACACATGAAATAAATTCCGAACTTAACGATTCCGTCGCCTAGGCCCCAGAAGTAGTCAAAGAGCGGAGCCATCGACATTGTCACGGAAAGCACGACCATGCGCTCGGCGCGTTGGAAGAATCCGCGACGACCGAGCTCAGGGAAACCGAGTCCTTCGGCACGTGACCGCGAATAGCTCACGACCGCCGAAGCTGCGAAGCCCAGGAAGAGAACGATAAAGAGTGGATCATTATCCCGGAAATAGCGCGTAAGACCGTAAAAAATCGCGACTTCGCCGACACGATCGAGAGTCGAGTCAAGGAAAGCACCTGACTTGAGAGAAATCGCTCTCAGGCGCGCGAGTTGTCCGTCGTAGATATCGCAAGTGGCGGCAAGAATAACGAACCAACCGCCGGTTCCAAAATCACCGATCGAGAAAAAGTATCCCGCAAAGCAAGAAAGGATGAGACCCCAGACGGTGAGCGTGTTGGGTGACACATTCCAATCGACGAGTTTTTTCTTAACGGGTCCAATAAAGAAGTACCAGTACTCGCGGAACACGGCATTGGTCACGAAACTCTTCTCACGATTTTTTGTTTCGGCGCTAACTTCGCGACGAGGATAAATAAAGATCGCAAAAATCGCGAAGAGTCCGAGAACCCCTCCGTTAACAACGAAGAGGATCAGCACTGAAAACGGCATTGACGAAAAGTCCACTAAAACCTCAGCTTTTCTAGCTCAAGGGTCAACGAGGCGGCGGTTTGTACTTCACCCAAACACCGTGCCACGAGAACCTTTTTTGAGAGCAGATCCGGGAAGACCCCCTCTCTAACTTCAATTTCTTTTAGTTCAGCTTGGGCCAGGCGACAATCACCCTTATCAAGAGCTCTTCGGGCTTTCTCCCATCGGGGCGCACTGGATTCATAGAACAGAAGTCCGGAGAGTCGCTCGTTCCAGATCGATTTTAGGACCGCGCATTGCTTGGGATAAGTCGTCTTGTCGCGACACAAATTCGCGTCGGCAAGAGACTGGATATAGGCATTGAGTTGGGTGCGGTCTTTGCGACCTACCAAGTTTTCGCTGAAAGCCTCTACGAGATCCATATCATCCGGACGTTTTTTGAGGGCCTCGTAGCGAAGCAAATCGAGTTCTGAATTCGCCCCCCGACTTGAAAGATAATTGAGAGCATCGAGCCAGACACGGCCCTCAAGCTCCTGGGAATGCGCCAGGGGACTCGAAAAAAGAGCAAGAATGAGAACGAAAAAAGGGAAGCGTCCTTTCGGAGCTTCCCTTCCGTTTTGAGATCCAAAAAGCATCGACAGCTTATTTCTTGCCGAAGTCCTTGAGGAGCATTTCTACGGGGCCCATTTGCGATTGAACGACGACTTTGAGCATACCGTCGAGGTTGATGTTCACGGGGTTGATCCAAGCTTGGAGCTCTTGGGTTTGGCCCTTCGAGGTCACTTTAGCTTTGATATACATACAATCGAACTTGCCAGCAGGCACTTCGACTTCGGTCTCGTATTGCTCGAGAATTTCCATCGTGTCGCCTTCGCTGACTTCTTCTTTCTTGCCGTTGACGATCTGCTCGAGGACTTTGCCGGTAGCGCGGTCCATCAAGGTCTCAATCTTTTGTTTCTGGCCGAGGATCGCGATGTCTTGGACGTACCAGAAAGCATTGCGAGCGGTTTCTTCCTTCGTGACTTCCTTGTGCGCGGAGCCAGGAAAGGGAAGCGAGAGCTTGATGGTGTTGTTGTGGTATTCGCCGATTTGCCAGTTGATCAAGTTTGCTGCAACGAGACCCGCTTCCAAAGTGCGAACGCTAGAAGCGATTTGAGCGACTTCTTGAGCGAGGCGAACTGCGGACACGTCTGTAGTAGCTTGTGATACGGATGCTCCTGCAAGCAGAAGAGCCGACATCATGATTTTTGTAAGTTTCATAAATTCCTCCCAATATAGGCTCCGTTAAGAGCCGATACAGAAGTCTTAGTTCGAGCATCCCGACCTGTAAAATTTTGAGATAAGAATATTTCTTAATAGTGAGCGAAATTAAATGTGGCGCGCGAATAAATGAGACGAGCGCTAGGCGCGAAGGAAGTGAGGAGCGGAGCATAGCCAGAGGCTATGTGAGCACCGGAGCGACCGAGCAACAACGCGATCGGCCATTTATTCGCGCGCCTTTTTAAACAAAAAAAGACCCGGCTCCCTTTCGGGGAACCGGGGTTCTACACTGCGCTCCGTAAAAGCACTGATGGAATGCGGTGTTGTATCTGGTTGCGGATCGCGAAGGAAATCCGGCCCTTACCACAGCGTAGAATTCGTTTAGAAGTTAAGCGCCCCCTTTAACTCGAAGCCCCAAGCGGTCTTGGGATTCGGGCCGAAGGCTTTGCCGGGGACAAGAAGCCCCAGGGCATATTGAAGTTTGAAGTTCTCGTACCACTGGTGAGCAAGGAAGACGTCGGTTTCGAATCCGAGACTGCTCTGACCGTTCGTACCCTTTTTTGCAAGCTGCGCGAATCCGAGATCGGACCCGAGAGTGAGCTGCGATCCTGTGAACTTGTAAGAAGCGTGAAGTTTGTTCACGATCGCGCCCTTGCCACCGTCGCCTGCGACATCGCCGCCGACGCCACGAAGACCCGAGCCGTTACGGAACTCGGTCGCAGCGGTTGCGCCACCGAGACTCTGACGGAAGAGGAACATGAAGGGACGATAGTTCGGATTAAACTTGAAGCTCGAATTGGAGGACGCTGAGGCGTACGCGAAGTCATAACCTAAGTTGAAGTTTCCAAAAGCGCCATCCGCTTGGACGAGAAGACCCGTTGAAGCGTTGCGAGCTTCTTCGGAGATGCTCGCGAACTCAGCGCCAAGCTGGAACTTACCGAAAGTTTTCTTCGCGAAAATAGAAAGATCATGGGAGCTGTTCATGCCGCCGATTTTCTGCGAGCGGATGTTGCGAGAGTAAAGGATACCGACGTTGCTCGAGGCTTCGGCGTTCGAGTAGTCGATGCCGAGTTCGTAGGTGTCCATATCGTCGTAGTCGCCGTTGATGACGCTTTCGGCGCCTTTCTCGAAGGCGAAACGAAGACCGAGACTCCCAAGCATCGCCTGGAAGTCTGCGCGATCTTTTACGGTCTTGAAATCATCGAAAGCATCTTCACCGGCATCATAAAGAAGACCGAGACCCCAGGTCTTTGGAATACGACCGAAGCGGAAGAGACCCCAATCAGAAGCCCAGTTGAGATAGAGCTGGCTCACGATCATTTGTTGATCGCCTGCGGTTTGCGAAGCGTTCGAGTCGAGAGGGGTTCCGAAGTACGGAGGCACTTGGTTTGCGCCACCCGTAGCTTGAAGGAAGTTCAATTCGCTTTTGATCGTAAAGCGTTCATCGATGAGAACGTCGGGGCGAAGAAGGAAACGATGTTCGAGGAAGCTCGATGTGCTGCCCGCTCCCGCTTTCTTGCCGCTTGAGAGGTCTGTGTTTACGAGCATGTTCGTGCCGAAACGGTAGTTTCCGCTCAACGAGAAACTCGCGGAGAAGGCAGGAAGAGAGAGTGACAGGAGAGAGAGGCTGAGAAGGGTTTTTGTCATAAGACCTTTCGAGTGGCTCTGAATTGCTCGCGAGCTAGAAATTGTCTCGAGCCCTGACGCGCAAACCGGGGGAGTGGTAGTACACGCCAGAGACTCGAGCCCTTTCGTTGAGAGGTTTCTTCTGACTTGACTCAACTCTTTAAGAAATAGGAGCGTAGAGCCTCTCTGTCAATGACCACACATGGTCACATATGGTCATTTTGTGCGGCGCGTTTTTTAAGCTCCTGGACTTCGCAAATTTGTACAATAAAATCAAATTGTTGTGCGGCGATCAGGAATCATCATTTCAGCGTGTCTCGGATCCTTGGTGGCGCTCTCGGTCGCAGCTGCCTTTTTTGTCTGGAGCATCGACCGCGAATGGTCCGCAGTTTTGCGAGACCGAATCCTTGAAGAGAACAAGCGTTCTTCGATTCGCGTGCTCGTGCGTGACACTCAAACGAACGAAAAAAAATGGATGGGATCGATCTCCGCGGGACGCCTCGAGGACAGGCAACCCGTCCTGATCTCCGAAGTCCCGCCCCTTCTGCTTCAATCGATCGTAACCCTCGAAGACCCTCGTTTTCTCGGACACGAAGGTTTCGACTCGATCGGCATCATGCGCGCCATGCTCACGAACCTTAAAAGTCTTCGCTACGCGCAAGGCGGAAGCACCATCACACAGCAGCTCGTAAAGAACGTGTTCCTCACCAACGAGAAAACTTTAAGACGCAAACTCACAGAGCTTGTTCTTTCGGCTCTCGTTGAAAAGAAGTTCACCAAAGACGAAATTCTCGTCGCCTATCTCAACGAAATATATTTCGGGCAACTAGGCCCGGTCGAAGTTCACGGTGTAGCCCGTGGTGCCGATTACTATTTTTCAAAACCCCTACAAGACCTCGAGCTTCACGAAATGGCGCTTCTTGCCGCGATGGTCAAAGGCCCGGGCTACTATTCTCCCTGGCGACATGCCGAGCGTACGCTCGCTCGGCGCAACTTCGTTCTCGGCAAACTTTATGAGAGCCAACTCATTCTTGAATCCGAGTATCAAGACGCCCTCAAAAAACCCTTACCCGTTCGCCGCAATATGATCACGCCCTTCCGTGCACCCTATGTAATGGATGCCCTTCGCCAGAAACTTCTCGAAGAACGCGGTGAGACCGCTCTTCTCTCGGAAGCGTTCGAAGTCACGCTAGCCCTCGATCTAGGCATGCAGGAACAGGCCGAAAAAATTCTCCTCGAAACCAGCCAAAGCTGGGAACCCGAACAGCAGGCGATTCTTCTTGCGGCTCGCCCGAGCGACTGCCGCATCGTCGGCTACGTCGGCGGGACTCACTACCAAGTCACCCAACTCGACCACATCCGACAGATCGAGAGACCCATCGGTTCGCTCGTGAAACCACTCTTGCTCGCAGACCTTCTCGACAAGGCGGATCTGAACCTTGCAAGCACGTATGACGATCAACCTCTTGAATGGTCCTTCGACAACAATCGAGGCAAGTGGTCGCCCTCGAACTTCGACAGAAAATTCCGCGGAAAAGTTCGCGTGCGCAACATTCTCGAAAGCTCCCTTAACGTTCCCTTCGTGAGAATCTTCTTCGAGAAAAATCCCACGGGTCTTCTGTGGGAACAGCTCGATCCGCTTCGCGCCTTAGGACTCAAGGTTCCCGAAGATCGGGCCTATCCTGCCGCTCTCCTTGGAACGATCGAGCAAAGCCCATGGCGCACGATGGAGGCGATGCTCAAGATGAGTCGCCGCGCACTCGGAATGGCCACAAACGCAGCCGATCTCGATTGCCAGTTGACCCTCG
>Ga0247843_1006900_pt1 | contig 14415 bp, 9 predicted proteins | sample LaCruzMarch2017__FD_192420 | JGI IMG/M metagenome (GOLD analysis project Ga0247843, IMG submission 192420) | Freshwater microbial communities from meromictic Lake La Cruz, Castile-La Mancha, Spain - LaCruzMarch2017_8m | ecosystem: Environmental > Aquatic > Freshwater > Lake | place: Spain...
TAGGAGTACCTCCAAAAGAATAAAGGCTGCCGGGCTTTAGGAGTACCTCCAAAAGAATAAAGGCTGCCGGGCTTTAGGAGTACCTCCAAAAGAATAAAGGCTGCCGGGCTTTAGGAGTACCTCCAAAAGAATAATGTGATGATGAATAATACATATGTTTGGAATCCGTCCACTGACTCACGTGTGGGTCTTGCGATGATTTTTTTTCCCTCCCGCCGAAATGGGCCTCAGATGCGGGTGGGTAGGTATCTAGGTAGGGTAGGTCTCGACACCCATCGCGAGCGCGAGCTGAATCTAATGAACAACATACCGCTATGCTGGTCACATAGATGGATGAGAAGATGACGAAGGCGATGGTCTCCGCTGCTCACGCGGATGATGATGGTGATGACATAAAGAGAGGAACGATGAGTGCAGCAGCCTCAAAGGTCGGAGATGCTGCTGCAATCGAACTACCTCCGCTAACTACTGTTGGTAACCTCGGCTATGGCAATTGTGACGAAGGAGAAGAGGGAGATTACGTCGATACTCCTCCTCCACCGCCCATGTCGTCATCACAGTCAAACTCATCATCATCGTCATGTCTGCTTTCGAAAAAGTCAATGACGCGGTATCATTCCTACAGCGACGATCTTCTCACTCCTAGAGACGACGATGACAATGACGACAATACAGGACCACAGAAGAGATCGATATTATGTCACGACGATACGCCGATACATACCAATAAGACAATATTAACAATTAAGTCAACGGAGCAGATGATGCAGCCGATATTATCGTCATTACTGCTATCGTCTATCCGCGAAGATGAGGGCGAAGTAGATAATAGTAGCGAAACCACCAACAACACCAAACGAGCAGTCGACCCTAATGATCCCAACGAGTCACATCATCGCGTAATGCATGCCGTCGTCGACACGACACTCCAAGTTATGGATTACATCGAAGATGAAATTGATACTAATACGTATAATAATGATGAATTCGTACCATTGCAGTTACGGCTGGCAATTGAGGATCAGATATTCGGTTGGGATCACTTTTTATCGAGCCTATTAGGACATGTGGGATATACCGTTGGTAGTTACTTGTTAATGTATTGGTTCGTTACATTCATAGTGCTACATCAATTGCCATGGACGATAATATCCAGTCACGATGATACAAGTAGCAGCAGCAGCAGCAGCAGCAACAATAATAATAACTTGCAACAACATCCATGGGGGATACCATGTGACCTATTTGCCCTCCTGCGCACGCTATTATCAACCGGGTCGGCAATATCCACCTTCCGTACCGTACGTCGACGTCGTAGGGTTTGGTTACCCCGTGCCTCGTCCTCGGCGGCCGTTCGAAAGGAGGCGGATTTTCAAGCACGACGATTCGTCCTGGGGACCGAGTTGTGGAATAAAATGAGAAGATCGTACAAGAAACGACGCGATGGAGCACGTGAACGGAATGTACGGGCGAGTTTAGAAAAGGCAGAGAGATTGTTCGAGCACCGACGACGACGGTTGCGATCACTCGATGATGGTGAAATGGCAACAGTGGGGTTGACACGTAATATAAGTGCATTGTCGCTCATGACACTTAGCTTTGATGATGATGAAGATAATGTCGCCAATGATAATAATGATGATGGTAGGAACAATGATGGCACGAAAACGATGCGACGGAGTAAGCAAAAACGACTGCGACGTCTGCCAGTATTGGTGACATCGTTGGTTTCAGATTCGAGTTGCTGCTCCAGCGCTGAAGATCATGAAGATGGTGACGATGATATAGAAGATGAAACCGATGAAAGCACGGGAGGTGGATCATCGATTGGTTTTGAGGAGGAAGATGCTGCTTCTTCGTCTAGTCGAAAGAGGGCGGATCGCTTTCGTAGAATGGACAGTCACACACTACCAAACTTTGCAATAGAGTCTGTCAGTCATGATCAAATGCCTTTTGCGCACGGAGAGATTACACAGATCCCCTACGTACATGGCGTGAGTTTCTCATTCTTTTTTCTCTGTCTCATGGTAGAGATTCTTATAATCATGCCATCTCTTATTGATGTTAATCTCACAATCACATTCGACCTCCTCCAGGGATTTTTCGGCGCGGCGCCATTCATGCTCACAAATCCACACTGGATTTCAATCTTGCGAAGATTGATGCCAGATGTATATGTCGAAATATCAAGACGAGCTGCATTCGCAGCTGCTCCAAAATTGATCCACTGGGCCGAGAATAATCCAGTTGTTGCAGCCTACGGAACGGCACATGAAATTGAGTTTAGTGGAAAGGTACCAATCCTTGAGTGGGATGTCTTCTTGGATCCATATCTTGTTCGAAGAGTTGAAATAGTATTGAGTGAAAAGGAATCATTTGTCTTAAGACAGAAGAATATTAACGAAAGGACAATAATTCAAAACAATGATGTGTTAGAGAGAAGTGAATTGCCGATAAATGATGAGCGTCTGGTCCTTTCATATTATGATAAAGAGATAGCAAGGAGAACGGCCATCTTATGCGAACGTATGCTAATTGCTCATGGCAACGTTGTTCAATTAGTCATGGAGCAGATACCAGATAGGACTGGCTATTTCAAGAGATACAATTTCAGTCGAGTCAAAAGAACTCGCAAAACTCTCGGAGGTGGTATTTACGCTCAGCAGTGGATACAAATTTACAGTGAGGCGATGAAGCAAGGAATGGGCTATGATGACAATCGCAGAGATAGTTTGGGCGATGTCAGCCTTGATGGGGAAATTAATGATAGCTTCGGTGGACCTCCGAGCAACACAATTACGATACGGAAAAGTGTCAACGATGAGGAACGGAAGATCGATGACAGAGGCAGGCTAATCAGTAGTAAATCAATGTTACAACGAAGCACGGCTGGTACTACCCGAAGAAGAACTAAAAACACTTTGACGGAAAAGACATCAACAGCAAATTCACATATACTCGAGGAACAAGAAGATCCAACCTCATTGCAGATGGAGTTCAAATGCAATAAATCAATTGTCGAGTCTATTTCTACCCTCAAGCTCATTTTGAAGTGTTCCTCGCCCCTTGGCATACTGTTGGACATGAAATCAAGACACGTCTCTCGGCGTGTATGGGCCCTAGTTGTAGATTATTTACGTGCATCAGGTGTTAGGGTAGAAGGTATCGCATCATTCTTTGTGGAGGAGGTACGAGACATTACTCAATTATGCACGAGCCCCGTTAACGAGATTATTTTCATCCATTCTGCCGGTGATCTTCAAAGAGGCTGTCACCTTGGCAATATAAGACGAGGCGACCGAGTCTTATTTAACGCTGGATCATTGCTCTGGGATTACCCAAATGTTTATGACACTGATGTTGTGAGAAATATCATGCTAAGATTCCATCCGATCTTTGATGAACAAGCCATCAAGGAGGGATATCGTCTCAAGCCATACGCCAAGACGATACAACGATCTCCGATTACCCCGAAGAATAGGAAACGTAGTGAATCCGCCACATCGGAAAGCGAGACCTGTGACGATAGTACATTTGATGATGGCGACTCAACCACAAGTGAACTTTTCAATCAACTATTGATTGCTGATACCAAGAAGAAATCCTTGTCAGACATTGACTTTGCATTTGAAGTCGATGATCTTTGCAGTACCATTCAGCAGTACAAGGACTACTATCAATTGTCCATTGGGCTTTATGTTCAAGAGTTTGCGATTGATGAGGTAGCGATTAGTTTGATTGCAAAGTATGTCAATTCCAATTTACACGTTTATGATCTTGGATTGAGTTGGGGTGGATTAAATGGCCTAACAGTTAAGGGCATACAACCAGGTAGGTTTACTGCCACAGATGGATTGTGGAACCAGCGATATACCGGCATGCCTTGGAAGAAAGAACTTCAACCAGGAGGACTTCGTCCGACAATCTCGACAAATGAAAATGAACACGAGGCACTGTTACAACAACCAACAATGGAAATGCTGGACCGAATATACGGTGAATGATGGGCTAGACTAGTTTAGATATTTTGCCTTTGTTCGGCAACTGCTGGGGATGAGTCCGATTCAAGTCATGAAGATGCTAAACGAGCTGTACTTTTAGCCTTTTGTAAGCCAGCTCCCCCTGTAAGGAGCACAGAATGCCAAGTTAGCCACAGCCAAGATGATTCCGATGCTGTCCATCATCTTGAACTATCCAAGCTATAGCAGAATTCTTCCAGAGTATTGAATATTTAAACTGACTAATTCCTCTAGAAAAATTGACAGATGTTTGTACTTGTAGCAAATTTAACCGATTTCTCAAGTATACCTATACATTTATAATATTTGTGCTATTTTGGAATTTATTTACAATCGTCGGGATAATTTTTTGGTCCACGTGGCGAAAAACGAGAATTATATATGCACATTTTATCATGTTCGTGCAATGTAAGTGAAGTGTTAATCCCTACTACTTGTCCTTCTTGTCTTCTTCCTCCTCTTCTTCTTGATCGGGGCTATCCTCAAAGGGTTTGTGAGAGCAGGATGAGGTGCTACTTTCATCAGAGTCGGAGTCAAAGTCGTCAGGATTTGCTGCCATTTGTTCTTGAATATTCTTTGACAAACTTTCCCAGTCTGATAATTGGACGCAAGCTAGTAAAAGAATTCCGGTTAAAGTATAACCTACATGCATGGCAAATACCAAACCTTGAAGATTGATGTTCTTCCATTTTGTTAGCACTTCTCAAAACAATGGTCATAAAACAAAAAACACAAGAAATGTAAATTAGATGATTCATTTGATTGTATGCAATAGTTGACAGTATGTCTTACCTCCTGCGATAGGGAATGTAACGAGAAATGAGCACAGAACAGCAATTTTAGTTGCCAAGTCGTATCGTCCTTGTCCACCAACAACTGTCCATGCAACCAATCCAATAGTCATGCTAACATTACTCAATGCAATGAGTGGAAACAAGTCACTCAACATGACTTTAATGATAGCATCCTTCGTTAGCAAAGATGGCAGGACATTTTTCATGCTGAGGAATACAGTATTCCCTAAAACTACCGAGATAAATGCAACATACATTGACTTATAGCCGGCTAGTTTTGCCATTTCCGGACGGCCCTTGCCGAGTTGATATGCTACACGCACCTCACTTGCATCCCCAATTGCCATAGTCGTTGACTCAAAGAAATTCCAGATGAAAGCTAAAGTTGTCCACGTGGCCGCCTCGGCTGGCCCCATTGCAACTGCGAATAATGCCAATACTTCCCACTCTGCCTCTTCTATCAGTCTTCCGAAAGCAAGCGGACAAGCCGCAACGAATACTTCCTTCATCACTGACCACCTGTTGGAACACCGACCGAACAATCCTTTCCCAAAATCGGCGGTCCAACCCATTTGTATTGGGATTATAATAAAGCCGGCAAGATAAAACACAGCCGAATTAACTAGAATGACAACACCAAAAGCATTTAAGCTTGGTGTCTTCATTGTGGTTGCGAACAGCGCTAATAGTGCCACACAGTAACACAGCTCAGGCAGAACATAACATTTGAGTATGTTTCCTTTTCAATAACAGCCAAAAACTTTTGCATGCCTAATGACAAAGCCTCCACGGTCTGATAAGCTAAGCCGATCAAAACAAAACCCTGTGCCAGCTCTGCCACCGACTTACTAAATCCAAGCAGCAGCATTATTTTCTCAATGGTAGCCGACCAAAAAAATGCCGTGGGGATTGTACAAAGACTGTAACTTATGCAGGCTGTCTGAACGTAACGTCCACATAACTCATTATTCCCCGCACCAAAAGCCATGCTTCCTATTGAATCAATTGTTTCAATCCAACCCAATAGGAAACATGAACTTATCTCGATCATACAAATTAACATTGAATATGCCATCATTGCCTCTGCACCCAAATAATGTGAAATGATAGCCAATGTTATGAGATTTGTTCCATGTAGAGAGTTTGCCGAACAGATAAGAGGGATTGCTAGGCGGACGATGCGACTTGTTTCGTCGTCGAATGCAACAATTTTCCATAGATACTCAATAATGGAGCTTGTATCATGCGGTCCATCCAACTGATGTGATTGTTGATTAATGATTAACTTTCCAGCATTTTCTGTTGTTTGTTCCTTCGTTGTTTGCATCATTCTTAGTAGGTGTCGTCCAAGCTTGACGATTAGCGGCATTGCAAATATCGAACTAACTGATGCACATAGAGCAATCGCAAACAGAGCATTTCCAGGATGCTTGGTCGTGGCGATGTAATTGTCAAAACCATCATGATCCGCCTCATCAATAACTTCAGTGAGTTTGGAAAGTAAATCCATGGTGGTACCGCTGCTGCTATCTGGCAGCTGATTTCCGCCGCGTGGGAGATTGAGCAGAGAGAGCCGTATTGTTGTTTCACCGATTGAATAGAGAGATCCGGTAGGTATGGTTACGGCGAGGTTACGTGGCTTCGTTCTTCCGGCGGACCTTCCCTAGCTTAAGACAGTGTTTGTGTGTCTATTTTACCACTGTCCAAATAGTGACAAAATACTTAGTTAGTGACGTGCATGCAGATGACGTCTAAATTTCTTTTCAATTTTGCGAAGCGCGACTCATTTCTCCCTTCCGGTTCGTGGATTGCCTCTTTTGGCTTCCCGCCGAGACGTTGAGTCAAAACGCCTGGAGTATTGGAATTGAAGATGATCGGTTGGGGAGGGCGGATGATGCAGAGTAGTAGTAGTAGTACCCTCGTCCTCAACGTTGTGCTTGTATTACTGCTCGCATTGACTCTCGTGCACTCCTCGTTGGCAAGCGGTAGCAGCAGCGGCGACAACAATGTCGAAACGTGTACCAATGAAGGAACATGCACTGACTCGACCAACAAAGTCAACAGGAGCTATGTTAGTAGTAATGACGACGATGGCGATGATGATATTTCTACCCAGCTGATCCACTGGCTTCGCGCGAACGGGGCATACATTAATGAAAAGCTTACTGTACGGCATGTCAACCCAGCTGACGTAACATCTCCCCGGGGTGTATTTGCCTTGGAGGATATGGATGCAGGCGAATTATTATGTCACATTCCACATACCCTGCTACTGAAACCCAGGGAGGACACCTACCTTGATAACCTTAACAAACGAATTAAGCTGAATAATCATAATGATACAAATGACACAGATGACGACGATGTTGAGGAGTTAGATGAAAGTGAGATTTTTGACTGTGGTGCGATTGATGCAGTGTATGATGCCATGATGATACTAAACAACAAGAATGAAGCAACGAAGAATGATGATGCTGATGATGATGCAGAGAACGCATATGTAAGATATTTACTAATGCAGCCGAAGGATTACTTGCCATCATTTTGGTCGAAGGTGAGAGATTATATCATGTGTGAAAAATCATATTTTTTTATCCAGCAGAATGATATTCACCATTGTTCTGACCAAATGGAACGGTTGCATTCTTCTTTACACAATCTGGTCTTAGCATGCGAAAAAGCTATTGAATGAAATGCTTGCAACTACAAGGACGAATCATCTAACCAATCTTGATCAACTTCCACGTGAGTTTCATTCTCGTTGATCATTACATCTTTCAATTCTCGTTTAACACTTGGTATGAATACTAATCAAACATCTCAAATAATGAAGCACGTGGCATTGATGGAATGATCGATAGAGACATTAAGGAATGGTGTCCAAACAATAAAATAGATGATGACCCAATCTACCGTCAAGCGGCCATGCTTGTTAAGGCACGAGCAGACTTTCACTACATGGTCCCATTCTATGATATGTTTAATCATATTAGTGACAGTACCAAGTACAACATTGCACATAAATCCACACCGTACGGTCCCGTGAAACGTAGTGGATATGAAATCATTACTACATGTAAGATACACAAGTCAGAAGAACTTTACAACTCCTACAATCGTTGTAATATTTGTGCTGAAATGTATGATTATCATGGCACACCAGAAGTGTTTCTAAATTATGGCTTTGTTGAGAGTATGCCCCAACGGTGGTTATTTGACTTTGCACGTGTCAAGTTTGATTTGGATTGGAAAAAAGATATTCGTGATTTGGAATCATCTACTGTGGATGATATGGTTGTTACGTTCCTCGTTCCACCGTCAAAACGGGGTATGGCATTATTGCAAGAGGAGCTTGATCGACTGACTACTACATTTGGTACAAAGAGGTATGAAGTCAATTATAAGGAGTTGGGTACACCTGATAGTGAATGGTCAACATTGTGGCAGTATTACGATGCATTGTGCAATGCACTTCAATGTGCCATACAACAAAGTTATAAAAGTATGGTTGATGATGTATGGGATCTTGACGACAATTGGTGGGTCAAGGATGGATACTTAACATCAGACGATTTGAGTGAGCATGGAGTCTACCCCACTATTAATGCTTGATTGTTAAGAGATCATATTTAGTGTTACTAAAAGCTACTGATGACGTTTCTGTAAATAAGCAGATTAAGAGCTAATGGCACACATATATTATGCAATTATACTCCTTCGTATCCACCAGAGAACCACGGTACCATAGTGTCAAAAATAGGTTGTTTATTCTTCTTTCTTAATCCTGAGAAAACGAACTCAATGAACATACGATCGTACTTCCTGTTGACGCGTCGCCTTTGCGTGGTGGACGATCACTGAGACGACACACGCACGACTTCCGCAGCGACGACGATATACACTAGAAGTCATAGATGGGTGGTGGTAGCACGACGTCAATTAGCCTTGTTTTCACATTATTCACATATTATTATTTGTTGGTTGCAGTCAGAGTAGAAGCTCTCATCGCACCCTCTCCTAGCTTCCATTACCAGAAATTCCCTATACCACGTCATTTAACCATCATGGCAAGTGAGATGCTATTGGAATCATCGCTTGATGCGTGTACAATCTGTTGCAAGAGTGATGACTTCCCATCAACAGCGAATTATCCATTGGCGATATTTATTCGTACAAACGACCTCGTTCTTACAGACAGTGATGAAAATGGTGTCCTATTGTCAGTTGAAAGTCCAGGAGCTGGTCGAATCATGAGCGCACTTGTCGTGATTGCACTGAAGGAGGCAACGGATGAAACGACACGATGGAGTCCGACTAGTGCAACAGATAAAATCCTACGAAAACGAGCTAAAAAGGGGGAAGGAGGAGTGGCACCGATGGGAGGATCTTGGACTAATGCTGCGTCTGATAGAAATGAAATACTAGTTTGGTCTTCGAAATGCACTCGATATACAGGATACGGATCAGACAATCACATCGTAAAGGCACGGGGGCTAATAAATGCATCTGCAGCAACCGTTGTTGAGCTTATTGGGAACAGTGATCGGGTACGAGAATACAACAAGCTATCTATCGGACGGGAAGATGACCTTGTTCTAACAACAACTACGACAGCACCTACAAACGATAGAACTGACAATGTCTCCAAAGAAGACGTAGGAACAATTCCAACGGTACATTCGTTGGAGGTATTATGTCCAAGACTTGGCGTGCCAGGTTTGGCCAAGGTCATGAGCAGTAAAAGTCAACCACCATTGACATTAAAACCACTTGAATTCAAGACATTGTACTACGCACGACGGCTTGATGCGAAAACCGATGGTGTAGAACTTGATTCAAGTGGAGCACCGGCATATGTTACCGTTGGTAGATCAACGTGGGAAACATCCACCGGGACGACTGATGGGTCAGATAAATCATGTATGAGATGTGAGATACTACTTGCTGTGAATTTAGTACGTGGGATAACAACTACGAACGGGGAGGAATGGTGTGAATTGACACTAATTACACATGCAATATCACCAGGTATACCTACTTTCATTGGTAAGCCACTGGCATTGACATCGGCGGAGAATTACATCCGGGATATTCGTGCATTGTTCGAAGAGTAAATGTAAAGGGACGTGGAGATGATGTTCTAAACAGATAGGCGTAATAGTGTGATTCCCAGAAATAGTGGTTAAATGATAACGAGGCATTATTTTTTCATATTTATACTATAATTATCCTTGATCTGGAAGCTCAAACGCGATTCGTAAGTTCTCTGGCTTCGCCGATGCCGGTTTCTGACTTGCATCTTCAAAGTGAACTTCAAATTGACCGTGTTCTTGTAATTCTCCCACTTCTCCCAGTTTACCATGACAGATCACTGGACAGCCTCTCACTGGATGTATGAGATCGCACGTATAATGAAACTCTCTTTCTCCATCAATCTGCCTCGGAACTTTGATGGGACCCTTGACGACACACATGGCTCCATCATTTTCGTATCGCATAGCTTGGAAGAGTGTTCCCTGAACACAAACGAGTCGTTCATTACAATCTTGAAGCTGTTGGTCGACTTTTTTTGTGATATGGTGTTCAGGACCTAACACACGGCGGCTGTCAGCGGCCAAATTTGTCAAAAGCCGTGAAGCCTCGATACGACGGTATGCTTTCTTCAATTCAATTGCATGTTCTACTCCACTATGTATTACCACCGCAGCCGTCAAGCCAAATGATTCCTTTACCAATTCATAATTTTTCCTCGTAAATTCGCACAAGTTAATTCCGTCCGATTGATTCGGATCTTGTTCCCTTTTGGTAAGAGCAATGTAATTATCAATGTCTTGGGATTGGGCATTAAGGCCGGTAATATTGTAGATTATTCTTGCCTTCTGGAAATATTTCTTGTACTCGTCGTCTTTGCCCGTTCTGTACAAAATTTTACCCAGATAATGGTATCCATCTGCCTCGTACTTCCCGCAAACCAATACATAAAACCGATATTCGTAAGTGTGTTTTGGCATGAGCATCCACCTATTCATATCCAAGTCTTTCTTCATTTGATCCACCATCGACAGAATCTTCCCAATGATCATTTTGCACTCTACTTCGACCCCCGATGGTTCATGTAAAACTGCGTGGTTGAGCAGACTTATGGCTCTCTCTCGAAGAGCATCCATTAAATTCACTTTATCATTGGTGAGCTGAGATCCAATTATGCATTTGCCGGGATTATAATTTGCCTCCGCAAATGAAACAAATGCAGATGACAAATCTAGAGAAATTTGATTCTGATATGGTTGCTTGCAATTGGGGCATTCTCTCCATGATCTTGAAAACGCTGGGAGGTCCATTTTGGTTGTTGCACGTTTGCTCTTTTGTTCGGCATATTTAATTATACATGATAAATGAGCGAAGCCAGCATTGTTGCCACGACAAGAGCAGTCGCGTACCAGCGACTTACCCCCCTCATCGGCATTCTCCTCCAAGCAGAAGTAACACGATGCGCCGTGGGGGGCCGTCATTATTATTTGGGTTGGGGGGGTGTACAATACCTAGAGGTAGTGGAGTTGTTTCGGAGTTGTGGAGGACGAGGGCGTAATCCCGCCATTCACCTTGACCGCTCATTATCACAACGATGGCCCCCTTTGCTGAAATCGAAGAGCTCGACGATGATGACGTACCCGACCTCGAGGAGGCTGGAGATGACATGCCAGTCCTCGAGGGTGGCGAGGGTGGTGGTCCCGATGACAAGAACGTATCGAACCGTGCCGAGAAGAAATCACGCAAGGCCATGCAAAAATTGGGTATGCGTCCAGTCCCCGGAGTCTATCGTATGAGTGTCAAGAAGTCGAATCAGGTATTGTTCGTTATTACGAAGCCAGATGTATACAAGAGTCCAACGTCTGATACCTATGTTATCTTTGGTGAGGCTAAGACTGAGGATTCTGGTCAGATGCAACAGGCTGCTGCACAGGCGGTTCAGGCGCAACAGATGCAGGCTGCTGCGGCTCAGTCTGCCCCATCCATGAAAACGAAAGCCGTCCCCGAGGGACGTGAAGCCTATGGGCAGGCGGAGGATGATGGTGCTGCTGTTAACGAGGATGGTGTTGAGGCGAAGGACATTGAGCTTGTCGTGTCACAGGCCGGATGTTCTCGTGCTAGGGCCGTGGCGGCTTTGAGGGAGAATGATGGCGATTTGGTCAATGCGATCATGTCCTTGACTACCTAAATATGGTTGATTATAAGAGTTTTAATGGAGTATAAATATATTTGATCCTACTACCTAAGGTTTTTAGTCTCCAGGGAAATGTACACCCCCTGACTATACAACGGTGTTGGCGGGTCCAGCGCATCATCTCTTACCTACCAACACTCCCCAATGGAGAGAGGGGAGGAGTTATTCTACTTGGCAAATACAGCACGGATATCTCGTATATACTTCGCAGCTGCAGCCAAGCCAACCCGCCTGCCTATCGATATTGGGATGCCGGGAGATACTCCATGCGTGATGGTAGTTATCTCGCACCACTTCTCTTCCTTGCTATTCAACACCGATGGGGGGAGATCACGGATCAAATTGACACTTAGGAGCATCTCACATCGCATAACAGATTGATCAATTGCATCAATTGTCCCAGCTTCCGTTTCCCATGCCGATCTGCCTACGGTAAGAAATGTTGACCCATTACAATCGTTAGACGGCAAAGGTCGGGCGTGCAACAGCAGACGTAATTCAACGGGCTTGCGAATCACGGGTGGTTGGCTTTTACTGCAACAGATTTTCACTTCGCCGGGGAGGCCAGTCACTGGACACTCAGATGATCGTTCAACTCCCTTGACAAAGTAGTGCTCGTCAATCCTACCAAGGGACATTTTGTTGTACTCTTTCACCCTTCCAGAATCCAGAAGTAGCTCAACCATTTGAAGGGCACAAGTGGGAATGAGACCACGTGCCTTCACCATCGGATATTCGGACCCAAAGCCAGTATGAGAGCATTTGGTGCTCCAAACTAGGACATCATCTCCAAAGGCGGCATTTGGCCAATTTCCCATCGGGCCAATAGTGTCTATATTAGCTCGTTTACTAATTAACTTCCCCGTCCCTTGTTCTGGAATCCATCGATCAGTTTCGTCCATCATGTATTCACACCCTTTCTCAAAGAGTGCATTCACAATATCCCGCACGCCAGTTTTGTGTAAAGATAGTAATGACGTATTACCAGATACATTACTGATGGCGAGATCATGAACACGAATGAATGCTTCCTTAGACGAAAAGGAAACTCGACGATCGTCGGAAACCTCGCTAGATGATGATGTGCTAGGAGTGTGATTGGAATCTGACTCACTCGATTTGATTTGATTGAATGAAGTTTTGACTTTCATATTCCTTTTGGAAATACTACTATCTTTTGGCATTTCAATAGGAGAATCTATCACTTCATATTCACTGACTGATAGAAATGAATCAGACGAGGTTGATGTGCTTCGACTACGAGGAGTAGATGATGATGCGTCAAAGAAAAAGAGAGGTGACATGCGTGATGCAGCCAAGCCACCATTTTGGTTCGCAAGCTTGGATAAGGCAACATCAGTCTCCAATGCAATGCGTTGTATATCATTGAGTTCCATCGTAGCAAAATGCAAATTTTGATGTGCATTTGCTAATTCGTTTCGTGTTGCAACAAGATCCTCTTCTAGAGAGTGGATGGTAGAGCGAATATTTCTAATATTCGACTGTAGTGCAGACAATCTTTCGAGAGACATGCATCCGTCAATAGTCTGAACTGGTGTATCATATTGATAATTGCTATTGATTGAATCTGTATCATCAAACGACAGAGATAGACTTCTGCTGCTATTACGTCCTACTAGCTTCTTCAAGGATTTCATGGCAGTAGAATTCGTACCTTTCATCTTTGTTGTAACAGCGCTTGCGCCACTAAGTCTCGGCCTTGGGAGTAATGGACTTGACACTCCTTTGTCAACTGGGAATCGCAACGCTGTGTCGGAATATTTGTCATCATTCATTGAAATATTCTCCCCATGCAAGAATGATATGTTGTCACTTTCTACGCTAATGTCTAGTAATTGGTTCGGGCACGTAGAGTTGATCAGTTCATCATGATTCATCGTTGAAGCTTCTACAAAGGTCCCTGGTAAGTTAAACAAAGCCATTAGAAACGGATCGACATGTAAAATCTTTGAACTCATTTCAGACCTCTCGGTCTTCACTGACATTCCGCTCATTGTCGGACGAGAATAGTATGGTAGAATGCAACCTATTAGCCCATCGCCGACGTAGATTGGCGTGATGAGAGTTGCAGTTGCTGAATTGGTCCGGTCGTTGGGTACTTGAGATAAGGGCTTCGCCGCGCAGGGGTATCTGAGGGATGAGGAGGATATCGTACGAGATTAACGCCCGTTCTGTCACAAGATTTTCGAGGTACGAATGGAGGTACGAATGCTACCTAGTACGTAAAATGAGGCAAAAATTACGTACCTGGGCATTCGTACCTCCAATTCGTACTAAAACCTCCGAAAAAATCGCGTTTTTTTTCGGAGGTTTTAGTACGAATTGGAGGTACGAATTGGAAGTACGAGTTCGGCCC
>Ga0247843_1006901_pt1 | contig 14413 bp, 15 predicted proteins | sample LaCruzMarch2017__FD_192420 | JGI IMG/M metagenome (GOLD analysis project Ga0247843, IMG submission 192420) | Freshwater microbial communities from meromictic Lake La Cruz, Castile-La Mancha, Spain - LaCruzMarch2017_8m | ecosystem: Environmental > Aquatic > Freshwater > Lake | place: Spain...
TGAAAACTGAAGGCAAGAGAACGGGAGAACCCGCCACGAGGTAGATACCTTATCAAACTACCCGGGAAGCGAAACTAATACGTCATTCGTCGTCCTGAGGAAAAGGAAATTGAAGTACGGGTCTCCAGATCTTCAAATGTCCCCGTCACCTTGTTCCCTCATGAACTCGAGAGCAAAACTATCATTTTTTTTAATCGTCTCGTTTGATTTAGTTCTATTCGCAGCATCAACTAGATATTGCAATGAAGAGTGGCGCCATAGCCAAGGGCGGTGGTGGCATTAATCGAAAGGCAATCGATGAACGATTCCGAGACTATCTTATTCGAACTAACATTGATGTCATCGTTCTAAGTCTTTTACTGGCGTGTATTCATGCTCGATGTGTGTATGCCGAAGAAACTGCAACAACAACAACAACAACAACAACAAGTCAAGAAGGAGGCATGACGAGTGAGCATGGAGAAAGTGAGATGGAAGAGAAGTTTGAAGCGGAGGAGGCAGCAGCATACGCACTCCTATTCCCATGGTTCGCTGAATTCCTTGGTGTTGTTGCATACTTCCTTGTGTCACGGTATGCACACGCCGTCCCATTCACGGCCATCATGTTCATAGTTGGTGCGATTATCGGTGTCACCTCACGGACTGTTGACACTGCTATTGAATTTTCGGCTTCGACTTGGGGGAATATTGAGGGCGAACTCATCCTACTTATCTTCTTACCCGGATTACTCTTTCTAGATTCGTACAATTTAGATATCCATTTACTTATGCAGACATTTACACAGATATTACACTTTGCATTCCCAATGATGCTTGCGGGGACGGTGATTATTGCATTAGTTGGTAAATATGTCTTGCCGTACGGTTGGTCATTCGATTTGTGTATGACATTTGGTAGTATCTTGGGAGCAACTGATCCTGTGGCCGTGGCAGTATTAATGAATGAACTAGGTGCACCTGCACGATTGAAGGTTAGTACTCTACTCTTTGACTACTACATCTCTACTTTTGTCTGATATTCATACTTTTTGTCACGATTATTTTTGTAGATGCATGTGTGTGGTGAAAGCATCATGAATGATGGATCAGCTGCTGTGTTCTACCAAATCTTTGCCGCACGTTTCTTCGCTGAGATGGGTATTGAGGGTTTTGGTTCTGAGATAGGATGGGGAGAGGGGTTCGCGAGGTAAGCGAGTTATATGTAACAGACTTGAAAACGCCCATACCTGCATTCTTCGTTCCACACCTATTGCTCCTACATCACTAACGTTTTGTCCGTTGTTTATCTGTTTAGATTCTTCCGCCTATCACTCGGCGGGGCATGCATTGGTGTAACCTTTGGGCTTGGATTGTTGATCATATTGTACTCTCTTAATCGTCGTCTTAACAATGAGGATGCCATCGTTCAAGTTGTTGCCACAATAACCACATCATATTTAGCATTTTTCACGAGTGAGATCCTCTGTAAATGTTCAGGTATCAGTAAGTAAACATTCGTGCATTAGATAATTTTTTATCAATTGCTAGTACAGTCTAACACTGAGTATGTTGTATTCAGTTGCTGTTTTCGGTTTGGCAGTCACGGTGAAGGCATTTGGCGAGACGCTGTATAACGATACTCATCTATTTCATCATTTCTGGGAGATAACTGAATTCTTATTGAATACACTACTATTCACTCTTGCCGGCTGCGTTTGGACCTTTGAACTAGCAAAATTTTCTAGTTGGAATGATTGGGTAAGTAAAAGTCCCTGCTCCCAGCTTTTCCCCATAGATCGCCTCCAAATGTCCTTCAACATTGTTCTTCATTTTTGCTCTATCCCCAGGGCTACTTAATTGCGCTATATTTGCTTTTGAATGTCATTCGATTCTTCTTGATCTTTGCAAGTTACCCCCTGATTGCAAGAATTGGAATTGGAACGAATTGGAGAGAGGCAGTGTTTATGAGCTACGGCGGATTACGTGGAGGGGTTGGGATTGCTTTGGCATTATCTCTCTATGCTGAAATCGATGGAATTGTGGAGGAAATGCAAGCCAACGGTGAAGTTGCGCCGTTAGCATACTTAAGTATGGTCCAACGGGTGTTCTTCTTAATGGGTGGTGTTGCGTTGCTTACGCTTGTAGTCAATGGATTGACCGCTGGCCCTTTGCTCGTACGCCTTGGACTTGTCACGCCATCAGAGTGTCGGAAAAAAGTTGTGGAGAACTACTATCAGCATTTGATCCAGTACACTTTGAAGGAGTATGTGGCATTGCTCACCGAAGAAAGATTTCGTGATGTTGACTTTACAGTAGTAAAAACTTTCATTCCCTTTTTTGGTGAGTAGATCGTATTAGAAGATGTGCGTGACTGATTGAATCATTTACTTACTGACTACCTGTACCATTATTCCCACCAATATAGAGGATATTACCTACGAAAATTTGATGTATGCTGTCAAAGCACATAAGGTTTGTAGGATGTTGTGATTCAATTGAGTCAAGTGTATCATCAACCTCACTTGTAGTTTTAGAAATTTTCACCTTCAGATGGCTACAAGCCGCCTTACTTGAAGAATGTGATCCCCTATCTTTACAAACCAGGAGATAGCGCCTTTGGCATCGGCGTTGTCAATTCAGAAGAAGAGGGAGTGGATGATGGTGTTCCGATTGTGGAGGAGGAGGGTCCCGCAGACTCTGAGCACGACTCCAAGCGGAATATAATGAATCGTCAAAAATCTGTGTTACGCCTTCGGCAAACCACTGGCAATATTGCTCAAGTGTTCAACATTCAGCCAGCTGAGCTCGATGCAAATGCAGTTCTTGAAGAAAGAGTGATTTTTATCAGTGTAATTCGTGCAGGTTATTACCATCTGGTGGAGTTTGGAGAGATTAAGACGCGAGGATTCGTTGGTCGCTCTCTCTTTACTTCATTGAACTATGCCCAAGATGCCGCCACGCATGGTCTCCCTCTCGCCGACTGGAACACTCTCGAAGTAGCATCAAACGGGCAGAGCTTGTTTAGAAAAGCTAACAATTTTGTAAAGCGTTTGAGCCATAAGATCAAGCGTCAAGATTTTGATTTGGACTTTTACACAGTAGGAATCAAGGTGCGGCAGATCCTTGCTTTCATCGGTGCTCACGATTGGGCCAAGAGGCACTTTACCAGGGAATTCAGCAAAGATAGCTTTCAAAACATCACCGATCATCTGACCGATGTGGAGAAACTCATTCTGAAAGAAAATGATGAGCAAGTCCTTTTGGCAAAGGAGGCATTGACCCAACTTGGGGCTACTGATGTAAAAATTGTTACGTCTCATTACTTATGTCAGATCCTGCTTAACAGAGCTGCGCATCATCTCGAACAGTTGAAGGAGCATGGTCTCATGAGTGATAAAGAAGCGACAGACTATTTGGAGGAGATTGAAGTGCAGTTGTCGAAGTTGTTTAAATACCACATGCATTCCCAAAAGATGAGTGCCAAGGACAAGGCAAACATACTTGCGCAAGCCCCTGCCGAGCTCTTGGAGAAATGGAACATTGAGAAAGCCTGAACTTGTGAAGGAGAAGGAAAAGAAAAAAATGCTGTGAAACCCTGTGTCGTTTGTTTTTAGTCGCCTTACCTTCAGCTCTCTTGTGAATAGGAAGAAAAAGAGAATATGTGTGGAAACCCTGTGTTTGTTCTAAGATGCGTAGTCGTCATACCTCAAGCGGAGTTTCTAATCGAATGTTATCTTTTTTCCTTCGAATTTGGCAATGCCTTGTGATTTCTGAGCTGCCGCAGCCACCCAAGAAGGGTGAGCGTTCCCCTCATCTTTCCACGTTTTCCCCATCGATGCAATATGCTGCGGAGCCGCTTTCGGCACACCCACGACACTACTGCTGCCTCCTCTAACGCTCTCATTCCGTTTGTTCTGTTCGGTTCCTCCTCCACCTCTGGAATTGTTGTAGTCCTTCTTACCACTGTCCAATCCTCCAATGTTGTCACCCTTTTTCTTCTCTCGCCAATTCATTGAAGAATCCCATGTTTTACCTGCCTTACGTGCCTCAATGGCCGTGGCCTTGGCCTTACGTGCACGTTGACCTGGTCGATTCTTCTTCTTACTAGTGCCATACTCATCATCATCATCTTCGTTCCCAGCCATATCATCTGCATCCCCGTCACCAGCATCTAGATGTCCCGCCAGTGATCCAATAAATAATCCTGATGAGCCCTCATGCCCACCCATATCTAAACCACCACGTTTTCTACTGTTGAAACCTCCACTTGTAGCAACTACAATCGTATCATTCTGATTCATCTTCTTATTCTTCTTCTTGTTTCCACCACCATGTGGATGTTCTTCTAAATCATTAACCTCTCCTCGTTGCATTGTCTCCCAACGCGTAGTCCATTGTCTATACTCTGTAACTTTGACATTCAATTGATCCAACGCCGTTGATAAACGTTTATGTCGAAACATTGACTCGAGTAAGGTTTGAAAGAATGGATCATCAAGTTGTTGAGGAGACAGTGTCTTCTGTGACTTCTTGTCATCCTTGCTTTCGTCAATCGTATTATTATGCTCTACGTCGTGTGTCGTTGTCACCCGTGGATCAAGACTGACAACTCCTAATCGTTTTAATCCCACTTGTACTAATACATCCAAGTCCATCTTTTTCGTACGTTCTAATTTCAGTTGCAGTGTTTCAATTCGTTTCGCTGATTTGTTCTTCTCTTTATCATTATCTTCGTCGTTTTTTTCGTCATCGTCATTCTCGGCGTTCTCGGAAGACGGATGATTGACAGATACCGCATCCTTTGCTGCCTTTATCGCACGGACAATCTTTTGACATTCAAACGACTTTACAACCTTGGCCTCTCTGTGTAAATGCTTTGAGCATGCATGGCTCAATTTTTCATATCGATCTACACTCTCGAGACGATATTGTTCTTCCGGTGATGGCCTCGTTCGCTTATTGCCGAGCTTGTTCTTCTTCGACGACTGCTTGGTAGTTCCGCTCATGTACTACGAACAACGATCGCGTTATTGGGTTTGGGTGGCGTCTTCGTCCAAGTTTTCACAAAGGAATGTGGTGGCGGAGTAAAAGAATTGATTTCCCGCGCAATCACATTCATCCTCATAATCACAATCATCACCCTGCGATTGAGTTTGCTCGGTTCAAGGCCCCCTATGCGCCTCCCCGGGCTGAAACAAATATCAGTGGGTCGTGATCTTTGTTCTTTTTTTTGGCTCCGTCGTAGCTGCATTCCTATTATCGCCATCGGTTGCCGACTCCTCCTTATTCGTTTTCCCGTGCTGACTACCTCTCATCCCTAGGTGGATCACCTGACGACATGGACAACGCGAATGACAAATACTACCGCCACAGTGAGAGTCGTTCTGCAATGGAGGTGTGGCGGAAAAGGCAGAGTACTGGAAAGCATTATGAACATATGTTTTACGACGCTAACGGCAATCCCATTTTCGTGCCCATGCTTCAAGATGGATGGCAATTTATTGTCAGAGTGGGCCAAGATTGCAATTCCATCACCTTCGACAATGACAACAAGAGATTCCCTTGCTTGGTCCGTGGCATGCGTTGAAGCCATACTCAAAATGTTCAGTGAGGCTTCCATTCGGATGGAGCGCAATTCAATGTTACTGATACTGAATGAATCGCTTATTATGGCTGTGATCACTAGTGAAAGGTACATTGCCGACTCAAAGCGTGGAGAGTTGAGAGAGAAAGCTATTAGATGGGACAGTGCGGTGGGTATTCCAGAATCGTACATAAAGACCAATCTCCTAAAAAAGGAGATTGATCGTATTTTTCAAGATGTATACACTGCTCTCCAGAATGCCATGGGCAATGAGGGTAGATTGGGGTTAAGGAATGTCAGTGGAAAAGAGGCAAATCACTTGTCCAGCAAGTTGCTTGCAATGCGTGAATTGCTTTTAGATGATCTTATTTATGTTCACTAAGCGGTGTATGTGTTGACAGATTGGGTTACTCCAAATTTTCTTCCGGATTCCGATTCCGTATTATGCAAAGATGGTAAAGGCAGGGATTCGGATGTATCATCCCCGAGGACGGTACATAGTGAAGATGTATATATTCATTTTTCGTACATCAACAAACCAGGGTTCAAAACACTTAATGTAGGTGAAAGTGTCACATGTGATAAATTGTTCGACGATGCGTTAACGTGGTGGAACTAGAACTCACCCAAATCAAAAACCAGCCATCGCAAGTCGAACTTGGTAAAGTTAATTAAAGTGGAGGAAAACCTCGACCTCTTCGATCCCTTCTTGAGTTGCAACAAACATGTATGAATGTATTATTTCATTTTAGACCTTGACTATATACATGCAGTCCGATTACGTAGATGTCAATTTACTTACACAACACAAATAAACAATGTACGAAGACGAGCATTAATGGGAGTTTTCCATAAGAAAATCAAATATTTGATCATCATCCTCTGGATTCCATATAAGATCATTCTCTTGCTCTTCTGATAATTGATGTGGTAGTGGAGTCATATCCGACGACGCGGCAGCCTGCTGCTGTTCTGACATCTTTTCATCTTCATAGGCATTACCACACTTGCTCATCTCCTCCTTCTTTAAATTACGCATTCGATTTTGGAAGACCATCTGACCACGCATCTCTTGCTTCATATCGTGAGATTCTTTCTGTGCTTGGAGGGTGTGTGTGTTTAATAGTGTCCTACCCGGTGGGTTATTCGAGATGGCCATGTCCATTGGTGTCATGTTGCTATTGGATTGAGCCGCAACAGTAGGATGGGCATATGCACGACTTGGGGAGAATTCATCATGGGCCGTAAGCTGGGATAACTGATCAACGTACTTTCGTGATGATACAGATATGGACTGTGGAGCACTTGGATGGTGAATCCGGCCAGGAGCCAGGGGTGGGAATCTGGGCGCTGCACCAGTAGCAGCCTGTGGATCGTCTACTCTGCCATTATTGCTTGGGGGAGGAAGTTGAAGGGGGGAATAGGCCAGTTGATTCTGAGATTGAGTACCACCACTGTAATAATCCCCTCCTCCTTGAATTGGATTGCCATATTCATCTTGACCTGCGATATTGCCTTGAGAATGCTGCGGTGACGAATACTGATGCTTACCATCATATAAAGCAGGAGAATCCATCAATGATGTATGAGAGGCATGTGGGATTGATGCCGCAACTTGATGCATGTAAGGATCACTGTCATGCATAGATGCGGCAGTTTCAGCGGCCTGCTCGACAGAATGGAATGAGGGGTGATCGTATTGATGGTGCCGAGACTGAATTTCCTGTTTCAACAATGCTTCTTGGCGACGACTTTCTTCGAGTTGCTCGCAATAATTCTGATAGAGACCAACAATGTATCCAAAGCCACGACCAATCAAGCTATCATTTTCTTGTGCTGTAAGTAGTGGCAGTTGGAGTACCCCCGCCCCTTCTCCATCCGAAACTTGACTTGCATTTGATATTGCTGGATTTCGATTTCTCCCTCGTTCTACAACGGGATTAACTTCTTCTTCTTCAATTTCTTCTTCTTGACAAGGAGGTTCATTGAGTGCTGTATGTGTAAGTAGGGCAGCAGCCTCACCATAACTCAATCCTGCACCAGAGTCATCAATAATTAATCCCTCTTCACATCCATCCTCCTTGGCCTGTTCGGCACGTTTTTGATACCCCTCAAGTGCACTATCATAATTGGTCATAAATTCTTTACGACTCTTGGATCGGTTAAGTCGATACTTTTGTAAATGAGACTTGACACGTTCACTTGTGAGTTCGGTTGTGGGGGTCATAAATTCCATAATTGCAGAGGGACTAGCATGCTTGAGACCTACGTCGAAGATGGCGGCGACGAAATCTCGATGGAGCTAAATAAAAATATATAAGAAGGAAACAATGAGAATGTGAGGGGATTTTTTTACCAGCGCTAAAGAACATTATCAAATTTGTACTACTTACCTCATCTGGCCAAGTAAATCGTTTGGACCATCGAATATCCGCACTAGATACCTTCCCCTTCTTACCCCGATTCGACGACGACTGCTTAGCCGCGCCACCCTGCTCAAATGAATTTTCGGACTTGATTTTCGTTGCAAGATTCGCATTATTACTCTTCGTTAATACTCGACGTGCTCTATTATTGGAAGAGGAGGTGCTACCACTCCTTGCTCGTCGTCGTTTACTCTGTGATCCCTTACTGGCTTGGGAGGAACTGGATCCCATAGAATCCCGTGCCGAGCTTGTGTTGTTGGTTGTGGGGCCTGCTGCCATACCATCGCCACTACTGCCCCCCTGCTGCTGCTGGTGTTGTTGCTGCTGGTGATGAAACTGCTGGTACTGTGTCCAGGTTGCAGTTGTTAACGACGAGGTAGTTTGGGGGGTACTACTTTGGGCGAGGTCGTTATAAATATCCATTAATTGTGGTACCACACTCTGTTTGGGCGCCGTCGTTGACGATGACGGACCAGGTATCCCCGCCATCATCATCCCATCCGCTGATAGAACTTTGCCGGGGTTGTTCATGACGGGAGTATTATTTTTTCTGTTACTACTGAGGAGGTGATGATCACCAACAACTAATGACGGGATGGTTGGGTGGAGTGATGACGACGACCCTGCTGCAAATATTATCACTGACTCTGCTGACACTTCACGGATTACGGGCGCGAGTAAATTATTTTCAATCTCCGCTGATGAATTATCACCGTCCTCAATTGTTGTGACATCCATCATTGCTGTCCTGCGCCACCGCGCCGCTCGTACACAAGGGTCTGAAGATTCAAGGAACCCGAACTCCCCTTTCAGATGTTTGTTCGAACGGGTTCGAATCTCTGGTGAGAATTACACGAGACACCACACGAGCCCGCCGAAAGATCCAAGATGTGGCTTCTGAACTCCTACGCCGGCCACACCCTAACGATGGCTAGCAAACAAAGCAGCGTCGTCGACGGATACGGTAGCACCACTGATCACCAGCATCATCTACCAGTAGCATCATCCACCGCTAAATTACTACCTCATCACCAGCAACATTCCTCCATTCGTAAATCACTCGTCTCTCTCAAAGGCGCGAACCGTGTCTCCTTTAATGAGACTACAAAATCATCCAAGAAGGTTACGTACAACCCACTTGATTCATTCGATACTGCTCCACCCACCGAATACTCGAGTACAGACAACGAGGATGATAATATAACATCAGACAATTGCACTGACGGGTCCTATTGGACTACATCAAACTTGCGTAAAATAGCCCTTGATCTATCCTTATGGATTAATATAATTATCTTACTTGCAAAGGTAATCGCATATATCCAAACATTATCTCTCTCAGTTTTGGCGGCACTAGTTGATTCTATATTGGATGTCGTCTCGCAATGGATACTGTCGTACACGGAACAAACTTCAAGTAAGACACGTAGCTCCGCGCATTACCCCGCCGGTGCATCACGACTTGAACCATTGGGAGTACTTAGCTGTGCGGCCTTAATGGGCTTTGCATCATTCGGGGTGCTTAAGGAGGCATTTGAGAATTTATATAATGGCGTCGAGCATGGGTCAATAATAATAGATGATAATTGGGGAAGCTTTTGGAGTATGGCCATTGTTGTATTTGTTAAAATTGGGTTATGGGCATTATGTACCAAGGTTGGGACTGTGAAGCAGGCATCGGATGGCGAGACACAAACATGGCTTGTCGACTCGACAATGGAGGCATTAGCGCAAGATCATTGGAATGATTGCTTGAGTAATACCGTAGCTTCCATTGCACTACTTTGCACTTTCTTGAATGAGAAACTATGGTTGTTGGACCCCCTCGGTGCGATTATTATTTCAATGTACATTATACGATCGTGGTATAATACCGGGAAGGAACAGATTGAACAACTCACTGGGAAGGCTGCGCCAAGAGATTTCATTGATGAACTACATGAGACTGCAGCTAACTTTGACCCTAAGATGGAGGTGAGATATTCAATAATTGTTGATTTTATACTACTCCATTTTCAAGTGCTAGTAGCTGATTTTCCACTTGTTTTATCTGCAGGTGGATGTTGTGCGTGCCTATCACTTTGGACCCAAATTCCTAGTAGAATTAGAGGTTGTGCTGCCAAGGGACACCCTTTTGTATGAAAGTCATGATCTGGGTATGGAATTGCAATATGAAATTGAAAGCCGGGAGGAAGTGGAACGGTGCTTTGTGCACATTGACTATGAGAGTAGACCCTACGACGAGCATGTCGTCAGTAAGGTACCGGAGTTGAGAGAGAGATATGGTAGAAAAAATAGTGCTACTTCAATATAAAGGTTCTTGTGGGTTGAGAGGGAACTTTCTTTGACAACTTAGTTCAAGTCAAGTCTACACTTTAAGGTGGACATTGGCGAAATGGAGATACCGCTTGTTTTAATTGGCGTTTGGGTTAGGTATCGTAATGTAATAAATTTAATGTTGAAATAATACCTGATTCCGCCTGTCAACATTAGAAATGTTCAGTCTCGATACGCTAAATGATGATGCTAAAAATTATTACTCAGGGTACAATACGATACCATGCCCTAATCGTGTCAAATCAGGGAGATGAAGTCAAAGTCCCACTATATTTGATAGCATAACAATTTACCTAATCATATCAACCCAAGATGATTTTTGCCGCGTCGCCTGGGAAGTAATACTTTACAACTTTCTCAAACCTCTGCTTTTGTGACTCCTCGACTTTAGGCAGACTAGGCTCTTTGACAATGAGCCCAATCGAGTGAAGTTGCATCAAACGAAGATGGTTCAAAAATCTTATCGAAGCAGTATGGACTGTGTTCAATCAACGTCACGATTTCTTGGCACACCCTTTTAAGTTCATCAATCTCGTTCAATAGTAGACACAGAGTCGGCTCGTTCAATACCTATCATCTTGAGACCTTCCATACTTAATGCAAGTAGCTCTTTACCTGTGATTTCGTTCTCATATAAAGTGACAGACACCTCTTCTGGGATGCCATCGATATTTTTTGCCCAAGTGCTGACTTCCTCCGGCGTCCATTCCTTCACACGTGGAAAATTACACCCTTGCTCTGTCCACTTGGAATCATTGAACTGTTGAGCCAACACAGAATCCTCGACAGTGCACAATGTGCATCGCTTTGTAGTCATTATAGTACCACTGACATTGAGCACAACAACATCCTTTGCTTCCCCGGTTGCAAACTTGTCAACAAAAGTCTGTTCGTCCGCAAAGCTTTCTTCAAGCTGCAGTATTTCGGACTCGGCTTGAAAGAGGCATGCTTGCTTTGCGTTGATGGCTTTGTTCATGTCATCTGCGAATCTGGTAACTTCTTTAACGGACTGGGTTGCAGGTTGGACTGGATTTCTTTTTGTGTACAAATTCCTATTCGGAGTAGACGACTTTGTGACTTGGAATACTTCAATCTCTTTGATAGTATAAGCTCCATGAGGCAGTGGCCCTTGATCATAACTGCGTCCTGAATAAAAGTGAACGATTGATCCATTCACAACCATGTCACAACAATTATCATTACCAAATATTGGGCCAAAACTGATGTCACAGTAGATTGCGCGTGCATCATTTGCATCCTTCAACTTCATCTTGCAGGGAGACGAAATACCATCGCCTGATAGTGCAAACAAGAAGGCCTTGTTGGCCACTTTATAGACACCTGCGCTCGACCAGGCAGTGTTGGAATACCCACCAATGACTTTACCGCACGTTGTTTCAATGACAGTAAGGGTGCAGCCTTTCTCGTCGCACTTGGAAGGGAATGCATCATTAGTTTGCCCATCCCGAGTTCCTCGATAAAGGTGACTGAATTCCCCATCCTGACCATCTTCCTCTAGCCACTCATGAAGCGTGACAAAGTCTCCCACATCCTTGATAATGGTGCTATCAGGAAAAGAGAATTCGGGCCCTAGGCCAAATAATTTGAATTGGTGCTTGAGAATGTGCTTACGCTCAATATCAACACTGGGAGGACTTGGAGGACTGTCCTTGGATGAAATTTTCATCTCATTTAAATAATCAACAACAGCCTGGAAGCAAATAGGATCAACATCAAGAAAGATTCGACCGTGGCCATCCCGCATTAACTTCTTATCCCAGCGTCCACTGAACAAGGCCTCCATCCGACTTCCTTGTATTTGTGTCAACGTAGAACGTTTGGCGACAATTATTCTACCTCCGGCATTAATATCAATAAGGTCGTCATCGGCAGCATCTAGATTTCCATGAGCCTGAGCAATGTCATGCTTCTTGCGATCCAATGCTTGCACTCGCTCATTGAGCAGAGTTTCTCTCTTATCGAGTGCCGAAATCAAGTTGTCCAGATCTTGCACGTGACTCTCACGGGCCGTTTTGATGCGTTTATTGGAGGCAATGATCTCATCCATATTTTTCCACTCTCAATTTGTTTTCTACGCTGAATGAGAGTGGTAATTCGAATTGATGCGATAAGCATTCACAGCCGCGCTTGAATTGTAACTGCGATCCTTCCCCCACCCACCTCCATCATTATATTTATTATTTATGTGATGCTACTACTCCTCCTTGCTCTTTCATCAAACAATTCACACTCTGATTTTTTTGGCGCGGGCCATTGACGACTGAAGTAACCTCTCGCTCCATATTAAGATATAATGCAATCCGTCGGTGATAATAATACTTCATCGTCGTCGGCATCGAGTAGTCGATGGTTGCCTCCCACGAGTGGAGCCCAGGGCGGACGATTTTCTAATAGACCTTCTAGTAACGCTAATGATGATGCACGTGATGTGCAACATTCGAATTATCAACGCGACGCTCAACACCAAGGAGGAGGAGGTGGAGTAGAAGAATGTCGACAGGGTGGCGGCAAAATTAGTAGACAGCGTCGGCATAACTCCCATGACGCACATAATCAACGCAATCCGCACCGTGTACCACGTACTCAGCAGCAACAGCAACAACAACGAAGGATTATCGTTACACCCGATGTGGAAAATCCAGCAGCAAATTCTTCGTCAGCTGCAGCAGCAATAAACGAAGATGTACCCAAGCTAGACCCAACAGACCCGGTTCATGCGAAGCGTATCCACCAACGTCGGCGTCAAGTCCTTTTTGGTAAAAACACTGCAGGCTATGAAGAATATGTCAAGCAAATACCTAAACATGAACGTAAACAGCGAAGTTTGGACTGCCCCACAACGCCCGACTATACAGTCGATATACCCACGAAGCGATGGCAGGGGTTGATGAATGCATGGAGACGTTCGTTGCATACGTTTGACCCAGCGGACTTGCATTTGCATACAATATCGTCACAGCCGACGAATATTACACTTGCACCACGTCCCTGCATGACTGAGGATGATATACAGGAAGAGCAGATTGTACAGGCCAAGGCAAGTGGATTGCAGGTGGCATTTGGTACTATGAATGTAGGACAAGAGTCGGCCATGTTTGCATTCCAAGTTGCCGCCGAGGAAAGCATGGTAAACAATGACTGTGGTGATGATACTACTAGGGCGATGGGCGAAGGGTTTGCGAAAAAGGAAGAAATGATGCCACTCCTTGATGAAGAAGCAGCATATCAGCAACAGACCATTGATGGGAGAGGATTGGGTGATTTGAAGGAGGGTGATGATAGTGACAGTGATGATGATCTATTGTGAGAGAATGCACTTTTTATCTTTGTCAATGAAAGTTCATAATATTGTTAAGAAATGTGTTGCTACTTATAATAAGTATTCATATTGTCTTGACTTGCAATCTTTTCCCTCTTGACCTGACCCCCCTCTTGACCTGACCACCAGTTGTAAAACCATGTGGCACACAGCAAGTCAATACATAAATGAGCATTAAACGGTAGGAGAATTATTTGGCCCGCAGGGCCCCTATATCCCCCTAAAATATAAGAGTGGAGAAATGGCGAAACAGATTACCATGAAACAACCCCAAATGGAGAGGCTACGTACCAAAGTACCTAATTGCCAAACTTAATTAGGTATAAAATCAGGATATGTTCCGATGGTATGGATTGTTTAAACTTAAGCTCTCACTATATTGCTCTACAGGTTCCCTGCCATGGTTGGTGCAATATCTACTCAGGGAACTTTTTATTAGCAGACATTGATATAGTGCATTCACGCTTTGTTGTGATGTTGTTCGTCGTAGAGGCGAATCCCCTATCGGCCGACGATTTTTGGAGGGCTGATCTCTTGGGCAGGGCTGATCTCTTGGAGGCTGATTTGTTCTGGCCTTCTCTTCTCGCAACAAAGTCTCCTCGTCTGATGCCCAAGCTTACGTGAGCAGTGGGAAGACTTAGCCGGGAAGTGATAGCATTGGGCCTGTTTTTACTTAACGAACTTTGTCGCTTTCTCGTAAAAATAACCCTAGCCTAACTCTTCCCACTTCCACGGGTTATTTTGCTG
>Ga0247843_1006902_pt1 | contig 14412 bp, 13 predicted proteins | sample LaCruzMarch2017__FD_192420 | JGI IMG/M metagenome (GOLD analysis project Ga0247843, IMG submission 192420) | Freshwater microbial communities from meromictic Lake La Cruz, Castile-La Mancha, Spain - LaCruzMarch2017_8m | ecosystem: Environmental > Aquatic > Freshwater > Lake | place: Spain...
GTCACCGACATGTCGCCGACATGTGGAGCTAAGCAAAAGAATAAGGGCTGCCGGGCTTTAGGAGTACCTCCAAAAGAATAAGGGCTGCCGGGCTTTAGGAGTACCTCCAAAAGAATAAGGGCTGCCGGGCTTTAGGAGTACCTCCAAAAGAATAAGGGCTGCCGGGCTTCAGGAGTACCTCCAAAAGAATAATCTCTATCATAACTCCTCAGATGAATAAACCACCTGCGCGGCGTAGCCCCTATCGGCTTGGAGGCCACACAAAAAAAGCCGGATGATGGATGATGGACTCGTTGCCTTCATCACGCAGGCGCCGCCGTCGCCTGCCTCTTGACTGGACTCGATTAGCGACGACCTGCTCTGAAAATGACGATGGACCCTGTACCCGCGGTGGTCGTATTATGTGATAACGTATACTCCTAATACATTACACTTTTTGTCGCACATACAAAAGCCCCGATGAATTCCACCACCGTCGACGTCGTCGATGATGTCGAGACGTGCGATGCTTGCGGCTACGTAGCCGCGATCCTCGCGGCCATCCTCCTCGGTACGTCGGGCGTGCCGATAAAAACGGAAATTATCCAAACGCTCGACGTCGATCATCTCGTACTGCAAACGTACAAAACGGGCGTGGCATTCGTGGCCTGTTGGGTCGTCACGATGGCGAGTGGTCAACGTCCATATCGACTTACGGCATGGGGCATCGCATCGGGACTGTTTAGCGTCCCCGGGGGGTTGGCGAGTGTTTATGGAGTGCGATCCGCGGGACTGGCCGTGGCCTTTGGAATATACGCGAGCGTGACGGTGCTAACATCATTTATTTGGGGAGTTTTCATCTTTCGTGAGCACGTTGCATCGAAATTTGGAGCATGTTGTGCTGCCGGCTTGCTCATTGCCGGGCTTTGTGGAATGGCCGCACATTCTCAGGGACAACAGACAAAGCCTACACGAGGAAAGACGTGCGACGAGGATGCAACTATCACCACAGCAGCAACAACAACAACAACAACAACAACAACAACCGTGGATGTAGTAGGGGTAGTGGATGAAGAAGAATTAGACGGAGTTAGGAAGAGAAAACATCAGAATGAAGAGGTTGTATCATCAACATTCTCCTCATCGCCAAAGCTGCCACTCGAAATGGAATCCCTACTCAGTGAGGAGGATGAGAAGGAGGTCATGAATGTTGACGATAAGAAGAGTTCAAAAGTATTATTTCTTGGCAGTCGAGTCTCACTGACAAAACCCCAGTCGGGGATATTAGCATCTATTTTTGGCGGAACATGGGGAGGAATGAATCTAGTGCCAATGCACTATGCCGCAAATGATGGCTATGGTGGACCGACGTATGTCCTATCATTCTTCAGTGGATGTATGTTCGTCATCATTATGATATGGTTTGTAAGATTATTATTTGAGCTGTATCGACACGATGGAGATGTTGGAAAGGCATACCATGCTCTTCCCTCTTTTCATTATCGTCAAATTTGGCTCTATGGAAGTATGGCAGGCCTGTGCCTCAGTGGGGGTAAATTCATGACTATAATCGCCGTAACACATTTGGGCCAAGGTGTCGGGAATAGCTTTGCACAAACTTCCATGCTGGTTGGTGGATTGTGGGGCATCTTTGTATTTAAGGAGATTGAAGGACGAGATAGGATACTCAAGTGGCTATTTTCTGCTTGCATTGCCTTAACAGGTGTATTGTGGTTGAGTTACGAGCATTCGTCATGATAACTGACTGCTATTTGTCACTACGATAGATTTCCAATTGGAGTAACATCATCGATGCTGTGTTCTCCCACACACTGTGTAGTAGCATAAAGATATTTGCATCCATTCCTAGTACGATAGTGTAGAGAAACTCAACAGTCTCTCCTCTTGCTCTACATATTTCGTGACTTCATCTATCCGGGTACACTTAAAGGCGGAGCGCTTATCGGCGAAGCCGGACCCCGAAGAGATTAGAGAGAGATTAGCCATGCTGCGCATCGCGGCGGCGAGAAGGAACGCATCGCAGTTTCTCCTTGTGCATGAACCTTTTGCAAAGATGGCTCTGCGTCGTCGTACAAGGAGGAGTATTTCGACCACAATTTCACCGTCTATCATTATCTTCTCGGCGGATCGAATGTACTCCTCGCGAGTACTGCAACGAGAATGCGTAGAAGGAGGGTCTTCTTCTGAATCATCGGTATCAGCGTCAGTAGTCGCTGCATTGGGTGCATTACTTGTAACCTCTTTGACTGGAATGATGGGCATGTCTAACAACGATAGGATTGCCAAGGCAGAGGCTTTGCCTACTACCACAGATGTTCATGATAAACACAAGATAATAAATTGGTCAGGCACGCACACTGTCGAAGTATCAACTGCCAACTATCATGAACCAGAAACACAAGATGAACTAACACGACTTGTCACCACTGCTTATCAAACAAATTCGCACATACGTCCAGTGGGGTCAGCATTATCCCCCAATGGACTATCATTCGATTCACGTGGCATGGTTTGTTTATCCAACTTAGATCGTATCATCGATGTTGATACAAAGAACATGACCGTGACAGTGGAGGCAGGAGCACGTGTTTCAACAGTACTGGATGCACTCCGACCGCATGGATTGACATTGCCAAATCTGGCAAGTATTGCTGAACAGCAGGTGGGTGGGTTCGTTTCTGCCGGAGCACATGGGACTGGCGCATTAATCCCACCAGTAGATGAATTCGTTACATCACTTACACTTGTTACACCATCGAGGTTGGGTGTTGTAAAAATGACAGAAGCAAGTCATGGAGAAGCATTCCGTCTAGCACGTCTTGGACTAGGTGGACTCGGGATACTAAGTGAGGTTACAATGCGAGTGATACCCACACATCGTCTCGTGGAGCAAACGTCAGTAATTACAAGGGCTGAGGCGAAGTCTAGACTACCTACTTTGTTGAAGCGACATAAGCACATTCGTTACATGTGGATCCCATATGAGGATGCCGTCGTCGTCGTAACTAACGATCCAGAGGACAGTCTGCCGTTAGCCATGGAGGGCGGTGTGGTCGTTAGTGATGGCAAGGGGGGTAAGAAGAAGGTGATGACCATGGAGGATGTTACGCCCAAGTATACCAGGGACGAACAGCTCGCGCCACTGCGGAATTTGCTACACAAGCTCCTAGCAAATCTATCGTCTTCATCATCGTTGCCATTGCTTGATAATGATACGATCAACCGTATGGGATTTGCCGATCTGCGTGATGCATTACTTGCATATGGGAATATGCTCGATCCAGATCACATTAAGCGTGTCAATAAGGCCGAAGCTGAATTTTGGAAAATTGCACAGGGAATTGATATTGCACCATCCGATCAGAAACTTAATTTTGATTGTGGTGGACAACAGTGGGTATATGAGGTATGCTTCCCATGTGGGACGTATGGTATGCCAAACTCCAACTCGATTGACCTTGTGGAAGAATTGTTAACCAAAATTGAGAAGAGCGGGATAGCTGCACCGGCACCGATTGAACAACGGTGGACGAGTGCATCGACGTCGCCACTTAGTCCTGCGTACGCTAACTCACTAGCCGCAAATGCACGAGGTTTGCTGTCTGACCGTGGTGCTATCACTGGGGCAAGACATCGTAACTTTGATTCCTACGATACCACGAACGCACTCTTCTCTTGGGTGGGTGTTATCATGTACCTACCATCGGAGGACTTAGACCCCACTGGTTACAGACGTGAATTTATCACCGAATCCTTTAAAGATGGATATTGCAAGATGGTCCAGGAGGTTGGACAAAGGTATGGTGCCATGTGCCATTGGGCCAAACTCGAGTTAGACAAGGAGGAGGAGGAGGAGGAGGATGAAGTAGTAAAGGGTGTGCGCGACCGTATTGGACCGAAGGTCGTTGGCGCTTACAATATGGCGAGAGCAATGTTCGACCCCAATGGATTGTTGTCAAATTCGTTGATTGATAGAATTTTCGGCCCATCTTCTTCTAATAAATAGATATGTAACATGAGAGTTGTTCATCAAAAATAGGATAGAATCAATTGCTAAGGCAATGCGAGGACAGGAACCCTTTGAGTTAATGTGAGATACCATCTCCTCCCATCATAACAACCCTCCTCCCCCTGTTAAATGAATTGTTTTCGATACGGAAAGGCCAGAAAAAAAAACAGTGTAGGTAGTATCTAAGTGAACAACACAAAGCTATTTTATGTTTCTACTTGTGACAAGGACCAAACGGCAAAAATGGGGAGAGGGTTATTGACTAACACCATTCACCTCATCCCCCGCAAGTTTAATCGCCCGTGCAACTTTCATACCCGGGGCCTTGACCACACGTGCCAACTTGGTGGGCACGGCATTAATCCCCCCAGCAATCTTGGCAATTAATTCCAACTTACTTGGTAATTTACTAATTGCCGTTACACCATTGGCATCATAATTCGTACCTTCAATATTTCCCCCAAGTATCTTATGTGATTCTAAGAGGCCAGAGGATTTACAGAATGTATTCCAATTCTTGACGGTCCCACCAATATCTTCATTAATGAAGAACCACATATTGGCACCTTGGAGCATGGCACCGGCCGTTTCGTAGGGCGTGCCTTCAATAGCACGTGACATTAGTTTATTCTTCACAACCTTGACAGTTGTACCGGCGGGGAGTGACCGGCGGAAGTCTTGAACTTGGGATACTTTAATACCTGAGGCGGGGACAGTAATAATCATTTCGGAGGTGTCAAGGAGTTCGCGAACTTTCGCGACTGTCTCTTTTTTACCCTCGAGTGTTGTGGCCCCGCCGCGTCCACCACCGAAGAGGGCGGTATCTGCTGCTGTTCTAATTTGTTGGGGGCTGCTGACGGGGGAGGTGAAGGCCGTGGCCGTCGCGGCCAGGCAGAGCGTACCGAATATCGATTTCATGGTCCTCTCTGTGGTATATTGTGTGGTGTGATGTTTGCCGAACCCTGAGCTGGACAGACGTCAGTGCACAAAGCACTGACGTTTGTAACAGTTTCTGCCTAGCTGCTGTGTCCTAAGTCTAGACCTAATACTATTAGGAGAGATTAGGAGTAGCCTGCTGAGCAGTATGATGATGTGATGTATCTTGGCAAACCATCATAGTTATCATGTTTACCTGACTGCTTATATATTACCTGAATCATGTTGAATTTATTTGCTCAAAAACTCCTCCTCAAAGCTCAAAGTTCTAAGATTGTTAGTGAATGATAAGGGCATAATAACTAGCTAAAGCTAAACCATTTCACCACTACTTGATCGCATAGTTTCGACTCGAGTCATCTCCTTACTGCTGAGCAATTTTCCTCGTTGTCCCAAGGTTTCTGGCATACAGCACGAAAATAAAACTACAGGTATGATTGACAGTAACAGTGATCCAGTTAAGCTAGCAGCATGCCCCAACTTTTCAACCACAATCTGTCCAAGCAAATTCGAAAGAGTCGCACCAAGACCAAAACATGATGCAGTAAGACCTAGTAGGACATTAAACCGTCCATAACCAAAAGCAATGTCATTGACTAAATAGGGATGTAGTAGACCAAAGAATCCTCCACCAATACCATCCAATATCTGTGTGGATAATAGATATGAATCACCTGCATCCCTCCAAAGAATAATCAGTCCACACCGGATAGGTAGTGTTAACAACCCCGCAAGGAAAAGAGGCTTACGTCCATGACCTCTCTTTGTTAGCACATCCCCGACATACGTCGCAACTGACATGGTCAATTGTGCAAGGACTATTGCACTGACTGTTGTCACAGCATTCGGTCGCTTTAGAAACCCCACCTAATACTTACTGAGGTTAAACTATTAGTCCCTCGTAGCAATGAAAAGGATCTACGATCTACGATAGCGTGGACAGCTTGCTTCGACTTCGGCTATGCCTAAGCATCTCAAGCTGACGATCCGATCACCTTCTAAAGGGGGGCAGCAACAGCCAGGTGGTGGGGCATTGTTGTCTAAATGGCAGCCTAATGCAACAACGACGACAACGACAACGCCAACACGTATTGTCCCCACCAACCTGCCAGTGTGTATAATCGACAACGGCGGATGGACTGTCAAGTATGGCCTCATACCATCACCGAATAGTAGTAATAATGGTGGTGGTAACGAAGACGAAATATCATCGCCGGTAATAATGAAAAGCATGTACAATGCCACAGCACGTCCACCAGCCCAACTTACCGTCTTGGCGGGTGATGAAATAACATCCCGAATGAAAAATTTAGGTCAATTATCATGGAACATGTCATGTGAACGTGGGATGATATGTAATGGCGAAACACAGTTGCGTGTTTGGGCACGCACGCTGGAATGTTTAAATGTTGTGCCTGTACCCAGTATAAGTAATAGTTTTTTGGCCAATAATGCTACTAGAAAGAAGACCAAGCCCATTGCTACTGCAGATGTCAGTGGTGTTAGCGGTGATGCCACACCCTCACATAGTTGTACGTTCTTTTTACTTGAACATCCATTCGTACCGTCGGTAATATCAGAGGGTGTCGATAATATGCTTTTTCGTGAGTTGGGGATGGCAAGGGTATGTCGACAATTGGGTGCGTGTATGGCAGCATTTAATTATTTATCCTTCTGTCAAAGGCCTCTTGATGATAATAATACAAGCAATAAGAGCAAAAATGACTCTTCTCAATTGTGGTATAATGATAGAACAAATTGCTGCTGTGTGGTCGATTCCGGATATTCATTCACACACGTCGTGCCAACACATCGGAGTGGAAAAGCTATAATCGATGCCATTCGGAGACTTAACGTGGGAGGGAAGGTATTAACCAATTTACTCAAAGAGTCGGTGACATATCGACAATGGAACATGATGGATGAATATCATATTGTGAATGATGCCAAGGAACAATTATGTTTTGTTAGTCAACAATTCGATATGGAAATGGCATTGGCACGTGCCACTCGAAAGGGACTACGCTGGTTCGATCGTGAATATTTGCTACCCGACTTTGTGAATACTTTTGTTGGTTCAGTGAGACTACCAGAACCATTGCAACGTAAACGAGAAATGGAGGAGATGGAATTGATGAAGTTGGAAATTGCTAGACTAGACAATGAAAAGCGTGTAAATGATTTAGCCAATGAAGCGAGAGATTTGGCGGCCGACATGCAAAAGGATGAGAATACAACAAATCCAGGAGAAATTGCTGACAAACGAGGGCATAAAAGGTCAAAGAGTCACAAATCAAAGAAGGAAAAGAGTAAAAGATCAAAAATCATAAGCAGTACCAAAGTGGATATAGACGTGGATGACGAAATTGACGACGACGATGATAGCCAGTGTGACAACGAGGAGACACAACAGCAACGTTTACATCGTCTTAAGTCAATGCGAGATGAGGAACGTAAACGACGGGAACAAGAATCACAAGACCGACAGGCATTGGCTTTGTCAGTAGAACGATTTGCCATTCCCGAAGTATTATTCCGTCCAACCGATATCGGGATGGATTGTGGAGGCATTGCAGAAACAATTGTTGAGTCTATTACTGCATGTGACCCATTCTTACGAGCGGCCATGTATCATAATGTATTGTTGGTGGGTGGTAATGCTAAAATTCCAGATTTGAAGGAGCGGTTAGAACTGGAATTGAGACAATTGGCCCCTGCTAATTATAAGGTCCGCGTGTATCTGCCAGATAATGATCCTGCGTCGTATGTCTGGGAAGTGAGTAAAAATGTTTTTTTGCTCCTTAATTTTGTGTACATCTTGTTTGTGAATTGCAATTAATTATTGTGTGCTGTTTGTGTACTTTCCTCATCAGGGTGCTAAACAGTTTGCACAAATAAATGGCTTTCAACAACGATTCAGTGTTGATAGACTGAGTTGGGAGGCAATGAAGAAGAATGGAAAAAATCAGAAAGAAATTTGGGGTAATAAAGTTTACAAGAACTAGAGCAATGACATTTCTTTGATGATATTCACTTCCATATCTTAATGAATTTATCAATCTTTACAATCTGACACCACTTGTAGTTTGTTTATTAAGTAGAACCTTTTAACAAAAAATACTGCTTCTAATTGTTAATGTCTACAACATGTAGTCCTCACAAATTCATCCATCAAGAGAGAATCACCCCCCCCCCTCTCTACCCATCTCCCAATAATCAATATATCCCACCCACCCCAAGAGAAAATATTCATTGTACCCGTTGCATTCCATACCCATAGTCAAATATATGCATTCTGTTATTCTCGTCGTCGGGAGGGTGACAAATGCTAAAACCCCGAAAAGAAATCACTATTCATCGAACTCAACTTTTTCATATTCTCTTCATGCGCCGACTTCGGCGGCGATGCTACCGTAATTGGCTCAGATTGAGCTACAACTACTGGCGTTCCTAATCCATTAAGCTGATCCTGTAATTCCTTCGCCAATCGTGCGTCCTCCTCCTCCATCTTCTTTTTTGTGTCAGCCTCCTCCCGAATACTATCCTCAATATTCTTTTGTGTAGTTTCAACATCCTCAAAACCATCATGATCTCCCCCTCCTCCTCCTCCAGTAGTGTTAGTTGTTAGTTTGTTCACGCGTAACGCTGATGTTTTAGTTGACTTAATCTTGAAGGATGTCGTTGATGTCGTGGTTGGTTTACGTAGGACAAGCTTTGGTCCACCCACAGTCGACGTTGTGCCATTTGTCCCTAGTCCATCGCTCAAGGGTGGGGTGGGCAATGGCGTGCCTGATGGTGTTAATGTTAGCTTACCTTTCGTCCCTGCCATTTGTGATGCCAATATTGCCGTTGGTTGGAGAACACCGGCCGACGACCCAGCACTACCATTCTTCGCGGCATTCAATCTATTCCTTGCCTCCTCTTCCACGTCTTTCCTCAGTACTGCATCGGCCCCATCCAGTAATGTACTTGTGAGGGCCGATGCATCTGCTGCATCTGCTGCTGCTGCTGCTGCTGCAGCAGCTCCACCCACATCTCCCTCGCCCCCGCCCGTCCCCTCCCCTCTCTTCGTGGATTCAATCTCCACCAATTTGGCCAATTCGGCACGATATGCCACGGCGGCCTTGCTGGTATACTTCTTCTGATTTGCGCTCTTTTCCGCACACCCGTGTTTGCCGAAGAACTTCCTCGCATTATCATTCCCCCCGATGCGCATGGCATCGACCTGCCGCTGCGTCCATTCGTCCAGGTCGACGGACCGGACGAACGTGACGTGCACGCCGAGCTGTCGATGTGCCGCGCTGCAGTCCAAACAAAGGAACACCCCGAACGTCACCGACGCCCACGTGGGACGCGTGGCCGGACAATCGAAGCATATCGCGTTCGCGGGGATGTTCTTGAGTTTGCGAAATTGTGCATTCTTAATGGCCGTGGGGATGCAGGCCTGACCGTGCCCGGCGGCCGTTATTGTACCGTCCGATTTGTAATTGCCGCCCGACGACATGGCGAATGGTGCTAGCGGGGGGATGGGATGAAAACGAGGCGCGAGACGATGGAAGCACGGCCAGTTAGCAGGGGGAACGGATCCTCTTGGGTGAACAATGACTCCGTGAAGGTTGTGCGTGAGGGAGGAGTGATGAGGCGCGCCAAAAGTAAACGGAGAGTTGTTGCTTTCGTCATGTTGTCTGTGCACGTCTGTTTCTAGGCGTAGGCATATCCATCATTTTAATGGATAGATAACCATCACCATGACTTCATACAAGACCAATCTAAGCCCAAAAGTAGCACTCGCACTCGTATCCTTCTTCCTCGGCGAGCTAGGTGATGGTCTGAACATCTTTCAGGGGATATATCTCGTTGCGCTCGGATGGAATGAAGGGTCGGTGGGCATTGCTCTATCCATGATGGGCTTCACGGCATTACTCTGCCAAACGTTTGCGGGCGATGTCATCGACAAAACACGCCTCGACCGCCGGTCCTTCCTTACACTCGCATCCATGGCCACTGCCTTCTCGGCGTCGGCTGTATTATTTGTCCACGAAGGGAATGTAGATCATGCTATGATGTATAGTACTAAAGTTATTGAGGGCATATCAAGTTCATTCATCGGTCCATGCGTGGCGTCGTTGACATTGGCTACATTCGGACCAGACAACTTTGATGACGTAATGGCATCGAATATATTATGGGGCCACGTGGGGAGTATTGCATCGGCAATACTCGCCGGCTTAGTTGGATACTTTACATATCCTGATATTAAATATGTTTCTTGGTTATTGGTTTCTCGGCCATTTGTGCAGTATGTGGGGTACAATTCTTACCCGAGGGCGATCCACTATTGGGACGAGGGTTACGGACTCAAAATCAGTGCAGTGACAAGAATATTGACGATGAAGGTAGTAGACTTCGAAATCAGAAAGAAGGAGTAGAAGAAACATCATCAGACTATGTCGACATGAAACAACAACAACAACAAATTTCTAAAAATGAGGAACAGATACTAGTTTCTAGCTATTGGTCCATCTTTTTCGAACGCAAGACTGTGATTCTCTGTCTAACCGGATTCTTCTTTCACTTTGCCAATGCCAACGTTCTACTTGTACTTGGAGAATTAATGGGAGGTGACAATGAGGATGGATCTGTAAAACGTTCTGCCATCCCACTCATTGCTAGTGCAATAGTCCTTGCACAATTGACCATGTCAGTTGCGACGTATGTTGGGGATGTGCTAACAAAGAGAGGTCATGGACGTAAGCCTCTTTTCCTTGCGGGGTTGTTAACACTACCTATCCGGTGTGGACTGATTATTCTTTGGAGGGATGCAGGTAATTCGTATCTATTATCCACACAGATATTGGATGGTATTGGTGGAGGATTCTTTGGTCTACTGCATCCCTATTTAGTCAATGACATTGCTTTTGGTTCTGGACGGTTTAATGTCCTACTAGGTCTTACTGCATCATGTTTTGGTCTTGGTGCGACTCTTTCGAATTTGCTTGGACAGATTGTGGTTGAAAAGTTGGGGCATGCTGCTAGCTTAACTGGATCACTGTTACTGTCAATCATACCTGTAGTTTTATTTTCGTGCTGTATGCCAGAAACCTTGGGACAACGAGGGAAGTTGATAAGCAGTAAGGAGATGACTCGAGTCGAAACTATGCGATCAAGTAGTGGTGAAATGGTGTAGCTTCAAAATAGTATCATATTTACTTAATTTATTCATTTTCAAGAATACCCAATATTCTACGACGTAAATCTAAAGACAAACAGACATACTTATGTTCCTCTAGCTTAATTTTTTTAACCATTCCAACAACCTAGAGTAATGGGAGTATTATGTATGGATTGACTTGAATTTTAATTCATAACTATGTACTTGCCGTATATATCAATTCACCATATTACGCAATGCCATTCCTCGTTGTGTCCTTGTTGTTACTACTATCAACTTTCCTTTTCACATTGGCAGCTTTACGAAGTGACGATGATGACTGTTTAGCCTTCCCCCATCTTTTTACATTGTTTATTGTTGTAACCTCCTTCTCTTTTTCATTACTATTATCAACTTTCTTCTTATTGGCATTGGCAGAAACAGCAGTTCGACGGATTAATGATGAAGATTTTCGAACCGTGCCCAATCGCTTTATATTCATATTCGTATTATCACGACGTTGTTGTCTAGGCTTGTCCTCCCCATACGAGGTATCATTACTCATCGTACTACGTCGTTGTCTAGACTTTTCCCCACCATTATATTTGATATTCATACGTTTAATTGCTCCCTCGTCATCATCAGCTGCAGTTGGATCTTTACTATGCTGTGATGTTCGCCACGATTTAGTTGGTCGTCGTCCCCACCCACCTACATCAGCAGCAGTAGCAGCTGATGAGGATCGTTTCGGCGACAATAGTTCAGTTGTTTTAGAATTCTTCACCTCCTCCTCCTCCTGCTGCTGATGCTGCTTCGATACACTAACATGATGGTCATTCTTCAAATGTTTGTCGTGTTTTACGCCATTCGATTTTGGTGGTAAAGGTGGCGGTTGCCGTGGCTGCTGCTTGGCCAATATCAATTTACTATCATACTGCCGTCGCGATGACATATATTCCACATCTAGTAAAAAACTACGCGCTTTCATTACGTCGTACATTAATCGTTCGACACGCATGGCCTCCTCGACGCTTTGGCCCGGCGGTTGCTTATCGGGGTGGAGATGTAGCATTAGTTTCTTGTATGATTTCGATATTTCTTCATCCGTTGCACCATGAGCGAGTCGTAGTACTTCGTACGGATTTTGGAGTGGTTCGCCCGTGGACGATAGGAACGGCATGGGATTTATGATATATAAATTGTGCCCCTTATTACGTGGACATCGGCTGAGCCTTGTTGAGCTTATTAACTATCAAAAGGGGACAGGCGCTGATGAAGAGAGATGTTCCAGGGAGTGTACTTGATTACAACCTCTTGATCTGGATTTCGATTGGTTCTGAACAAAAATTTATTACCAACTCAATATGGCCAAATTACCAAGAAAATTACCAAGTCGTACGTACACACAAAAAAGCCCTTTACAAATGCGAGAATCTACGTAAATATAGTACAAAGAGGTAATTTTGGTAATTTTACGTGGTAAAAGTGGGGTCGGGATGGCCAAAGTCATCTTACAGTAGTAGTATCGTACTTCCGTCGCCAAGGTGGACAACTCGCGGAACAACAACGGACCATTCGCCACATGTCTCAATAGAAGTGCTAGCTCCATTACCAATGACTCAATTGCAAACAGACTATATTACCAAGACAATGGTACGTAAGTCATACGCTGCGAGTAGCAGTAGTAATAGTAACATCGGTCACCATAATCTGCCAATAACAACAGGAGCAGCAGATACTACAACACTTATGATAGTGACAATGGTGACAACAATGAATATAAAGGTGCATACTATCGTGAAGAGTACTATGGTCGTAGCGCTTCCTCCTCCGACGACAATGAAGATGATGATGACTCGGTATCATCCATGACAACATTGTCATCATCGCTAGCACTATTGCCACGACCCTCCTTTGATATATTGAACAAACTTGAAACACATCCAAAGACGATACAATTGGTTGCTAGCGCTGGTGGACTAATTACTCACTGTGAGTAATAGAAAGAAAGAGCAGAGATATACCTCATCCACCATTCTTATCTTTTCTAACCTTCTTCTTCTTCTTCTGTAACACTTTATTACCTTCATGTACACAACATTATATAAGAACGAGGCATGCAATAATGATGAATAAATCCAAGTACTTTTCTTCTTCATCGTCATTCAGTATCAAGTCATTCGACCCCATCGGCAGTAGTAGTGGTCAACTTCATCATCCTTCACTCACTCACTATATTCGACCTAGTCAATTCACACTCAGTGCCTTATTATATAGCATGATAGCCATGTCATTACATAATGTACCAATTGTGGAAGTGGAAGGCTTTCGTCCATGTGATTATTATTACTACTACAGCGACTATAATGCATCATCATCCTCAACTGCTACTGATGCAAATGGTGTACACAAGAAGACAACAAAACGATCTTTCAACAAGAACAACTCCTCCTCATCATCATCATCATTTCACTTGTCAATTACATTACCATGTAAAGCCTTTTCCAATTCATCGACATTGTACAATATTACAATTATATTTATGGATAATGGTTATGCTGATGGTGGTGATTTACTGCTACCCGCCGCCGCATCTCAATGATGTTTCCTTGGGATACTCACACCCGCAATGACTGAGCACAATGAGGAGGAAGAGGTGGTGGCAATGATGGTGTTACAAGAACACTGCCATGATGGACCATGCCCTTACTATCCCAAGTTTGCATGTGATAAGGTCTTGTGCATAAATGATAAGTTTCTTTGTCAGTTACTACTTGGTTCGAAGGTAGCTCGTTTGTAGATGGGTGCTTGACATGCCTGTTGTTACTACAGCGGTGGTGGTTGCAAATAAATGTCAAATGTATCAATTCATAGTAAAAATAAAAATTGTACTGTCTGTGTATTTATGAGTATAGATCTACTTTCTACTATTACTTGGCAGTCTTATTCGTCAAATAATTGCCTTCGACGACTGAAAAGCGTTTATTCTTCCATCCTGTGGGTGATTTTGTTGGTGGAGCTGACAAGCAGAAGGCATTCATCTTTCCATCAATAACAAATAGTGGATTCCGAACCATCATCGCCTCATTTGTCGCGACTATGCCATCGTGATACAACTTTAGTTTCATCCGTATTTCTTCCTCTTTCGTTTTCAATTGACGTACCTCGCGTTCGAGTGTCAGTACATCGAGCTTGGCTCTAGATTATACTTATTCCAAAAATGATGTGTCGTGTCACCCAAACGCTTCATACACTCGACTATCACTGCTCGTTGTTGTTTGATTATTGTCTCTTCCTCTTCGTCCATAGTCTTCTC
>Ga0247843_1006904_pt1 | contig 14411 bp, 16 predicted proteins | sample LaCruzMarch2017__FD_192420 | JGI IMG/M metagenome (GOLD analysis project Ga0247843, IMG submission 192420) | Freshwater microbial communities from meromictic Lake La Cruz, Castile-La Mancha, Spain - LaCruzMarch2017_8m | ecosystem: Environmental > Aquatic > Freshwater > Lake | place: Spain...
GAACCAGGCTGCCCAAATGATGGCTTCTTCAAAACACTATTCCCAGTGAGAATTAACCGTTGCTACAAGGTTACTTTTGTTGGAGACGACATTAAAAATGCTACTTTTGACAGAATCATTTGAGTACGACCAACAGGCACATATCCTGTATTTTTCAACGACCTTGGCGTCAAACTGTTAGGGTTAGAAACCCAATCCAGCCTTGGCAATCTCTCTCTTCAATTCCTTAACACTCATATCCCTCGGATCTTTCATTCGTATCTTGTATGTATCATCGGGGTAAGACTTTTTGTATAAATGACAATAAATCGGATATTTCTTTGGGGCATTTCTTTGTTTTGGTGCCAATAAAAGTAGTGATGCCAACTTGTTCAATCCACCAACCTCCCCTCGCGATGGTCCACGACTTAGAGTCGTCGTGCTCCTTCCTCTCGCTGCCGCCGAAGGCCGATAAGAGTAATCGTAACCTTCATCGTCCGTGCCCGTAATTTCCACCACCCCCGTCTAGTGCGAGGAAGAGTCCAGACGAACAGGTTGCGGTGAAGAAGTACATGAGAGAGTATGGTATAGACCACCGTCCAAATCCAGACGAGAGGACAAACATCCATGCATAATGCAGGGCGATACCAATCTTCTCATACATGGGGTATTGTAGACCCCGCTTCTCCAATTCAAGCTTGGCATTATCTGATGCCGCACCAAGACCGTATGCCGTCTTAAACGACTCATTCAACCACGAAATGCGTGCAAGGAGAAGGATAGGGAAGTACGTGAAGGCCTGGAATTTGATGGCATACTTGACAAAAGTGCTATCCTTTCCATCGGCATTCTGCTCCCGAAAACTCTGAGCCTGCTTGATACTCCACGCGAGGAGCGGCATCGTGTCTATGTCTGGGTCGCCATCCTGGCTCTGCAAAGAGCTATTGTGAAGATTAGGGACGGCATGATGACCATTGTGCTTATTCTTCCACCACTGCATTGAAAATCCCTGCATTAGGTCACCCCAGAAGATACCCGCTAGGTCGCCATACTTTCGTTGTTTGAATACCTGGTGATGAAGGAAGTCGTGCGCGAGCCATCCACACTGCTGCCAGAAGAGTCCCAATAGCAACGCTGAACTGAGGGCAGAGACATGGACCGATAATTCAGGGGGAACCTAGCTGTCGATAAATCCCCTACACCATCGATGTATACAACCCCATGGGACTTGTCTTTGTTGCTGTTATGATCGACGAATGATTCCAGATTGAGATGTCCTCGAATCTGCTCGGCCCAATGCTCAAGGAGAGCATCCGGAACAATAATCAGTGTGGTACTGCAAGGGACTAGATTCCTCTCAAACAACATCCTCTTTCCTCGATCGTTGGCGAAGAATCGTCGATTGCGTTTGTCCAAACCCGCCTTAAATGAAATAACGTTCCTGCGAAAGAGATCCCGTCGTGATTGTTGGACTCCTCTCGTTTCATGGTTTACATATCTCTCAAACGACTTGAGCGTGAGAAACCTATCGTCCTTATACGGAGGAGACGTGTATTGAGCAAGTGGATGATAAACGGCACATTTCCGCAAGGGCCTCAATGCTCGAAGGATCTCCTCTCGGAAAACAGGATTCGTACGCATTAACTTCCAATGCTCATCTATACTTTCGTCATCATAGAATTCTTTCGGTTCTACTGGTCTTAAGCCAGACGTACTTGCGATCATGGCAAGCATCGTTATCGTCTTCCCTAGACCCGGTGCGTCGCCCAGCACGCCACCCCGAAGCGTGCCGAAGTTAGTGTTCGAATTTTCGGCACGATGCATCGCTTTGAGAGATGCGAGCTGATGTGCGAAGAGACCAGATCCTGCATTTACGTCCGACTTTGTCAATAGGATACCAGGATAGCCGGGAAATGGAACGAGATAATCATTTCCATCACGGCAACGATCGTACTCGACGAATTCGAGTGCCTTGTATGTGAGCTTCGAGCACGATCGTAGTTGGTAGAGATCACGGACGGTGAGGAAATCCGTATCAGTTTGAAGGAATAGAGTTAGGAGAGGATTAATCGACATTCCCCTACGCTATGACATCATGGATGGGGTCCAACAATGAACAATGATGGTGTGAATAGGTTCGGGGTGATTGCAGTACGATATTCACGGTCGAATGTGACGATGAATTGTGTAGGACGATGGTTGGTAAGCCGCGCTGTTGGTATGCGACGAGAGAGGAGAAAAGGGGGGAAAAGGGGGGAAAAGAAAAGAGAGGGGATGGAGGGTTCCTTGCGGAGGATAAAAGGAGGAGACTACATCCCTAACCATTGCACAGGATGTTGGGGGGAAAATGATGACAACGACAGCTAATATGATCTAATTCATTTGTATTAATACAATAAGTTCAAGTGGCTTCATCTAAAATCAACGATATGTCACTGGTCTATCAATTTCAGTTCATACAATGGTCATCCCTGGAATTTCCCTCACAGACTCAAACATGTCCACAAAGGAGTCCATTGATTGAGACTTTACCCTACCATGATGATAAAGACCGGTGGATACATCAGATGGATTTGCGGCTGCAATATCATCTTCTTCAAATAAATCAGGTTTCTCCATTGATTCAATTGAATTAGGGGTTGGCACCAAGACATTTTCATTCAAGAGAAATGGTGATTCCGGACATTGCAGACTATGAAGTGGAGGACGGCTAGTCGGGAGAGAACCAAAGTCCTTATCATGCTGTGGTTCCAATAATTTGAAATTGGGGTCGGGGAATTCACTGCGGAGCGAGAGTGGGCTCCTAAACTCAACCTCGACTGGATGCTGTTCATCGGCATAAGGATCGCTGCGTAGAGATAGAGTCCGCTCCATGGCCGAAGTCGGTGTTTCGGAGAGAGTCATGAAGTCAATGGCGTCTGAACATCCTCTCCTATGGCATGCATTCGAAACTCCTTCGCTGACAATGAGATCAAGTGGACTTTGTAATGCCATAACACTCCGCATAGCCCGATCAATCCACTCATCCATTGTAAGGGCCTCCCCGGTGTTGGGTGCTATCGGGACGCATATCACCTCATTCAGATTATTAACAAAGAGGATGTGGCACGTCGCATCCCCAACTCCGGACTTCCGCAATCCACCACTGAATATCTTAAGCTTTCCCCCCTCGTAGATAATTGCAGCGTTTTCATCCACTCCGAATCCAAAAATCGGTCGTGAGTCTGGATCACTCTCCACTCTCATATGTGCCTCAAGCAACATTTTTTTCGCGGTATCGACACGTGCAATGTTGTTTGTTCCGACCGTGTCAATGTGCGGAACACAGAAGGCATTAATGAAGCCCAAACACGTGATTCTGACAAACGACCAGTTGAGCCGTTCCTCGTTAGTGAGCTCTGCCAGCACAAGTTCTCCGAGTTTGCAAGCCTCCGGCTTGAGCGAATCGGTTTGCATCGAATCAAAGTAACACCCACATCCTGCAGACCCACCACATAAGACCTTGCCTTTCAGAGCCGCCTCCCTTAGTAAGAGATCTAATCCTATCGATTGCCATCGGAGCATAGCAAAGAGAGAATTCCCCCCAGAAATCATGATTAGATCAGCCCAATTAACAACGATGCGCCTCATTTCCTCCTCCGATGGGGTGGTGCATTCTTCGGCGACCATGAGACGCTTCACTCGGCATTTGATATTGCGGAAAGACTTCGTCCCAGTCTCGTATCTGCCCTCTCTATCAAAAAAGGGTGTACCAATGTAAACGACATTAGGCCGTTCCTTGCCAGTCAAGGCAATGAGCTTATCAAATATGAACGGTATATGGATTCCGTTGCCTGACCCAGTAGTGAGAATTTTTGCATACACGGCTTCACCAGAGACGGGGTCACAGTGAAGCGCTTGACCCGGAGACTCGACTACTCGGAAATTATCATTGACGTGTGTAATGAGCGCGTCGGATATGACCGAGTCAGAAGAGAGTTCGAAGGAATCCGAGCGCTGATCTGCGAGTCTCATCATGATTCCACCCTCTAATGGAGATTCATTCAACGAGCGGAAGCTCACGAATATGAAGATTTTACCGATGCAAAAGACTATGCCCTACACCGCCCACCCTCTAATGGAGATGCATTCAACGAGGGAAGCTCCCGATACTGATGCAAACAAAGATAAAGTACTGATGTGTGTCCATACGACCGCAGAACCTCAACCCGGAGCCCCCAACACAACGCAGATTATGGGCTGATGATCACTTCATCTGGTCCAGCGTCAATGGGTCCAGTTTTGCTGCTCCGCATCGTGCGAATCTTCCTGCTATTTTTCCTGGGTACCCTGGTTCCCGCCTCAATCTCAACTCCATCTCTTTGTCTCCAAACTTCACGGACTTCGAAGGTCCTCTTCATCCATCCCAGCCCTCCTCGTCGTCGGTAACGTAGTCACATTTTCTGTGACTGGGTAGAGCTTCACCATCTTCATGAAGTTCCTCCTCGCCCTCTTCGTCGGCAAAGTAGCTGGACAGAGCTTGGCTCCATCGTTTAGTATAACCGGTAAATGCATGAATAATATCACTGACTTCGCCGTGTGGTCTGACGAAGGTGGTGACTTCGCTGCAAACTTGGAATATTGTACTAGGGGAGAAGGGGGATGCTTCTTGGATGCCGGATGTATTGAGCTCTGCTTTCAGGAGGCACATGGGTATTCCGCTGAATGCTCGATCTGCTTCGGCGCATTACCTACCTGTACCATCGAAAATGGATGCCTGAACGCGTGGTATGTTGTAGTTTTGTCATGTGCATTAAACTTGCAATGACCCTTTTCTGATGCTTTGATCAACCAAAAAAGTATTACAGACAGCCTTGGAGAAGAATGTGCGACATGTAATTTCCCTTGCCAGTTGGAATTCTACGAATGCTCTGGCCTACCTACTGGAAAAACCACTACAACGTTTGCTCCCACGCCATCAACAACTCAACAGTTCTGCCCCGAGGACGTATTTGAATGCCCAGATGGTAGCTATCTAAGTCGTGACCCGGAACGTGGCTGTGAGTTTGGTGAATGTTCCACGGATGAGTCGTCAGTTATTTGCCCTGCGGACGTATTCGAATGCCCCGACGGGAGCTACCTAAGTCGTGACCCGGAACGTGGCTGTGAGTTCTTTGGTGAATGCTCCACGGATGAGTCCGTGACAGCGGCTCCAACTACCACTGCAACGACACTCTTGCCCAGCGCGAGTTCTCAACCTACGATTGGTGCGACTACTGTGGGGACGTCAACGAATCCCGTCGGTGACTTTGGCACTAATATGACGTTGGCGCCTGTGACTACCACCGTTGGCGTAGAATCCACAACAATTGCTCACAAAAGCTCCCTCTACAAATGCTCCCAGTACAAACGCTCCCTATATTACGACTTCGTCACCAACAATTGCTCCCACTTCCGACTCTCCCTCTACTAATACTCCCTATATTACGACGGAAAAACCTACGGATTTCTCTTTGAGTGGAGACTTCCCCACACCAGTGCCAAGCGCAAAGTTAGACGTCTCATCCGTTCCTACCAGCCTTTTGCCTCCACCCGTCTCACTAGCTACTTCTTCGGCTTCGAGGTTTGTATCATCGATTTCAATGACGTTTTGTCTACCGTACGTACTGCATTATTTGTCTTGAAGGCACATATGCTCTAGCCGATAACTATTAGTGAAAATTTGGTATCGTATATGGCAAAAAAAGAGATTAAAGGCTGCTGTGCTGCTCGTAACAGATTTTATTATGTTACGATTTTCTTTCATTCGATTTACTTGATTCTCTCCTGTTCATGTTGGCAGATTCTTTTTCACGTCTTCTTCCTTGGCTGTGCGCTTAAAGTTCGAGTAATAAAAGGCTTGACAATCGCCTGCTGTCTTCCTCGTTCGTTTTGAAACAACTCTGAAGTTTTTGGTTCCCTTGATGATACTACGCGTAAATCGCTTTGTCGTCGCAGGACTAAAATTCAGTGGCCGTGGAGTAATCATTACTTTTTCGAGGATACCTAATGAAGATTTGGCAAAACAATTTAATCATTGATGAGAAACGTAGATATGTATTCAATGTCCAAAGCTTCGAATGTATCTCTCTTACCATTTAGTTTGTAATTATTCTCATGAAAGAGTGCCAGGGCTAGCTCTTTTCGTTCGTGAGGAAGTACTGATTCTAATAGCTCGACCTTTCCAGATTCAGCGCCCTTCTGTGTATCCCATACTTGAATCGCCTCCATGCTGCTTGGAGGGGCGGAGAAGGAGCTGATGTAAGTTGGAAATGATATAAATTGCAATGCACATAGTAGACACTCTACCGTGATGAATTACCACTGTTTTGATGAATGCCTTTCACACTCCCATTGATTCTTGTCAGGAAGATCGGAGGATAAGATCATTCCTTTAGAGTGAATTTCATTTTCGTCCTCAGAATGCTCAAACGGATTATCTTCATCGCTACTTGAACTCACATTGGAGGACGGCTCATCGCATTGCTGAGAAAACAATGAGTTGATACCTCCTCCTCGCGACTCCTTCGACATCAATACTAGGCATTGCGCGACGAATACTTCCTCGTCAGAAGAAATCATAACATTCATACTCATTCGAGGGGTATCTACGCTCAATATTTGCTGGGGTATGGTGTGGGGTATGTGGTTTTTGAAAATAGACATTAAAAAATTTGCGGGATCATCGTTTGTCTCTCTCGCCTCCCATGATCTGTCTACCTACAATTCAATTGACGAAGTCCAATACGCAATAAGAGACTACGAATATGGGTAGAGTAGTCTCGAGGACAATGAAATCATCATAATACAGTTACATTTCATTTTTCACGTTCACTGCACTACGCTACTGCCCTCTTTATTGTTTCAACACCTGAGGACGGTGGTGGCAGCACAGATGGTGACAGCACAGTTTAAGACTTCTGACCAGGATGACTATCAGTCGTCGATGGCATTCTGTCGTCCTGGACGATACGAAATAAATTTGTCTGTCTGAAGAAGACATTTGTAACATGATTCCAACTTATGCCCAACCCACTCAAAAATACCGCTAGCACGTACGCCGGTGGGTAGCCTTCAATACTCTGTCTATCATCTAACTGAATCCATATCGGTATTGCAACGATCGCGGAAAATATTAAACCTATATATAACTGCAGGAGATCGCGCATTGTTGTCTGTGTTTGTGAGATGGGATCGACGATGAACGCAACTATAAATGGAAATATTGCTATAGTAAATGCAAAGGATATTATCACTGAGGTAGGGTCATTGTGTAGGGCCGCCTCAATGCCACCTCCGTGGAGATCTTCGTTGATCATCGTGAAGAGGAAGAGAGGAAGATAAATCGACAAATCTGTAAGGCGGGAACGTTCTCGCAGGAGGCGGAAAGCGGCACGACTCGGTCTATGATGTGTGGCCATAACTTCATCGTGGTTACCCTCGTCCTCCTCGCCGTCACCACCGCAAGCTCATTTTCTTTCCCTCCTCCTCCTCATCATCATCACCGTCATCACCACCACCTAGTAATTTCATCATCATCTCGCCAACAAAGTACCGCTAGTGGCATCGATGCGGGCGAAACCGATCTCACCGCCACGAGCATAGACGACGAGGAAAGAAATAATTGTCGCGTGCTTCTCATGGACCATCTAAATATCAACCACGAAAAGGGGAGACATGACGCATTGAAGGCGTTCTACTTTGACTTCCTCGGATGCAGCGTCGATCCGAGGAAGTATGACAATTATCTTGAGGGCAAGAACACTCTCTGGGCTAACGCAGGCTTGCATCAATTTCATCTCCCCGAAGGTAATCCTCACGCACAAGTATTTAATGGGATGATCACGCTTATACATGAAGATCTCGATGGCTTAATGGAGAAGTATAACGAATACCTTGACGGCGATGAAAGGTTGAAGCCGCTGAAGGACACCGAATTCCTCGTGGGCATAGTCGGCGATGATGACGATGACAACATGATGCTTGTCACTGATCCATGGGGGACAGAGTTCTGCTTACTGCCGTCGGATGATCCAGCTGAGGATAGAGCGGCGCATATAGGATCGCAGCCCGTCGTAACACTCGATGTGCCGTCGAGGGCGTTGGCGATGGAAGACATTACGGTATATGTGTCGCATGATGTCAATTTGGACGGAATCGGACGATTTTACGAGCACATACTTGGGGCGCGGACCATAGGCGAACTTTCGTCACAAGCATCAATATGCATAGCCATGGGAGAGAGACAGACGCTGACATTTCAGCATCACCCAGATGGACCAGAAACGGAGATTTTTCATCACGATTTTGGGCATGATCAAATTATGAAGGAGATCGAGGCAGATACTGATGCAACCTCGTATCCGGCCAACTTTGGTCCACATATCTCATTATATGTCACAAACATTGCTGAAGCTTATTCTCGAGCTGAGAAGTTGGGTGTCCTTTTTGTCAACACGCGGTTCAAAAGACTGGCGTATACTCAAGATGATGCGATTGATCAGTGTATGTTTCGACTGATCAACATAATTGATCCACTTGATAATAAGAGGGAGATAATACTAAGATTAGAGCACGAGGTGAGATCCGTAACAACTAGGGAGGGCAAAAAATACAAGAGTTGTCCCCTCCTTTAATGGACGTTTTAGATACTAAGAAAGAGTTCAAATTGAATTTACTTTTCTTTCTTTGTAGCACAATCAGAGCACACCAACCAATTCAACCACTGCCTTGAAAAAAGCAAAAGACAGGGAACTGCACCAACGAGTGAACAAGATTGTTTGGAGAAGTAGCACTGTCTCACGAGTTGTGTAGACCAATCTCTGCGGCAGCAAAATCTTGACTGGATCTCGGTTAATTTAACTGATACATTCCCTGAAATTGTTGCGGCATCTGTCGAGCGAGTTTTTCCATTGTCTCAAATCCGCGGTGCATCAGGTAATCCTTATCAAGGTAATTAGCCGAGGTTCGGTCTGCCTACCTCTGTGCATCTATTTCTCAAGTTTCATCATGCATTGTCTGAAAGTTTGGCTCGTCCTGGGTCGTAGTTGGGGCATTAGTGTAGTATATCTTGTATCCTCGATGTATTCTTTTGTGTGCGGCAGAACCCCGACTCCTGTTTGGTTAACCACCGTACTCTCGACCTGTTACAGTGTCCACCCCAGTCCTCCTTTGTTCAATCCATTTACAATATTTTTAGGGCCGTATAAAAGGATTTTCCTTCTGACCATGTGCTATTTGGACTCCTTTAGTCGTTATCGCTACTTGTTCGTGTGGTAGCAGGCTGCCAGAAACGTTTTGCACATCCATTGTCCTCATGATTGGCCTAGAGTCTTCCAGAATGTAGCAGTCGAAAGATAATAAATTGAGTATTGCCAAACACAAAATTATATTCAATGCATGTATTCACTTATTGTAACTGTATTCTTTACTTCCTTAAATCTACTCTACTATACTTACGAAAAGTATTGGTTTGACAAATTCTTGCCAGAGATATGTACAGAATTGTACCAGCTTGTGCTGGAGTCTGTAGGGCTTACCTCTTAGATCACTTGAAATGCACCCGAAAATCAAAAATGCTCAGATCTCTCCTTCCTGTATTTCCAAGTCATAATTCGTTTTCTCAAATTTCTTTCTTTCTTCCGTATCGTTCTTCCGTTCGGTTACATTATCTCTTGTAAATAGCTGTGCGCATTGTTCAGATGTTGAAAGAATTCAACTGCTTCCTCATCAGACATACCAGTGAATCCTGAGTTGTGCTTGTCTGGATGATAAATTCTCTTTTTGCTCGGTAGGCTGCTTTCGCTTCTTCTTATGTAGGCTCTTTCTCTTAGCTCAAGTATTCTCAATGAGTTGTACCTTACTTTTCCAATGTTTGCCTCGGTTGAGGCTCTCTGTCTGGCCTTGGCGAGGGGGGTGGCGGCAGCGATTTCCAATATTTCTTGTTGTTGATTTCCTTTACCCAGTCTATCATGGATCCTTGATTCTGGTCTATTATAGCCTATTATAGCTACTTCAGGGACACGTTCAAATATTTGTAGTGTATGCTCGCCCAACATGGATGAAATGAGTATCGTACTCAACGGAATGCATGGCCTCATCGAGATCGTTTTCGGCGAGAGGAGTATCCTTGCCACAAAGTGGATGCAAGGGATCGCAAGACTCGAGCCTCATCGCCAAGATCTACAAGTGGGACCTACACATCCAGAGGTGGATAGAGCAATGCAACAATGTCGAAGACCGTGAATTCGTCAACGACGAGGCAATCCTTTGTTTCAACCAGATTGTAAGTGACGCGGTCATGGGCAATCTAAATGGCAGCCTACCAAAAGTGATCCAAGATTTGCTGGAGGAAGACGACAACGAAGTCGACTGAACGAAGAGCGGCAAGGATGGCAAGGTCGGCAATCGCGACAACAACGACAACAGCGAAGTGGTGATGAATAACGATCAAATCGTCGAGTTCAAGTTAGGCGCGAACTAGCAAGCTCATCAGTGGGAAGTGTGTGAAGGATCGCGTAAAGTGGGACAATGAGGGCTGCATGATGTGCGTACGTTGGCACATTGGCGGACGATGCGTCAAACACTGCAAGCATGCCCAAGTCATGTGCCAGCAAATCAAGTGCCCAGCGAAAAGAAGACGAGTATGACCGGTTTCGTGAGGAAGATGCGGGAGCTGGCCATGTGACGAACCAGGTCGGGACCTAGCAGTGCCCGACCCATCCCGCCCTGGCCAAACGAAGCGCCCTACAGTCTTCGCAAAAGGGAAGAGAAGTCATTATTGCCGCCGAAAATTCAAGGGTCAGAATCGAAAACTCCCCACAGATCAGAGCACAAGTCGAAATCCATCCGCAGAACAACCGTGTATCGAACACAGGCAGCTGAAGGGCGCCTGCCGGTACACCGCCGCAGATCAAGCTCGTGTCAAATGCCATATTGACGGGAAAACGACATGCCGCCGAAATGCTAGGTGAGTATTTAGTTCCGCCTATTATTGATTTTAAAGTGAACTTGAGGGGGTCAGACGACGAAATCGTGTATCCCGAACATGTGGAAGATTACAGCGCAGTCACATCCCCACGGTTACACGGCAAATCCTCCCGACTGTGTGAAGTCTCCAATGAGGATAATGGAGTGACCTCAACCATGATTCAAGCCTTCCGAACATGTGAAGCAGCCAACGAGGGACAAACCTCAATCAAAGATGAATCCTTCCGGACACGTGAAGCATCCGATGATGAAATCTTCCGAACACGTGAAGCATCCAATGAGGATAATGGATCGACCTCCGCCGATGACGATAGGAAGACTCCCGATCACCACGAGGAAAATGTCGTTCCGAACGTCGAAACTTGGCCTACAGATTTGATTGAAATTATCGACAGTGTCACGAGATTGCCGATCAGCAGGATGGACGATCATGAGTTCACGTTTGATTTGTCGATAGAGGCCGCAGATAAGAATGCCTCAATACTAACCGATAAGTATGGTGGCAACCTGTCCGACGCAATCGACGCTAATAGTCTCTCCATTCTCAGGTACGGATCCGAGTTCCGTCCAACAGAGGTAATTGCCGAGATCTACAAGAATCATCAATGTTGGGATAGAATGAGGAGCATTTTGTTACACGGATTGGACTGGCCGCTCGAACCCATCATCGAAGAGCAGCGTGCAGCTGATGTTGATGAGGCCTTATCCTTTGGAAACCATAAAGGAGCGCAGGCTCGGAGTAACGAGTTGGCGGACCTAGTCGAGAAGGATGTACATTTGGTTACGCACTTCCACTCCCTGTTCGTGTCGCCAAAGCGCTGCCAGGTATCCTATTTGCACCAATGAACATCATGGACCAAAACTCCATTGACGATTGCGGAAGAATCATCGAGAAGTCAAGACTGACACACGATCAGAGCTACGTGTTCAGTGGATGAAGATGTCTGTGAATAGTCGAGTGTGCAAAGATAAACTGTAGCCTTGCATGTACGGTGCAAGCTTGAGACAATTGATAAATTGGGCAGTAACCCCATATATGCCAGCAAGGTTGATTTCAAGTCCGCATACCGTCGATGCCATCTCAGCGCTAGAACTGCCATACAATGTTGCACCCAACTGCCTTTGAGTGACAGAGAAGATGTAATGCTCGTATTTAAGAGAGACCTTTGGAGACTCACCCAGTCCTCACGAGTGGGGTGCGTTGGCGGAACCTATATGTTACCTAGCAAACGTCGTTATGCACGACGACGATTGGAATCCACGCGACCTACGTTCTCCTATCCAACATCTCATTCCTACACCGATCACGCTTGACAGTGACATACCGTTCGGAGAAGGAAGAGAGCTAATTGTTAACATACCGATCAGCCCGAGAGGTATAAACAACGTATACGTCGACGACATCATCCCCCTCACGGTGCCGCACTACTCGCAATCCACGCAACAGTACGCGAGAGTCATCCTAACGATCCTTTGCCACGTGAATTCATGGAAAGTCGTGCAAGCTAATAGCCGAGGCAGGTTTGACTGAGATCAAGACTGTGTTAGGTTGGGTCCTCGATTTCAGACGACTCATCATATCACTCCCTTACAACAAGTACCAAGCGTGGAGCAACAACATCAAAGAAATATTAACGCGCGACAAGTCAACGGCATGGGAGCTAGAAACGTTAATCGGACGATTAGGGCATCTAGGTACGATAATTCCGATGGTGCGTTTATGATTTAGAATTTACGTCGTTTGTTATCTCTACGAGATGCTAGTGTGTACAAAAGTGGAGGAAGCATCTCGTTTGCAGACGAGATGACAAGAGGAAATTAAACAAGACAAAAATATTACTTAGCGTTCTGAATGTCTTGCATCTTTGTTCTTGCGGAGATGCCCAATGTTGATACGCAGCGAATTCGGTCGGGACATTATTTACCTTCGATGATGCGTCCGTTTGCTTTCCTTTGTTGCGGACGATGAGATGACTGTTGATACGCCACAAATTCGGTCGAGACTTTCTCTACCATCGATGATATTGCCTTTTACTTTCTATTCTAAGAGAAGACGGCACGAGAAGATGATTCGTCGGGAAGTTCTTCACCTTCAATACAACAATCAATATGTAACGAAGACACGATGGCGTGGCTACGACGTAGACGACGGTGCTTCGAGGACTTGCTCCTTAGCCTTTGCTATTGTCATTGTCATTGTCAAGGCCGTACCAATGCCTCTCCATGCCATGATGACCGTTGGCAAGAAGGCGACCTGTTGTTGTTGCAACATGTAGTCAGCATTAGTTTTGTGTTGGTCCTTTGCTGGCTATCGTCATCTCTGCTTGAGTTTCAGTTCCATTCTACAATTTGTAACTGTTCCTTAATCTACTCTACTATACTTACGAAAAGTATTGGTTTGACGAATTCTTGCCAGAGATACGGAATTGTACCAGCATGTGCTGGAGTCTGTAGGGCTACTGTACAAGATCTAGACAATGAAACGTTAGCCGCCTGTGTTATGAACTTTGTAGGTATGGCAATATATTCGCACACCTGATAATTTTTATTCCAATAATTGTATTACTCACATATCTAGCAGAATTACAAGCCACTCAGAGTGCCTTCTGCACATGAACAGCTCTGGCTCTTGGGTGGCTTTGAGAACCAGGTAGGCGGTACACAAGCCGGTGAAGGAATTCAGAGATGGTGTCAAAGAAACCCTTTGTGTGGTTCTTGGCTCTGTGGTCTGTCCCACATTGGTCTTTCCCGCATTAGTCTGGCCTATTTGCCTATTTAAGCCCATTCATCACACCCTTGCAAACCATCGTGGTACTCTTCTAAACTTGTATTCAATGTAATATCTTTCGTGGGTCCTCACTTTGCATACCCTTTGAGTACCCCCTGCCAATCAGCTTCCGTTGATGACTGCTGACAACATTACATTTTTGATGATGTGTGCAATCTTTAGTCTGCCCCATTGTTCGGAAGTGTTCTCCCGCTCGACTGTGTGCTTTGGGCTTGCTTAAATAGCTCGCATCGCTGTGTACTGCTAATATCATGTCGCTTGAATGATGTGATAGGGCGGCATCCTCCTGTGTTCCTAAGTAATCGAGTAGTTGCATCGTGTAATTCAACGATTGGTGGTTGGTGCTGATGATTGTGATGCTATGGCGCTAATGGAGTGTGTCTAATTTGAGTTTTGCTTATCGCCATCTTGTTCCCGCCAAAATTTTTGCCTTTAATGACCTTGCTAATAATGATATATATAATGGCTAGTGTTATCAAATTAGTATCAAAAAATATGTTTGTGAGACTATATGAAAACAGCTTCGCTCGGGCTTTTGGAGGTGATGGTGGTACGTGTGAATGCCGGGGGGGATGCCCCCCCGGACCCCCCTCTGTCGGTGACGTCCGGGCTCATTCCCCCTTTCTTTGTTTTCTCA
>Ga0247843_1006907_pt1 | contig 14396 bp, 12 predicted proteins | sample LaCruzMarch2017__FD_192420 | JGI IMG/M metagenome (GOLD analysis project Ga0247843, IMG submission 192420) | Freshwater microbial communities from meromictic Lake La Cruz, Castile-La Mancha, Spain - LaCruzMarch2017_8m | ecosystem: Environmental > Aquatic > Freshwater > Lake | place: Spain...
CGGGATCCGCTCCTCGATCGAGACGTAGGAGAACAGGGAGCCGCTGCGCTCCTGTTGGCCTCGCATCAACGAATGGGCAGTTGATGCATTCTCGCAGAGGTGGCCGGGTTTTTCAGCAAACTCTTACAGGCCGAACGGATAGGTGTCCGGCATCCCCTTCAGTTCCACGGTCGCCAATGGCGTGACGGCACGGGTCCGCTCGAACCAGATGTACTCGTCGAACTGCTGCGGCAGCACGGCCTGGACGTAGTGGCTCTGACGTTCGCTCTCGGGGCGGTAGATCACGCCGATCGCCCGTTCGAGCCTTGGCTTCATCAGCGCTTTGTGCAATGCCTTGTGCAGCTCCAGGGAGGCGAGCTGCCGCAGCGGCAACAGGAACTGTGGTGCGCCACTTTCGTGGCACAGGTTTTCGTAGCTCTGCTGCAGCGACGGCCGCACACGCTTGGTGAGCATCGGACCGTCCCATTCCGTCGCAGCGGCGACGGTGCCTTCGTGGGTGCCGAAGCCGATGGCATAGGCGGCAGCGCCGAACTGTTGACGGGAGAGCTGGCCGATATTGAATTCGCCACGCCTCGACATCTCGGTGGCGCTGGCATCGCCGACATGGGAGTTGTGGGCCCAGACGACGGCGCGACTCTCGGGGCCGTGATGGTGCAGCAGGTTCATCAGGGTGTCGAACATGTGCCGGTCGCGCAGATTCCACGATGCCCGCGAGCCGTAGTACATGATCCGGTAATACTGCTCGGCGTTGGAGACGAGCAGGGCGTTCTGGCTGGCATCGAGAAAGCGCTCGCCATCGTGTTCGGCGTAGGCCTGATGCTTCCGGCGCAGGTCCTGCAGAACGGCAACGACCGGCGCCTCACAACTGCGATAGGTACCGCTGATCGCGGCATGGCCATAGGTGGCAGGCTCCGCCTCCCATGGCGTCAGACAGCCGTAGCGCAGCTGGGCCACCTGCGCCGTCTGTGGGTCGACGTCCTTCAGGTAATCGAGCACCGAGCGGATCGAGCTGTAGAGGCTGTAGAGGTCGAGCCCACGGAACGCGACACGCTGGGCGGGCTCGCGGGCCGCGTTGTGGGCCCGCAGCCAGTCGACGAACTCGCGTGTCTCGCCGTTGCGCCACATCCAGGTGGGAAAGCGCGCAAAGGCGATCCATTCCGAGGGCGGAACGTCGGCATGGCGCACGTAGTGATCGACGCGGGCCGCATCCGGCCAGTCGCCCTCGATCGCCACGAACGAGAACCCCTGGCGCTCGATCAGCTCCCGGGTGATCCGCGCCCGCATGCGGTAAAACTCCGAAGTGCCATGCGAGGCCTCGCCGATCAGCACCACCCGTGATCAGGCGGGCGACCTCGCGGTCCTCGACCATCGCCCGATCGGCACGGCGCGACGGAAGAGGCTGCTCATCAGGCGGCTCGGGCGCCCAGCCCTGCTCGCCGACAAGCGGCACGAAGTGCACGTCGAGCAGCTCTTCGGTTGTGTATTCGGTTTCCGAGAGCCGCGTGATGCGCAGCAGTTCCTGCAGGCGTCGATCGGCGCCCACCGGGATCACCAGCCGGCCGCCGATCTTCAGCTGCTCCTTGAGCGAGCGGGGCACTTCGGGCCCGCCGGCGGCCACGATGATCGCGTCGAAGGGTGCGTGCTCGGGCCAGCCGAGCGTGCCGTCTCCCTGCAGCACGTGCACATTGCTGAACCCCTGGGAGGCGAGCGTTACGGCGGCCTGGCTCGCGAGCTGGCCGTAGCGCTCCACGGTGTAGACCGTTCTGGCGATCCGTGCGAGCACCGCCGCCGCCTAGCCCGATCCGGTGCCGATTTCCAGCCCCGTTTCAGCGCCCTTCAGCAGCAGCGCCTCGACCATCAGCGCCACGATGTAGGGCTGCGTGATCGTCTGGCCAGCCTCGATCGGCAGCGGTGTGTCGTCGTAGGCGAATTCACGCAGCGTTTCCGGCAGGAACGCCTCGCGCTCCACCCCGCGCATCGCATCGAGAACGTGTGGGGAAGAGATGCCGCGATGGGCAATCTGCCGTTCCACCATCGCGTGGCGGCGGATCGTTGACTCGGGGTTTGCCGCGGATGCTGGATTCATGCCTGGACGATGTTAGCCAAGCCACTCTTAATGTCCGCCTTTTTTAACATTTTGTAGTTGTTCCGGGTTGGTCAATACATTGGTTAACGATGTCCCTTCGCGCCAGCTGGCGTGTATAGATTTTCCGTATGTCAACCCGCAAGCATGGTCATGGCACTGATTCAATGGAACCCCATGAGGGAGATTGAAGAGCTGTTCAGCCGCTCCCTGCACGGGGGTTCCAGCCGTTCCCAGTCCCTGCTGGGCATCAGCGACTGGAACCCCCGTGTCGACATCAGCGAAACTGATACGGCCTATGAAATCAAGGCGGACATTCCGGGCGTTGCCAAGGACGACCTCAAGGTGACCGTCGAGAACGGCGTCCTCACCGTTCAGGGCGATCGTAAACAGGAAAAGGAGGAGGACAGCAAGCATTTCCACCGTGTGGAGCGCTTTTACGGCAGCTTCACCCGCAGCTTCTCCCTGCCGGAGAATGCCGATGCCACAGCCCTCAAGGCTGCGGCCAAGGAAGGCCAGCTCACCGTCACCATCCCCAAGAAAGCGGCCTCCGCTGCCGCCAGCGACGCCGTGCAGGTGCCGGTGGAGTGAACCACCAACAATAGGTCTGTGTGATTGTCTGACCTGTTTGATCGGCGACGGTGTTTGATCGAAGGCAATTCGTGTAGCTTTTCTGGCAGAAAATCTCGCATTCCATACTGCCTGTCACGTCGAGTACGCATGGGGAAGAGATGCCTCGATTGGTTATCTGCCATTCCACTTTCACGTGACGGCGCCGGATGGACTCGGCGTTATGGTCGGCGGCCTTGTTCATGTATCCATTCAGACTGCGGCGCGCCTCGCTCCCCATTCAGCTGTTGGGGCCTGGCGGCCCAGCAGCCGTCGGGTGGTGGTGGCGATCTCTGCCTGGCTGGCTTTCGGCAGCATGGAGTAGCGCCCGCCGCCGTGTCTGGCCAGGTCGGCCGCGAACCCTGAGGTCACGTGGCGATTGCCGGTGTCGATCACCAGCAGCTCCATCCCGAGCTGGCGGATGGCCGCTGCCATGCTGAGCAGCTCCTGGCGCATTCCTTCCAGATCGAGTCTTTCGGGGGCATCGCTGCTGGCGGAGGCCAGCGAGCGGCTCAGCGAGACGTTCGCCTTGCCGTCGCTGATCAGCACGATCAGCAGCTCGCCGATGTCCTTGGCGTTGCGTGCGTTCTGCCCCAGCCGCACCGCAAGGGCCAGGCCGTGGGCCATGGGCGACCCACCGCCGCAGGGCAGTCGCTCAAGCCGTCGGGAGGCGGCCGTGATCGAACGGGTGGGTGGCAGCAGCACGTCGGCTCGCCTGCCGCGGAAGGCGATCAGGGCCACCTGGTCGCGGCTGCGATAGGCCTCGCCAAGCAGGTGAAGCACCGCGCCCTTGGCGGCTTGCATGCGGTTCAGGGCCATCGAGCCGGAGGCATCCACCACGAAGATCACCAGGGCCCCGGCCTTGCGCGCCAGCAGCTTGACGCGGAGGTCGTCGTCGCGCAGCAACAGATAGCGACCGCGTCGCAACGCCTCCTGCTGTCCCAGGGCCTGCCGCCGCGCCCTCTGGTAGGGCGCTGCTGCCCGCAGGGTGGCGTCGATGGCGACGCGCTGAATCGGTCCGTGGGGCAGCACGGGTTTCACGTAGCGGCCGCGCTCCTGGGAGCGCACGATGCCTCGCCCACCGGCCTTGCCATGGCGCCGGTGCACCCGGGCGGCCAGGGCCAGCAGATGGGGATCCAGCAGCACGCCCTCGGGCGAGAAGAGGAACTCCTCCGGGATGCTGCCGCTGGGCGGTTCGCCCGTGGCCGGCTCCGGCGGTGGCTCCGGAGCTGGCGGTTCCCCTTCCGCTGGTGGTTCGGAGGGAGCCTCCGGAGCCTTCTGCTCGGGGCCAGGTGGCGGTTCGGCCGGGGTCGCGAAGGCGGCCGAACGGGGCAGGATCACCAGTTCCACGGCCCGGCGCAGATCGAGGGCGTTCACGCGCCGGCGCCCCTGCAGGGCCGCATGGGCCCGGGCCACCCGCAGGGCGAACAGGTCGGCGCGATGGCCCTCGACGCCGGCGCGGATCGCTTCCTCCACCAGGTAGCGGGTCTGCTCCGGTGCCATCCGCACGCGGGGCAAGCGGCGGCGGCCCGCAACGATCTGCTGGCGCAGCTCCACCAGGCCGGGACCATGGCGGCTCCAGAAGGCGGCAGGGTCGTTGGCGTACTGCAGCACCCGCTCCACGGCCTCCACACGGTCGGCCAGAGCCAGGGGCGTGTCGGACGACAGCACCATCGCGATGCGGTCGATCAGATGGGGCCGCAGCTCCCCTTCCGCGGGGTTGTAGGTGGCGATCAGCAGGGGGCGGCAGGGATGGCGGAAGCTGATGCCTTCGCGTTCCACCTGATGGACGCCATCGGCCACCACCGCGAGCAGCAGGTTGGCGATGCCCTGCTCCAGCAGGTTGATCTCATCCACGTAGAGCACTCCGCGGTGGGCCGCTGCCAGCAGTCCGGGCTGGAACACCGGCCGGCCCTGCCGTATCGAGGCGGTCACGTCGACCGAGCCGATCAGCCGATCTTCGGTGACCCCCAGCGGCACCTGGACGAACGGCGTGGGCACCAACCTGCTCACGGGCGTGCGGCTGATGATTGCTCGATGGGCCCAGGTGGCGTCGTCCCACTCCCAGGGGGCCGCCGGGTCGGCATTGCAGCAGGAGGAACGGATCACCCGGATCGGCGGCAGCAGGTCGGCCAGCGCCCGGGCCAGCACCGATTTGGCGGTGCCACGACGGCCGGCGATCACCACACCGCCGAGGCCTGGATCCACCGCCAACAGCAACAGGGCGGTGCGGATCGCCTCCTGATCCACCACGCCATGGAGGGGGAAAGCCGGCGGCCGTGCGCCCTGGATCACACCGGACTGCCGGCCACGGCCACCCCCTCCAGCTCCGCGTCGGTGAGGTCGTAGAGATCACGCAGCCTGTCGAGCTTCTCGGGGGTGGCGCCCCAGAGGCCCCGGCTGTTGGCCTCCAGCATGCGGCCCACCACGTTGCGGAAGGCTTCGGGGTTGGCCTCGCGCAGCCGCTTCGCCATCGCCGCATCGAAGGCGTAGGTGTCGGCGGCCTGGTCGTAGACCCAGGGGTCGCAGAAGCCGGAGGTCCCTCCCCAGCCGATCAGGGCCGTCATCCGCTGGGAGATCTCGTAGGCCCCGCCTGATCCCATCGCCGCCATCGACTGGGCCCAGCGGGGATTGAGCAGTTTGGTGCGGTACTCCAGGCGCAGCAGTTCCTCCAGGTCGCGAGGGGTGGTGTCGCGGGAGAACGACTCCACGAAACTGGCGGCCACCTTCCTGCCCGGATTGGTTTCTGTCTGCGCCACCTCGGCGGCGCGCTTGAGGCCGCCGGTGTTGGCGTAGTACTCCTGGATGTCGGTGAGGCCGTACTCCACAGAATCGATCTGCTGCACCACCCGATCGGTGCTGCGCAGCAGGGAGGCCAGCACCTCGGGCCGGGCCTGCCCCTTGTCGCCGCGACCGTAGCTGTAGGTGTTGCGGTCCCGCCAGGTGGCGGCCAGCTCGTCGCCGCTCTCCCAGTTGGCATCCGTGACCCGATCGTTCACAAGGGAGCCGAAGTCGCCGGCGGGGTTGGAGAACAGGCGGGCGGTGGGGTTCTCGATCCCTCGGGCTTCCAGTTCCAGCACATGGCGCCGAATCGCGTTGCGCTCCGGGGGTTCGTCAGCCTCGGCGGCACGGCGGAACAGGTCGTCGAGGAGTTCGACGATGTTCACGAAGCTGTCGCGGAAGATTCCCGAGAGGTTCACCAGCACGTCGATGCGGGGGTGATCCAGTTCCGCCAGGGGGCGCAGGTCGTAGCGGACGATGCGCCCCGTTCCTTCCTTCACCGCTTCGGCTCCCACCAGCTCCAGCAGGATGGCCAGAGACTCGCCGCGAGTCTTGATCGCATCGAGCCCCCAGAGCATCACTGCCACGGTCTCGGGCCAGCTGCCATCGTTGTCGGCACGGTGCTTCTCGAGGATGCGCAGGGCGATCGCGCGGCCCCGGGCCATCGCTCCGGGGGAGGGCATGCGGTAAGGGTCCAACGCATGGATGTTCCGGCCGGTGGGCAGCACCCCGGGCCCGTCGCGCAGCAGGTCTCCGCCGGGGGCGGGGGGGATGTACTCGCCCCCCAGGCCTCGCAGCAGATTGGTGAGTTCCTCGGAGCTGCGCTCCAGCAGCTGGGTGATCCGCAGGGCTTCGCCGATCCGCTCGGTGCCGGGATGGAGACGTTCCAGTTCCTGGGTGTGGCGCTGCAGTTCTTCGTTGCCGGTTGGGGGCTGCCGCTGGCCGATCTCCTCAAGCACGGCAGGATCCAGGGTGTCGCCGAAGTACGCCTTGAGGTAGCCGAGCCGTTGCTCCGCATCAGGTGGCTGGCCGAGGGTGTGGAGGCCACTGGAGAACAGCCGGTTCTCCAGCAGCTGCAGATAGGAGCTCAACTGCACCAGCCAGGCGGTGAAGGCCTCCAGGTCGCTGCCGGCCGTCTCGGGAGCGGGGCAGTCGACGTCCAGTCCCGCATCGCTCACCTTTTTGAGGATGCCCTCCCGCAGGGCCTCGTTGCGCGCCGGATTCTCCCGGTACTCGGCGATCAGATCCCGCAGCGCCACCAGCTCCCTGTAGAGGCCGGCGCGGCCGTAGGGGGGAACGTTGTGGGAGACGATCACGCCGTAACCGCGCCGTTTGGCGAGCATCGACTCCGACGGGTTGTTGGCCGCATAGACATACAGATGCGGCAGGTCGCCCAACAGCAGGTCGGGCCAGGAGTAACCCGTGTTGCCCAGGGGCGAGCCGGGCAGCCATTCCACCGTGCCGTGCATGCCGAAGTGCAGCACCGCGTCGGCCTTGAAGCCATGCTGCAGCCAGCCGTAGAAGGCGGCGTACTGGGGGTGGGGGGTGAGATCGCGCTCGTACATCAGCCGCATCGGATCACCCGCCACCCCCAACGGTGGCTGCACGGCGATCCAGACGTTGCCGAGCTGCACGCCGCCCAGCAGGAAGCGATCACCGAGGGTACGGATCCCCGTTCCCGTGAGCGGCCCCCATTGCTTCTCGATGCGTGAGCTGTGCAGCGGCCCCAGCCACTGCCTCAGGTCGTCGACCGACACGGTGGCGGTCTCTGTCTCCTCGAACCGCTGTCCTTCCGGGATGGAATGGATCCAGGCGTCGTCGGCTTCCTTCACCTGCCGGATCAGCTCCTCGCCGCTGGCGGGCAGGGGGCCCAGCGTGTAGCCCTGGGCGGACAGCGCCTCCAGCAGGTTCAGCAACGAGGTCGGCACGTTCAGCAGCGCTGCGGTGCCTGTGGCGCCGTAGCCGGGAGGGAAGCCGTAGAGCACGATCGCCAGCCGGCGTTCGCTGGCGGGTTTGCGGCGCAGGGCGATCCAGGCGTTCAATCGGCCGGTGAGACGCCGCAGGCGCTCGGGAATCAGATCGATGCGATCGCCCACAAGGCCGCCGAGGGGCACCGGATCGATCGCCCCATCGAGTTCGGGCAGGGCGAAGAGCACCACGCTCTGCAGGCCGCCAATGCCCTGCCGGGTCCAGGAGTGGACATCCTGGATCAGCAGGGGGGCCGCCACCACGTAGGGAACGTTCTTGGCCCGCAGGATGCGCTGGGCCACCTCCTCGCGGCGACCCGCCTCCATCGACCCGGCCGGGCCACCCACCAGGGGGAAGCCGATCGTGGAGACGATGGCATCAACAGCGACGGCCTGCCGGCGGTTGCCGCCGTCAGCCACCCCGGGGAGGTTGGCCTCCAGTTCGCTGTGGCTGGTCATCCAGTCGCGCACGGCCATGTGACCCTCGACGCCGTTGATGAAGATCGGCAGCGGCACCAGCTGCGCTGCTTCGAAGGCGCGGATCAGCTGGGGAATGTAGGGCTGGGCCGTGATCACATGCTTGCGGTAGAGCAGCAGCCCCACCACCGGCCAGTTGCTCCGCTGCGGGCCGCTTTCGGGCCGGGTGCGGTGGAACCAGGAGATGTAGTCGCGGGGGCTGCGGAAGTACCCCTCATGATCGGGATGCAGCAGGCCGAGATCGGGCGACTGCTGCGGCGGCGGAATCGTGCCCGGATTCAGCCCCAGACCGTGACGGGCCAGGTAGAGAAACAGGCTGGCCACATTGGCGGCGCCGCCGGCGTTCCAGTACCCGTAGAGGAGGAGCCAGTGGCGCAGATCCTGGGCCTTGCGGGAGGGCAGAAAACGGAGCAGTTTCGGGCCCACCTTGAGGAAGCCGATGTAGCCGGCGAGCTTGTCCTCTTCCCGTCCGCCGCCGAACTTGGCAAGCAGCGCCTGAACGGGCTTGGGCATGCCGCTGGTCTTGGCGTCGATCGTGAAGCGCCCGAAGCAGGTGAGGGCCATGAGTTCGAGCGCCGACTCGAACACCAGCCGGATCGGGATCGGCGCCGCCCGCTGGCGCAGCCACTCGACCTGGTCGTAGTCGAAGATCAGGCTGGCGAAGAACGCATCGGCCCCCTCCAGCGCTGCCTCCACCTGAGCGGGCTGGGCGGCCAGGTCGCGATCGCTGAACACGTGGATCCCCAGCTGGGGGCACTGGGCCATGGCCTTTTCGGCCGCCTGGCGGTAGAGGCCGGCGTTGAAGGCTTCGAAACCGGCGATCAAAACGATGCGTTTCATGGCCGCTCGGGCATCGCTATGAATCGATTCTGGAGCGCCTGCTGGGGCCGCGTGGCTCGCCAAGGCCGAAGACCCAACGGGAAGCAGGCGGTGGGAGAAGACAACGATTCCTCGCCACCAGCACTGTCGTGGCAAGGAGGTCAAGGTGCGGCCGGGAATGAACTGGGGGAGCCTGTCCCGCTGGCGGCCAGTTTGCGATCTATGCGCCCATCCGCCTGCGATCCCAGCCGCACCATGGCGGTCGGTTGGCCCTTTGCCTCCAGCAGTCCCTGAGGGGAGAGGCGGGATGGCGGTCATCACCTCCTGGTTTGAGCCCTCGGCCCGGCTGGGAGCCGGGCTTGCAGAACCCCTCTGCCAGGAACCATTCGGGGCAGAGGCCTGGCTGCTGGACCTGAAAGGGAAGCAGATGTCGCCAATGGTCAGATGAGCCACTCCGCCAGCTTGGTGTACCGCCGGCGGCCCAGGTGATTCTTGACGGCCATTGCCAGCGCCTTCTTCTGGCCCACCAGCACCACCAGCTGCTTGCCTCTGGTGATGCCGGTGTACACCAGGTTGCGCTGCAACATGGCGTAGTGCTGGGTGAGCAGAGGGATCACCACGGCGGGGTATTCGCTGCCCTGGCTCTTGTGGATCGTGCAGGCGTAGGCCGGCACCAGGTTGTCGAGCTCGCCCCAGCCATAGGTCACCTCACGGCCGTCAAAACGCACCGTCAGTTCACTGGCATCGGCATCGATCGTTTCCACGGTGCCGACATCACCGTTGAACACCTCCTTCTCGTAGTCGTTGGCCACTTGCATCACCTTGTCGGCCGGCGCGAACCGCCAGCCGAAACGCTCCACTTGCTCGGTGGGGTCGGGGTTGAGCAGTTGCTGCAGCTCGATGTTGAGCGACCTTGAGCCACAGCCACCGCGCGCCATCGGGCAGAGCACCTGCACCTGGGCGATCGGATCGAGGCCAAAGCGGGCCGGGATGCGTTCGCCCACCACCTTGAGGATCAGGGCCACCGCCTGCTCGGGCGTCTCGGCGGGTAGGAAATAGAAGTCGGTGCTGGCCCCAGCCGGCGGCGGCCGCAGATCGGGAATGGTGCCGGCATTGATGGCGTGGGCGGTGGTGATGATGCGGCTGGAGGCCGCCTGGCGGAACACCTCCGTGAGCCGGGCCACCGGCAGGGCGCCGCTGTTGATCAGATCGGCGAGCACCTGGCCGGGCCCCACCGAGGGCAGCTGGTCCACATCACCCACCAGCAGCAATCCCGCCTCCGGCGGGAGGGCATCCAGGAGGGAGGCCATCAGGGGCACATCCACCATCGAGGTCTCATCCACCACCAGCAGATCGCATTCCAGCGGCAGCTCAGCGCCCCGCTTGAAGCCAAAGGCCGCCGGATCGAACTCCAGCAGCCGGTGGATCGTCTTGGCCTCCAGCCCTGTCGTTTCGCCCATGCGCTTGGCGGCCCGGCCGGTGGGGGCGCAGAGCAGGATGCGCAGCTTCTTGGCCGCCAGGATGCGCAGGATGGCGTTGATCAAGGTGGTCTTGCCCACCCCCGGCCCACCGGTGATCACCAGCACCTTGGCCGCCAGGGCCTGCTCCACCGCTGCCTTCTGGCTGGCGGCCAGCTCCAGGGCCAGGCGTTGCTCCACCCAGGGGACAGCTTTCGCTGAATCGATGGCTCCCCAGGGGGGGCGGCCTGCCGCCAGCGCCTGGAGGGCCGCCGCAATGCGGCGCTCATCGCGATGCAGGTTGGCCAGGAAGATCGCCGGTTCTGCGGCCAGGGTGTCGGCCACCACGGAGCCCTCGGCCAGCTCCAGATCCAGGGCGCTCTGGATCAACCCTGGCTCCAGCGGCACCCGGCTGCTGGCGCCGGTTTCATCAAGGGGTCCACTGGGCCGCTCGACGGCCAGCAGCTCACCGGCCAGCTTGAGCAGCTCGGCGCAGGGCAGGCCGCAGTGGCCATCACCGCTGGCCTCCAGCAGGGCGTAGTTGATTCCTGCCCGCAGGCGGATCATGGCCTCGGGCTTGATGCCCAGCCGCGCGGCAATCGCGTCAGCGGTGCGGAAGCCGATACCGCGGATGTCGCGGGCCAGGCGGTAGGGGTTCTCGGCCATCACCTGCACGGCGTCATTGCCGTACGTCTTGAAGATCCGCACCGCCCGGGCGGTGCCGACGCCATGGCTGTGCAGGAAGACCATGATTTCGCGCACCACCTTCTGATCGGCCCAGGCCTGGGCAATGCGGCCGGCTCGCACCTTGCCGATGCCCGGCACCTCCCGCAGCCGCTCAGGCTCCTGCTCGATCACCTCGAACACCTCGGCCCCAAAGACCGCCACGAGCTTGCTGGCATAGATCGGGCCGATGCCGCGGATCATCCCCGAACCCAGGTACTTCTCGATCCCCTCAGCGGTGGTGGGCGCCGAAGCCCTGAGGAAGGAGGCCTTGAACTGCTGGCCGTGCTCGCGGCTGTTCACCCAGGTGCCGCTCACCGTCACCCATTCGCCGGCACTGATCTCGGCGGCATGTCCCACCACCGTCACCAGGTCGCGATGGCCGCGGGCCTTGATGCGCAGTACGCAGAAGCCGTTCTCGGCGTTATGGAAGGTGACGCGCTCGATCGAGCCCGCCAGCACCTCGGTGGGCTGCGGGCTGGCCTGGGCCGGATCGCTGGGAGACGGGCGTGCCAGAGCGGACGTGGCCTGTGGGCTCACCTTTGCAGGGTTCAGCCTGGCGGATGGCGCAGGGTGCGCCAGCTGCCGCTCTCGGTGCTCACCTCCAAACCAAGGCCAACGTGGGTGTCTGGTGCGCCAGCGGGTTGCTGCTGTTGCCACCAGTGGATTGCGAACGACCAGGCCTCCTCGATCGACTCGAAGTGCTCATCGAGCTCAAGGTGGGGTTGGCCGTGGTGATCCACCAGGCGATAACGCGGTGGCTGGTGGCAGCTGCGCGTCGGCAAGGAGGTGGCCATCGGTCCAGAGCTCAGCTTGGTGGGTGTGGATCGGTTTGGGTGATGGTGGCGATCACCACTGGGGGCTGCAGGGCCTCCAGCCCTCCTTGCGCTTCTCGCTCCAGAGCTTGATGGCCTCCTCGCGGCTGAGCTCCAGCCGTTTTTTCAGCAGCGGCACCGGCTGATCCGCCAACAGCTCACCGACCGTGACCTCCAGCTGCTGACACCAGCGGTCCCAGCGGGTCGGCCGGAAGTGGAGGACATGGCGGCCGTCGCTGATCCAGCCCTCCTGGGGCGATAGCGGCGGCCGTTTGCTGTTGTTGAAGTGCATCGACGGTTCAGGCCACCTCAGGCGCCCAACCCCTCTGGCGGTGCAGGTCTTCTGTCCAGCCGCTGCAGCGGTGGGTGAGGTGCTCGCCATGGGCGATCAGGCCCTGATGGAGATGGCAGATGAGCAGCGGAATGCACTCCGGCCCCGGGTGGTGGCGGAAGAAATGGCAGGTCATGCAGACCTGCCGACTACGGCTGGAGAGGAGTACGGCCTGATCCAGCCAGGGCCAGTCCTCAAGCTCCTCTTTGCGAGAGGGCTGCAGGCGGGAGAGCGGGACCGGCACCATGATGACTCTTGCAGGCGTACACCTGTACTAGCAGGTGAGGCGGTTCGACGCCAGGGGTTCAGGTGGTGCCGCCCTGGTGCTGCTTTGCTCAGCCCACCTATCGGTGCGTTTCTGCTGAGCGCACCTCTCGGTGCGACACCAGAAACGTCTCGATCCAGTCGTGGTGACACTTCTGGCTGATCCGATCGGCGATGGTGACGGCTGCATCGGGCACCTGGAAACGTTTGCGGAAAGCGCGCGTCAGGCTCTCCAGCAGGGGTCGGGGTAGCGCCCGCAGGGTGCTGTGGAGGTGCTGAATCGTCTCGGCATTGAGGGCCGCCAGGCCGGGATCCTCCGGGGCGGTAGCGGTTTGAGATGGGACAGCTGCTGATGTGGGGGGAGTGCTGGGCGCCGGCTTACTGGCCGGGGGCCGCTGCTCTGCTGACCGCTGCGGCCCCTCCCCCTGGCCTCCGGTGCTGCTGACCTGTCTCTGCTGCTTGTCATAGAGGGCAAGCCCGAACGGATTGCCAAAGGTCATCAAGGCCCTCTTCATGGCGTCGGTTTCGGCCTCCTTGAGGGCGGACTCGTGGGCCTGGCCGAGGTCCACATCGATGCCATGGCCGGCGCCGCTCCCTTCCCGCACCAGAGCGGGCAGCCCACCGGCGGTGACGGTGACGCGAACGCGGGCGGTGTAGGTGACACCCCAGCCGGGCTTCTGGTCCCTGCCGATGGGTCGTTCGGCCTGGGCGACGCAGCGCATGGCGATGGTCTGCCGCTGCCAGCCGTCAAAGCCAAAAATCCGGTTGGCCTCCGCGATAGCGACCCAACCTTCCACGTAGGCCACCTTCCCGCGGCCCTGCTCCCGCTGGCGGACGTTGGCCCGATCGAGGGGGGCGGCGAGGGCAGCGAGCTGCTCGGGGGAGAAGCCGCTGGGCTGTGCCTGGTTGGCCTGCACTGTCGTGACGGATTCGATGGCTGCTGCTGGAGGGCCCTCCACTCGCTCAGTGGATCGGATCAACTCCAGGGCCGATGGCGGCCTTTGGCTGGATTGAGGAGCTGCGGCGCGGCTGATGGTGCTGGCCCCGTTGGAGGAAGGAGCGGCGACGGTCATGGCGATGAGAAGCGATGGAGCGAAGTGAAGAGCGCAATGGATTCGGTCAATGAGGGGCCTCGGCTACACCACCGAGACCCCATTTGTGAGGGGTCTCTGGCCCCCCTAGTGGATGCGCCAGGAGCGGCGGGAGATCAGCTGGACGCCGGTGATCTCTCTGCCTGCTTTGAGGGCTTCCTTGATGGCGGCCTTGTCCGGCTTGCTGGTGGTGGTGAAGCTCAGCCACTGGGGATCGAGGGCGTCCTCGTCGTCGATCTCGACGGCCTGGGACTTACGGGAGGTCAGTTCGTGATTCGGGAAGGAGAAGCGGGTGGCGGTGGGCTGCAGGCGGGTGAGCACCAGGACGAGGGAGTCCTCCAGGGCATCGGCGCGGGAGGCATCAGAGCGGGATAGCTCCGTAAGCCGCTTGGCCTGCTGCTGCCGGTAGGCGGCCTGGCCGCGCAGGTGCTCGATCACCCAGCAGGTGGCATCGGCCTTGGCCGCCAGGGCGGCCTTGTTGCCTTCTTCCGCCAGGAGGGCGGCTTCCAGCTCGGCGAGGGCCTGGGCGCGGGTGTCGTCGCCGGCCTCCAGCTGCTCAGCCAGCTGAGCGATGGCGGTGGTGAGCTCCTGGGCCTCGATGCCCAGCTGCCAGAGGGAGCCGGTGCGCTGCAGGGTGCAGGACGGCCCGGCAGCCTGGGGGACAGCTGGCGCGAGAGGAGCAGCGGGGGTGGTGAGAACGGACATGGGTGGAACTGGAGAGGAGTGAAAACAAGATCGGGGCGGCGATTGCCGCTCAGGCGGCGAGGGGCTCCGGTGAGAACGGCGGAGGCACTTCCATCACCACCACCGGCACCGGTGAGCGGGAGGAGCAACGGCGGGCCTGCTGAACCAGCGAGGCCGTGCCTGCCCCACCGGGAAAGGCGATCACCAAAACCGAGGCGCTGAACGCTGGAGAGGTGTGGGCCTGGGCTTCCGCCAGGGCCTGCTCGAGGAGGCGGCGATTGCGGATCGGCCCGGC
>Ga0247843_1006910_pt1 | contig 14386 bp, 10 predicted proteins | sample LaCruzMarch2017__FD_192420 | JGI IMG/M metagenome (GOLD analysis project Ga0247843, IMG submission 192420) | Freshwater microbial communities from meromictic Lake La Cruz, Castile-La Mancha, Spain - LaCruzMarch2017_8m | ecosystem: Environmental > Aquatic > Freshwater > Lake | place: Spain...
TACCTTCTCCTGGCGTCCGCCAGCCTTCACGATTGCGTACACGTTATTACTCCAGTTCAGTTAAGCCTTGGATCGAGCTGAAAGCTCGCTTCGGGCAGGGGTCTAGGGTACGGAGTCCGCATGCCCAGGGTCAAATTGGCTCTTTAGGCTCCAGGCGTGATGATCCCCGATGAGGCTGCTCGGCGACGGCGACGGCCTTTAGGGGCTGTAGCGGCTTCGCTTTCACTCTCACTTGGAGCCTCATCGTTCTGGACTTCTCGGAATTCATGCTCTGTGGCTGAATCTTCCTCAACATCTGGATGATTGGCTGTCTGTGAGTTGACCTGAGGTGTTGGAGCTTTGATCTTCACTGGATCCATATGAATATGAATTCCGCGTCCAGAACATGCATCACATGTAGTTGAGAACGCTTCGATCAAACCTTGTCCCACACGCTTACGTGTCATCTGAACGAGTCCAAGTGATGTCACTTCTGCGACCTGATGCTTGGTGCGATCGCGACCAAGACATTCAATGAGGCGACGTAATACCGCTTCACGGTTAGATTCAAGAACCATATCAATGAAGTCGATCACGATAATTCCGCCTAAGTCACGAAGGCGAAGTTGGCGAGCAATCTCTTCGGCCGCTTCGAGGTTATTTTTCGTAACCGTCTCTTCGAGGTTTCCACCCTTACCGATAAATTTACCCGTGTTCACATCGATCACGATCATCGCTTCAGTGCGATCGATTACAAGCGAGCCACCTGATGGCAGATAAACCTTGCGATCGAATGCTTTAGCAAGCTGCTCTTCTACTCGGTAGTCGGCAAAAAGATCACCGGTACCTGTGTACTTTTCAATCTTTGTCACAAGTTCAGGTGCAATTGAACCCAGATACTCGTTGATTTCGGCGTATGCCTCTTCGCCCTGAATAATCAGTGTGCGGAAATCTTCATTGAAGATGTCTCGAATAACGCGCACAGCTAGATCTGGCTCAGAGAGCAAGACAGCTGGTGCGTGGAAGTTTGGATTTTCCGACTTGGCATAAATGTCATCCCATTGCGCCTTCAGACGTGCGACATCATTGGTGAGCTCTTCCTCAGATACTCCTTCTGCTGCTGTACGAACAATGACGCCAGCTTCTTCAGGGATAAGGTTCTTTAAAATTGCTTTCAAACGTGTGCGCTCTGACTCAGGCAGACGCTTTGAAATTCCGCTCATACCGCCGCCGGGAACGTAGACAACATAGCGTCCTGGAAGTGAAATTTGAGAAGTCAGGCGTGCACCCTTTTGTCCGATTGGATCCTTAGTTACCTGCACAAGTACTGGCTGGCCAGTCTTTAAGACCATTTCAATTTTGCGTGGAGAAGATTCAGAAATTCCTGCAGCATCCCAATTGACTTCACCTGCATAGAGAACTGCGTTACGTCCCTTACCAATATCTACGAATGCAGCCTCCATTGAAGGAAGAACATTCTGAACGCGGCCAAGGTAGACGTTTCCAACGTATGAGACGTTGGCATTGCGGTTCACGTAATGCTCAACCATGACCTTGTCTTCAATAACTCCAATCTGAATGCGATCTCCGATTTGGCGAACAACCATTTCGCGATCAACATTTTCACGGCGAACTAAGAATTCACCATCAGTAATAACTGTTCCGCGGCGACGATATGGCTCACGGTAGTCACCACGAGAATCTCCACGGTCACGATCGCGACCACGGTCACGATCACGACGGTTACGTGTTCCCCGCTCTGCGCGTTCGGCACGCTCTGCGCGTTCTGCGCGAGCTGGACGCTCACGAACCTCGCGAACCTTTACAACTGTTACAACGCCATCTTCATCAATCGTCTCACCTGGCGTGACATCTTCTCCTGCTGCACGACGACGACGGCGGCGGCGATGCGTGGTGCCATCTGCTGATTCGCTCGCTGAACCATCTTCTGATTCTTCTGTTGAATCTTCGCTTGAATCTACGTCGGCGCCTTCAGCACTTTCACCTTGTGGGCGACGACGACCTCGACCACCACGGCGACGGCGACGGTTACGGTTGCGTGGATCTGAATCACTGTCATCCCCTGCTGCGCCGGCTGTACCCGCTGTACCCGCTGCACTTGCTGCTGATGCAGAATCCTCTGCAACAACTTTCTCTTTAGCGCGACGAGGTGCTTTTGCAGGAGCATCTGTGGCTTCTGCTGCTTGAAAAATTGGGACTGGAATCGCAGCGGCGCGTTTGCGCGTCTTTGGAGCTGCTTCCGCCTCAGGAGCAGGCGCCACTACAGATACATCTGCTGTTTCGCTACCCGCTTTTGACTTACTTTTTTTAACCGCACGCTTGCGCGGTGACTTTGGCTCGATTGCCATCACTGTTAAATCCTCTACGCCATTACTTTTGTATTGGCTTGCTCTGGCTCAAGTCTCCTTGAGCAAATTCTTCTATCGATCCCACTGTGGGTTCGATACCCGCACTTCCTACATAAAATTTCCTAAATTTAATGAGTCCGCCGCTGGCGCGATTTCAATCGCTAGCCGCGCTGAACTGTTGCCCAATTATGGCAGATCAACGGCCAATTTCCCTAAATATTGAGGATTTAGCCAGGATTAGCCTCGCTGGCGAGCGTAAACATTCTGCAGCAGGCCAAAACCGATCAAATTGGCAAACATGCTTGAGCCACCATAGGACAGGAACGGCAACGGGACTCCCGTCATCGGCATCAGCCCCAGGGTCATGCCGATATTTTCAAAGGTCTGAAAGGCAAACCAAGTGAGAACTCCGACGCACACCAGTCGACCAAATGCGTCAGTAGATCTTCGTGCAATGGAGAAAGCTCGCATCAATATCGTCAGATATAAGAGCAGAATAAATCCGCTTCCGAGAAAACCTAACTGTTCTCCTGCGACTGTAAAGATGAAGTCAGTCTGCTGCTCTGGAACAAAGCGTCCATTAGTTTGCGGACCATCAAATAATCCCGTGCCGAGAAATCCTCCGGAGCCGACGGTTATTCGTGCCTGCCTGAGTTGATATCCCGCACCTTGTGAATCGGCATTGGGATCCACAAATGATTGAAGACGCTTCACCTGATAATCATTAATGACGCCTAGCTTCGTTGCACCAAAACCACCTAAGAGCGCGACAAGAATTAATCCAACTACCCAACGGGTTGGCGCACCGGATGCACCAATCATCGCAACCACCGAGATGCTAATAATAAAGACTGTGCCCATATCAGGCTGTAGCAAAATCAATCCCACTGGAATTGCTGCGATCAAGAGCGATTGAATTACATCTCTATTTGTCGGCTCATCATTTTCATGACGATATTCGGACAAGAGCATTGACATGCCGACAATGATTGAAATTTTAGCTAGCTCGGCGGGCTGAATTTGGAATCCGCCTGGAAGTGGAATCCATGCCTGCGCACCATTAACTTCACTACCAAGTCCTGGGATGAGAACTGCTGTGAGACCAATTACACCGAGTCCCCAGACTATTGGCGTATAGGCTCGAAGCATGCGGTAGTCGATGACAGTTGTTCCCCACGCAAGCAAAATTCCAATCACGATATTAATCACATGACGCTTGAGGTAATACTCTGGATCCAATCCATTGGCTGCATACCAATCTCGCGTTGCGGCATAGACCAATAAGGTTCCGATGAAGAGCAGAAGCCCGACTGCAACTGTAAGTATTGGATCAAAGCCCCAGAAAGAATGTGTGGATCGAGTGCGGCGGAAACCCTGGCGCTGGCTAATCAAACTCATGGGGTCTCCTTTACCTTCGTCGCAGGAGAAATCTTAGGTAATGTCACAGGCGGTTTGCCCTCAGGATAGATCGCCGCACCGGGAACAATCTTGGATCCGCTCACACCAAAGAGAGTTTCATATATCTGTCGAACGCCGACACCAGATGAAGAGGCACCGAATCCACCTTGCGAAACCATCATGACAACAGCAAAGCGCGGTTTATCTGTTGGCGCATAAGAGGCGAACCACGATGTATCACTCTTTAGAGTTCCATTCGCGTTCTTACCAAAAACTTGTGCAGTTCCGGTTTTGCCACTGACAGCGATAGGGAATCCAGCAAATGCTCCGGTACCAGTTCCGGCTGTCACAACTTCACGTAAAGAGTCTTTCAATAATTTAATTGTCGCCTTCGATGCTGGCAACGTTCCTAGCTTTACAGGATCTATCGTTTGAATAACTTTACCGTCAGTAGTAACAATTGCCTTTCCAACAGTTGGTTTCCAGATGGTGCCGCCGTTGCCAATAGCGGCATACATCTGAGCAAGTTTGAGTGGAGAAATCACTGTATCGCCTTGGCCAATTGAGAAGTTAACGGCGTCACCAGCACGTATCTTGTCTCCATCTAGACAGTTCTCGCGTGCAAGTTCGATAAGAAAAGCTGTCTGCTGAGCCTTAGTAGCGCGCTCCTTGTAGTTGCAATAGAAATCTTTATTCTCTTCATACCAAGATTTGCGCCACTCACGATTTGCAAGACGTCCGGATGATTCAGATGGAAGGTCAATGCCTGTCTTCTGACCAATCTGGAATCCTTCAGCAGCTTTGAAGAAATAATCATTTGGATTGGCTTTTGGTCTCAATCCACCATCTTTAAGCCACTCAGCAAAAGCGATCTTGTACCAAATAGTGTCACAAGAAATAGCCATCGCCTTCTTCATTGAAAGTCGACCTTGGGCTCTACTTTCGAAGTTCTGAAATGCGCGCGTACCAACCTGGTATTCGGCTGGGCAGTCATACGTTGCGTTAAGGTCATAACCAGCATTGGCTGCAGCTACAAGTGAAACAGATTTAAATGTTGAAGCCGGTGCAAACAAACCCTGGAGCGCGCGTGATAGCGCAGGCACTCCAGCTTTTTCAGAATAAAGATCACTAGCTTGCTGGACTGTTAACCCGCGTTCAAAAGCATTTGGATCATAAGTTGGATAAGACGCAAGTGCGAGAACGCGACCGGTGACAATATCCATGACAACTGCCGCGCCACCATCTGCTGGATATCCATTGGCCCGAGAACGGGCAACTGCCGCAGCTAGCGCTTCCTCACTAGCTGCCTGAAGTCGAACATCAATGCTTGTCACAACGTGGTTTCCACCGACTGGGTTTGTGATCTTTCCAGTTCTTGTTATCGCTTCCTTACGATCAACTATCACCGTCTTTATTCCCGGAGTGCCTCTTAAGAATTCGTCATATTGAAATTCAAGTCCAGCCTTACCTATTGACTCAGATCTGTAATAGCTACGCCCGTTATCCCCGGCCAGATCGCCTTCAGTCAGCGGACCTATATATCCAAGAAGGTGAGCTGCATTAGCGCCAACATTTGCCGGATAGAAACGAATTGCAATTGGCTCAGCGTCTATTCCAGGGAATCGATCGGACCGCTCAACTATTTGTAGAGCCAGGGTTGGGTCAGCATCTTTAGTAATTGGAATCGGCTGAAACCGTGAACCCGTCCAGCATCCTGCTCGTTTTCCTTTTTCGAGTTCACCACAGAGTCTGGTGCGTTGGAAAATATCTGCATAGTTTAGTCCCAAGAGTTGGGCCAAAGATCTAAGAACAGCCTCACCCTTATCTTCTTGCTTATCAATTGCGGTGCGATCAACGGTTATCGCAACTCCCACTTTATTGAGTGCGAGTGGAACTCCTGAAGAATCCACAATCAGGCCACGTGTGGCTGGCGAGACAACATCTCTACTCTGAATCGAAAGTGCTGCTTCCTTATATTTCGGTGCAGCTGCGACCTGTAGATAGAAAAGGCGACCAAGCAAGGCGACCATAAGAGAGATAATGAAAATTTGAATTACAAGAAGACTTAGACGAGAACGAAGATTCATAACCGTAGCCTTGAATCTTCAATAAAATCATAGGCTCGAGCTATGAGAGGCATCAAGATTGGCACGATTGCTGCAGACCACAGAGCACCGATGAGTAGTGAAGTAATAATCGATGTAAAACTACCTATCTCCTCACCTAGCAATAATGAGAGAAGTGCATAGAAAACGCGTGCCACCACAACTGAGCCAGTAACCAGGAGGGTTATTGTGAATGGATTCATTCTTACATTCTCATATCCAAGGCCGAGGTATGAGATACCAAAACCCACCAGGATGAGAACGAAGGTCCACTGACCAACGGCACCGTTTGTGCTTTGAGAAAGATCTATAAGAAAGCCAGCGACAAATCCAGTCAGCGCTCCGATGTCAGGAGTTGAGAGAGCTGCCCACAAAAGAGCGAAGATTAAAAAGAGGGAAAATCCTCCTCCACCGATATGAAATTGGGTTATGAAGGCTTCCTGCAGCACATAAACGGAGAGAAAGAGGAGTGCCGAAAGTGAAATCTTGCGGGTAGACATTAATTAGTGCCAGTTGAATTCGGTGATGGCGATTGACTTGGCGTCACAAATACAGTGACAGTTGGAACCGGAGTCGGTACCGGCTTGGCAGGGATGATTGCGTCACGTGGATCTGCATCCGGTCCCTTGAGAACAACGGTGACGACTGAAATATCAGAAAAATTCGCAAAGAATCGAACTTCAGCAGTCTGAGTGACGGCACCTGCTGCATTATCGACTGAGGTTACTTCGCCAACAGGAACTCCCGGCACGAATGGTCGATTATTCACACTTCCACGTGCAACAAGAATGTCGCCAACTTTAATTGTCGACTGGTTATCAAGGAGCTGAAGCACTCCTTTGCGTGTGCCCTGCCCTGAAAGTATTCCAATCTGCTGGCTACCTGCTACGCGAACACCCATACGGAATGAAGGATCTGATGTTAATTGAATCAGTGAGCTGCTTGGGTAGACAGTCTTTACAACACCAATTAATCCATAGGAGTTTATTACCGTCATATTTGGCTTGATTCCGTTTTTTGAACCAGCATCAATGGTAATTGTTTGGGTAAATGAAGTTGTGGCACCTTGTGAGATTACTCGCGCACTGACAACTTTGAATTCAGCTTTACCGGCGAGATCGAGTGCACCTTGGAGCTGTTCTAGTTGAGCATCAATACTGCGTCGCTCACGCAATTGTGTGAGGAGTTTTCCATTCTCTTCACGAAGGGCTTCCATCTCTGAACGAGTGCGACCTAGGTGAATTACATCGGAGATGAAATTGCGTACCGGTGAAAGTATTGTCGAACCAAAGTTTTGAACTGGACTCAGCGCGCTCTGGGTTCCTGTCTTCAATCCACTAATTACTGAAACTCCACGTAGATCAAGAGTGATCAGAAATAGCGATGTGATGATCAGGATGATGAGCAGTAAACGCCCGCGGTTCTCTCCGCCGCGCGCCATGTTCTAGCAGCCTATCGACGTGGTTCTGAGATCAAGACCTTTTCAAGTGCCTCGAACTCTTCAATACATTTACCTGAACCCTCAACAACAGCATCTAGTGCATGCTCAGCCACGTGAATTGGCATTCCAGTTTCACGACGAAGACGTTCATCGAGACCCTTGAGTAGCGCACCGCCTCCTGTGAGAACGATTCCACGGTTGATCAAATCTGAAGAAAGTTCTGGTGGACACTTATCGAGAGTGTTCTTAATCGCTGCAACAATCGCCTTCACTGGCTCGTCGAGAGCTTTACGAATCTCGGCTGCAGTAACGATGATTGTCTTTGGAAGTCCTGTTGCAAGATCGCGACCGCGAATCTCGGCATCTTTCTCATCGGCTAATACGTATGCAGATCCAATAGCCATCTTGATTTCTTCGGCTGTGCGCTCACCAAGAAGTAGTGAATATTCGCGCTTTACCCAGTCAATAATGGCTTGATCGAGCTTGTCTCCACCGACGCGGATAGAAAGAGCAGTCACGATTCCACCGAGTGAAATCACAGCAACTTCTGTTGTTCCGCCGCCAATATCGACAACCATGTTTCCGGTTGGCTCGTGGATTGGTAGGCCTGCACCAATTGCTGCAGCCATTGGCTCTTCAATGATGAAAACCTTACGTGCGCCAGCATCGTAGCCAGCTTCAGTCACAGCGCGCTGTTCAACGCCTGTAATTCCAGATGGAACGCAGATTACAAGGCGTGGCTTTGCAAGAACGCGACGACCATGAACCTTGCGGATAAAGTGCTTAAGCATGCGCGCTGTTGTGTCAAAGTCAGCAATCACACCATCTTTAAGTGGACGGATGGCAACAATATTGCCAGGGGTGCGACCGATCATCAGCTTTGCTTCTGTTCCAATTGCAAGAACTGCCCCAGTATCTTGATTGACTGCAACCACTGAAGGTTCATTGAGAACGATTCCACGTCCACGTACATAGACGAGTGTGTTTGCTGTTCCAAGATCGATCGCCATATCGCGACCGACGAAAGATGTTCTGAGGTTCATTTACTTCCCTTCGAAGAAGATTGCTATTTCACGCAGCGCTGACTCTGATGAGTCAGAACCATGTACAAGATTTTGTTGAACTTTCGTTCCTTGATCGCGTGCGAGATCTCCACGAATAGTTCCAGGAGCTGCAACAGTTGGATCTGTAGCACCTGCGAGAGATCTAAAACCTTCAATCACTCGCTGACCTTCTGCGATGATTGCAACGATCGGACCTGAGAGCATAAATTCAACAAGCGGTTCAAAGAATGGCTTGCCTTGGTGCTCTGCGTAATGTCGTTCGAGAAGAGCGCGATCTGCCTGCATCATTTTGAGATCTGCAATCACATATCCCTTTGCTTCGATGCGCGCGATGATTTCACCAACAAGTCCTCGCGAAACGCCGTCAGGCTTAACAAGGATGAGGGTTTGCTCGATTTTCACTGCGCCAGTCTATTAGGGTTTTGGAGGCCCTTGCGACAGCAAAGCTGCCCGTGCGGCCTCACCCTTACGCCCAACAATGATGGCGGCGACCCAGAGGCCCATGAAAATCAAATTCACAATAGCCATCGCCGGGACGACGACGCTATAGGCCATAAGTGCGAACTGGAGAATCGAACCAATGATCCAGCCGATTCTCTTCTTGAGCAATCGAACTGTAGCAATGGTCACCAGCATGAAGGCGAAGCCATAAATGATGGTCGCAGGTTCATGAATATCTTTTGCGAGAAGCATTGCAAAGCCCATGACAAAAATTTCCATTGTGAGAACTGCGCTACCAAGAACTTTCATACCTCTCCCCCTTCGGCCTTCTTAAATCTTTTGTTCAGGTACGTTCGCGCTTCGCCCACTGTCACAACTGATCCAGTTACGACTACACCAAGAGTTTCATCACTCAACGGACGTACGGCATCTTTAATTGCCTTCTCCAGCGCAGCATCGAGAGTATCTGCCGAGTAAACACGATCTGCTCCAAAAACCTCGATAGCAAGTAACTCTAGATCGACAACCTCCATCGCGCGATGTGATGAATTCTTGGTGACAATGATCGAATCCATAAATTTCTCGAAATTCTCCAGAATGCCTTTTGCATCCTTATCGGCCATTACACCGACGACGCCAATGATTTCATCAAATGCGAACTCAGATGTGATTGTTTCAAGAAGCGCCAGGCTTCCATGGGGATTGTGCGCAGCATCAAGAATGAAGGTTGGATCACGATGAATGACTTCGCAGCGACCAGGTGAGCGTACATTGGCAAATCCCTCGCGCACCGCATCGATATCAAGATCGTTCTCTCCAAAGAAGATTTCAACTGCCACGAGTGCTGCTGCAGCATTTGCTGCTTGATGCTTTCCATGCAGCGGGATAAAGATCTCGTCGTAGACACCTTTGAGTCCCTGAATGGTGACGAGTTGTCCGCCGACGGCAACTGCACGCGAGAGCACTGAGTACTCGACTCCTTCACGAGCAACATCTGCTCCAACTTCGGCTGCCTTGCGCAGCAACTCAACAGCAACTTCTGGAACTTGCTGTGAAAGTACTGCGTAGCCGCCTTCTTTGATGATTCCAGCTTTAGTCTTTGCAATCTCAACCAGTGTGTTTCCAAGGTATTCCATATGGTCGAAACCAATCGGCGTGATCACACTGACATCGGCCTTCACAACATTTGTTGCATCCCACTCGCCACCCATACCAACCTCGATGACGCCAATATCGATTGGATGTTCTGCAAAGGCAGCAAAAGCCAAGGCAGTAATTGCCTCGAAGAAGCTGATTGGGTTTTCGAACTTTGAGTCGATGAAGTCGAAGTAGGCGGCGATATCGTTGTAGGCAAATATCAAATCTTTAGGATCAATCGGCTCGCCGTTGATTGCAATTCTCTCGCGATAAGTCTCTAAGTGCGGACTCGTAAACCGACCAGTGCGCAGACCCATAGAAAAGAGAAGCGAATCAATCATTCGCGATGTTGTGGTTTTACCGTTTGTGCCACCAATGTGAATAGTGGGATACGAAAGCTGGGGCTCACCGAGTGCATCTACGAGAGCGCTGATTCGCTCAACAGTTGGAGCAATGCGATTTTCCGGCCAACGTGCAAGTAGAGCTGCCTCTATGGCATCTACGCGCGCTTGGTCTTCTGCTGAAATTTCGTTCATTTATTTCAATGCAGCCAGAGCTGCAGTGATCCGTTCGATTTCAGATGTTGTCTTTGCTAAACGCTCACGGATTTCAACTACAACTTCCGCAGGTGCCTTTGCCATAAAGCCTTCATTGGCAAGCTTTACTTCTGCTGTCTTGAGATCTTTCTGGGCAGTTGCTAAATCTTTCTCAAGTCTTGCCCGTTCGGCAACTACATCGATAGAACCGGTGAGATCGAGTTCAATTGTCGTGCCCGCAATTTCCAGAGTCGCAGACGGTGTGAATTCCTTATTTTCAATCTTGAGTAAGAATTGCAATGCGCTCTCAAAGGCAACGACATCCTTGTTTCCAGTAAAGCGTCCAGGAATCTTCTGCGAAGGCTTGAGGCCTTGATCATTTCTAAATCGGCGGACCTCTGTTACTACCTCTTGAAGGGAAGAAACAATCTTCTCAGCCTGCTTATCTATCTGTGATTGATCGGCTTTAGGCCATGTAGCGGTCATCAAACTCTGACCACCTGTAAGTGTGCACCAAAGTTCTTCAGTGATAAATGGCATCACTGGGTGCAGCAGGCGCATGAGCTGATCAAGAACATGACCAAGAACCCGCTGTGACGATTGCTTATTCTCGGATGCAAATGTCTCTTTTGATAGCTCTAGGTACCAATCGCAGAGATCATCCCAAGCGAAACGGTAGATCAATTCGCAGGCGCGTGAGAATTCATAGCTTTCAAGGAGTGCATCAGCTTCAGCAATCGTTTCGTTGAGGCGAGAGAGAATCCAACGATCAATTGCATTAAGTGACTCAACCGCAGGTAGATCTCCATTTACGTGTGCGCCATTCATCATTGCAAAACGTGTGGCATTCCAAAGCTTGGTGGCAAAGTTTCGAGATCCACCAATCCAATCTTCTGCCAGTGCTTGATCGGTCCCTGGGTTAGCTCCACGCGCTAATGTAAAGCGAAGGGCATCAGCACCGTACTTATCCATAAATTCAATTGGATCAATTACATTTCCACGAGATTTTGACATCTTCTTACCGAATTGATCGCGAACCAAGCCGTGCAACATGATCGTCTTAAATGGAGGCACACCATCCATTGCAAAGATCGACATCATCATCATGCGAACAACCCAGAAGAAGAGAATGTCATAACCGGTAACAAGAACACTTGTTGGGTAGAACTTAGCTAAGTCGGCAGATTTTTCTGGCCAGCCCATCGTCGAAAATGCCCACTGTCCTGACGAGAACCAGGTATCAAGTACATCCGGATCTTGTGTCCATCCTGCTGGTGCACTTTCTCCCGGACCAACAACAACTACTTCACCTTCTGGTCCATACCAAACAGGGATGCGATGTCCCCACCACAACTGGCGAGAGATACACCAGTCGTGCATGTTGTCTACCCACTCAAAGTAACGAGGTTCCAGCGCTGCAGGTTCAATCTTTACGCTGCCGTTGCGAACTGCATCCGCTGATGCCTTTGCAAGAGGTGCGACCTTTACAAACCATTGTTTAGAAAGACGTGGTTCAACAGTTGTATCGCAACGTGAACAATGTCCGACTGCATGAATGTAGGGGCGCTTCTCTGCAACGATGCGACCTTCTGCGCGGAGCGCTTCAACGACTGCCTTACGCGCATCTGCCCGATCTAATCCGTCAAAACTAGTATTTGTATTAATCACGCGACCTTCGGCGTCAAGAATGACAAGTGTTGGAAGGTTATGACGCTGGCCGATTTCGAAGTCATTGACATCGTGAGCTGGCGTTACCTTCACAGCTCCAGTTCCAAATGCAGGATCTACATGCTCATCCCCCACAATTGGAATTAAGCGGTGAACTAGCGGAACTTCAACCGAAGTTCCAATCAAATGCTTGTACCGCTCATCTTCTGGATGGACTGCAACAGCAGTATCACCGAGCATGGTCTCAGCGCGAGTCGTTGCAACAACAATTGCATTCTCACCTTCGCCGTAGCGAATAGAGACAAGTTCGCCTGCATCATCGCTATGTTCAACTTCGATATCAGAGAGCGCTGTAAGACAGCGCGGACACCAGTTGATGATGCGTTCTGCGCGGTAAATCAATCCTGCGTCATACATCTTCTTAAAGATGGAGACAACAGCGTTAGACATGCCTTCGTCCATAGTGAAACGCTCACGAGTCCAATCAACGCCTGAACCCATACGTTTCATTTGGTCTAAAATTGCGCCGCCGGATTCGGCCTTCCACTCCCAGACCTTCGAGATAAATGCTTCACGGCCGAGATCGTGTCTTGACTTACCTTGACTACCTAATTGTTTTTCTACAACGTTCTGTGTTGCGATTCCTGCGTGATCCATTCCAGGAAGCCATAGAACTTCAAAGCCCTTCATTCTCTTCATGCGCGAGAGACAATCTTGAAGAGTTTGATCTAGTGCGTGACCAATATGTAGAACACCTGTCACATTTGGTGGCGGAAGAACAATCGTAAATGGCTCTTTAGAAGATGTGGCGTCGGCTGTGAAATATCCTGCATCAAGCCACTTCTGATAGAGAGTTGCTTCAATATCTGCCGGTACAAATGCGGCAGCTAGCTCGCGACCATGGCTGGCTTGTGAAGACATGGGGTGGAGTCTAGTTTATTTATGCACTCTTCTCTTGCGAGCCTTTTTCACGACGTGCGGCGCGCTTTGGAATATCTCCTGTGCGCATCACAAGTTCAGGGGCTGCTGAATCTGTGATGCAGGCTTTATTGATGACTACCTTGGCCACATCGCTACGACTTGGCACGTCATACATCACAGAAAGTAGGACAGATTCCATGATTGCACGAAGTCCACGCGCTCCAGTGCCGCGCTTAAGGGCAAGCTCTGCAATCGCTTCGAGTGCATCAGCATCAAACTCAAGGAGCACATCATCAAGATCAAAGAGGCGCTGATACTGCTTGACGAGTGCATTACGTGGTTCTGTGAGGATTTGCATGAGAGCAGGCTTATCCAAATTCTCAACACTTGTAATGACAGGAAGGCGACCAATAAATTCAGGAATCATTCCGAACTTGAGTAGATCCTCCGGCATTACATCTGCAAAGAAGTCTCTTGAATTCTTCTCTTCTTGTGATTGAAGAGTTGCATTAAATCCAACGCTTGCTGAACCGCTACGAGCTTCAATGATCTTATCTAGGCCGGCAAATGCACCACCGACGATGAAGAGAACATTGGTTGTATCGATCTGAATAAATTCTTGATGTGGATGCTTACGTCCACCCTGTGGCGGAACCGAAGCAACAGTTCCTTCAAGAATCTTAAGGAGTGCCTGCTGAACGCCCTCACCAGATACATCGCGAGTAATTGATGGGTTCTCAGATTTACGAGCAACCTTATCAATCTCATCGATATAGATAATTCCTGTTTCAGCTTTTTTCACATCGTAATCAGCGGCCTGTAGCAGCTTAAGAAGAATGTTCTCTACATCCTCACCAACATAGCCAGCCTCTGTCAGAGCAGTTGCATCCGCAATTGCAAATGGAACATTGAGCATACGTGCAAGAGTTTGTGCCATAAGTGTCTTGCCACAACCAGTTGGACCCAAGAGAAGAATGTTTGACTTTGCAAGTTCGATTGCATCCTCGCCCTTAGGCTCACCAGATTGCACGCGCTTGTAATGGTTGTAGACCGCTACAGAAAGTGATCGCTTTGCGCGGTTCTGCCCGATCACGTATTGATCGAGGAATTCGAAAATTTCGTGTGGCTTAGGAAGCTCCGTTAATCCGAGGGAACTTGCCTCAGAGAGTTCTTCAACGATGATCTCGTTACAGAGTTCGATGCACTCGTCACAAATATAAACGCCAGGGCCGGCAATTAATTTCTTAACCTGCTTCTGAGTCTTGCCGCAGAAAGAACATTTCAGCAGATCGCTAGTCTCGCCGATGCGTGTCATGGTGCTCCTAAG
>Ga0247843_1006912_pt1 | contig 14383 bp, 12 predicted proteins | sample LaCruzMarch2017__FD_192420 | JGI IMG/M metagenome (GOLD analysis project Ga0247843, IMG submission 192420) | Freshwater microbial communities from meromictic Lake La Cruz, Castile-La Mancha, Spain - LaCruzMarch2017_8m | ecosystem: Environmental > Aquatic > Freshwater > Lake | place: Spain...
TCCGGAGTGTCTGACCCCCATGTTCCGGACCTTTGACCCCCATGTGGATAAGTACGGTATAAATGCGGGGCTAAGATAGTTGGTTTAGATTTTTTCGCCTGCTTTTTCCTTTCAATTCGATTCGGTGTGCCTTTGGGATGATTCGATCAAGATGATGAGTATTCCGTCGGTTTTTGCGATAGCAATTTCCGCCGTGAACGGTCTTCACACTTCGTAATGGAACATTGATCGTGGCGAGCGTGAAGACCGTGTATGGCGGAAAGCCCAAGCATCTAAACAATCTTTACAAAACCAAAAAGATTGTTTTAGCAATGTAGCCAGAATTTTCAAGATGACAACTATAGCTCCCTTTTTCAAGTCCGGAAACGTCAATTTGGTTTTGGTCGCCGGAAATAAAGCCCGTTTGCACTAACCTTCCATTTAAGTCGAAAATTTTATAGGTGCAATTATCAGACAAGTGCTCGGATTTAACAGTGATAGTGCCAATTGCCGGATTAGGAAATAGTGCCAATTTAGTGTCCTTTTCGATATTTGCGTGTCCGCTTAGGCCACCTTGGTAAATTTTTTGAATTTCTGTTTCAGATAGGGGTTTAGAATATATGAATACGTCATCAAGATCACCTACAAATGAACGTTCGAGGTTGAAAATGTCATCTACCCCAATTTTGAATGGGTCCTGAACTGTTAAAGTGAACGAGGTGGTAAGTTGACTTTTTAAACTGCCATCTACATATAATTTCATTGTGGTACCATCGTAGACCCCGACAATAGAATGCCATTGATTGTTTGCCAATGTTGAGTCAACATATTCAACACGATGAAAATCGGTAGGTGTTCTTAAATCAAGAATCAAACTTTTTTTACCCAACTCATTTACTAATTCTAGGCCATTTAAAAGGTTCGGGCCAGTCCTTGAGCATAATAAACCAGCGTATGGTCTCCAAACATTTGTCTTAAACCAGATCCCCAAGGAAATACCTGAAGGACTTGAGCTTTTAATGGGCGTCAAAACATAACTGTTTCCATCAAAGCTAAAAGCGCGATTAGGGGTCGTATGCCTGTCTACGGTTAATGATGCTCCATAATTGACGCCATGATTATTGTTTCCGCTTTCGTCATTGGCGTTGCCAGAAAATGGGTACCAACCCAGAAGGTTACCAGATGGAAGGTAAGATGGTAGATTTTGCCCGATTAGTTGTGACGAAAAAAGAAGGCAAAGAAGCCATGAGAATTGTAGTCGTTTTTTCATGTTGAATAAAATATTGATTTTATTGTTAAGATATTGGGGGAACGATTTTGTTACAAGAAATTTAGGACATTACTATTTTCCCTACTCTGATATTAAACAGGAGCGTTTTATCTTCACGCTGCCTTTATGAATACAAAGGTACATTTGAATTTTTGAAATTTTACAAAGATTTCCGTTGTATTTGGCCTTCTCTTCTGCAACGCGTACTATATCGTAGCGCTTAATCTTTGTTTGTATGCCACTAAAGTGCGGCGGAATTGACAACATTAGGAGCCTTTTAAACTTTATGTTTTAAGCAATATTTATCTTTGCAACATAAAATACCAAAAATTATAGGCAGAATTTACATTCATTGATTACGATGGTAGTTCGCCATTAGTAACTTATGATAATGTGTATAAATCGCCATGAAAACTACCATATAAAATTTTGAAAAAATGAAATATTCAAAAATAGAATGGACCGAAGCCACCTGGAATCCAAGCACGGGCTGCAATAAAGTGACTGCAGGCTGCAAAAACTGTTATGCCGAAACCATGGCAAAACGCTTGCAGGCAATGGGTGCGCCCGGGTATGAGAACGGCTTTGAGTTCACCCTCATGCCTGAGCGATTGGAAATGCCCCTAAAAATTAAAAAAGCGACCAAGTTTTTTGTCAATTCTATGAGCGATCTGTTCCATGAAAACATGCCGTTTGATTTCTTGGACAAGGTGTTTCAAGTCATCGAACAAACGCCACAACACAAATACCAAATACTGACAAAACGGGAAAAAATACTGCAAGCCTATAGTAAGCAACGCGCCATGCCAGACAACGTGTGGCTTGGTGTTAGTGTAGAATCCGCCAAAACCAAGGATCGGATTGATTATTTGCGTGATATCCCAGCCAACATCCGCTTTTTGTCTATCGAGCCATTAATAGCAGATGTTGGGAAGTTGAATTTAAGGGGTATTCATTGGGTTATTGTAGGCGGAGAAAGCGGCCCCAAAGCAAGGCCCATGCAACCTGAATGGGCGATGAATGTACAGCGCCAATGCCTAGAACAAGGGGTGGTCTTTTTCTTCAAACAATGGGGGGCCTGGGGCGAAGATGGCGTGAAACGCAGTAAAAAGGCAAACGGGCGGATCTTTTTGGGAAAAGAATGGAACGAAGAGCCGCTCGCTGCGGTTGCAGTCTGAAAATGGAGATTTCCGCAAACATTAAAAGCGACGTCCCTTTTCGCAGGATTTTCGACAACGTGCTGAAAACTGTGCTGCGCTGCTCATTTTTAAATGCCCCTGCGCGTTGGAATCTTGGTCAACACCCACCAAGCCCAAAAAAATATAAACATGAAAATCCCCCTCTCTTTCTTATTGACCCTCCTACTTTGTTCAACCCTACAAGCGGATATAGGCTCAACCATTGTCTACAAGGCCAAATTCGTGCTCAAAAATGGATCCAGTTTCGTCGGGTATCTGTCTATATCGGGATATGATGTAGATTTAGATGCCAACGGAAGGCCTATCGAGGTGCATTGTAAAAGAACTATTTAGGTTGTAAGACTGTTTTTCATCGCAAAACAACCGTATATTTGCAGATAAACGCTAAACTTATGACGATAACAATCGAAACATCTGGGATTCAAGAAGTTGAGCAACTGCTTATTTTGCTTAAAACTTTGAATATTAAAAATATAAAAATCCAATCTTCACCGGCAGTGCCCCAGCCTTCGATCACACGAGGAGACAAAAAGATTGATCCTACGCAACTTTTCGGCATCTGGAAGGATAACCCTAGGACGATTGAGCAGATTCGTTCAACTGCTTGGAAGCGTAACTGGAACATTTAATATGGTGCTGTGTGATACGAATATTTTTATCAGTGCCTTCAATGGCAGATCTGACGCTATAGAACAGTTGGACAAAATCGGTTTTGCTGAAATTGCCTTGTCTGCCGTCACAGTCATGGAACTTTTTCAGGGAATGGGCAATAAGAACGAACTGGCCCAAATGAAAAAGAGAATAAAATTCTACGATGTTGTTCAAATTGATAAAGCCATATCTGAAAAAGCAATTGAATTTATCGAAAAGTACAAGTTAAGCCACGGGCTACAAATCCCAGACGCAATCATCGGCGCGACCTCTATAGCTTATCAAATACCGCTTTACACGTACAATGTCCGGGATTTCGACTTTTTACCTGGCGTAGTTCTATACCAACCAATATAATAAATAAAATAGCGGGCTTTCAGCGCCAATACGACACAAAACTTAACTTATTACCAATATACTGGAAGAGAAGGAGTTAGATGAAAATTCAGTTGTAAAGAATTTCTTTACAACTGCAACGCAGGAAAAATGGTATTTATCCATATTCGATGTGGTGGCTGTATTAACGGATAGTCCGAATCCAAGAAAGTATTGGAGTGTGGTAAAAACGCGGCTAAAAGCGGAGGGTAGTCAGTTGGCTACAAATTGTAGTCAACTGAAAATGCAGTCGGCTGACGGCAAGTTTTATCTGACCGATGTAGCCGATACCGAGCAACTTTTTAGGCCTGCGAATATCAAAAACTGGTGATAAACAACCATAAATGTAACATAACATGAATACCACATCCTCCATCAACACATTGCTCATCTTCCTATTCATAGGCTGCAAAGTTCAAGATTCAATTATAGCCGAAACCCCGAATGTTTTCAACAACAAGCATTTGAATAAGCAGTATGAAGCAATTGTTTCCTTTAATTTGAAAAATGAACCCAGTTTATTAGAGGAAATCGAATCGTTTAAGGAGGAAAATAAAAATACAGCATTGGAGGATCAGGTAATCCTAGATTTTTTAGCCCTTCAAATCTGTAATCAAGAAGCAGGCGTGCAATTTCAAGATTATCCCAATGCGCTACAACCTATTTTTGATTTTTATAACACGATGCCAAAGGAGGATATGGTTTGGTTAAATGATCAGAAGTTAAAAATTATAAAATTTGTCGCCGTAAGATTTATTGCAAATTATGCTCAGGAAATGGATGCAATGGATTATCTGAAAAATCAACTGAATGATTGCAAGAATGACAGCGCTTATGCGAAAGTTGTAATCAGTTCTTATGATTTGAATGAATGTGCTGAAAAAAGACGGTAATGTTGGGGTATTTGCGTTGTGATATGCGACCTCTAGCGAGGTCGTGCGGGTATTTGGGCGGTTCACGTTGCTACAAATGTTCGACCTCTAGCGAGGTCGTTGCGTTGCTACGGGCATTGGTTAACATGAATTATGCAGCATATCTTTTTTAAAAGATCATGATTTGAAACAAATGTATGAAAGTGTAATTCGCAATACTAAACGCAACGCGCTGACCTCGCTAGAGGTCAAATATCTGTAGCAATGCCAAATCAAGCTTACCCCGCACGACCTCGTAAGAGGTCGAATATTAGAATCTTTACCTGCCAATCTTCTAAAATCCTCCCGCAGTTCAAAGCCCAACGCCCGCCGATATGATAAATGCTCCAACCACTGGTTGGAGAAATCAGTTGGACAAAGCGCAATGATGCCCAATATTTGAAGATAAAAAGGTCAGAACGCTGTGGGATGCCACGCAGGAAAAATGGTATTTGTCAATTGTAGATGTGATAGCGGTTTTAACCGAAAGTATTGACCCAAATGCATATTGGCGTAAGTTAAAACAACGGCTAAAAGCAGAAGGAAATGAAACCGTGACGAATTGTCACGGTTTGAAAATGCAGGCACCTGATGGTAAAATGCGCATGACTGATGTTGAATGCAAAATCGGCTTTGGGATTGCCGGATGAAACAAAAAAGAAGAAGTAATTCCATTCAGGATGCAATGGATTATCTGAAAAATCAACTGAATGATTGCAAGAATGACAGCGCTTATGCGAAAGCTATCATCAGTTCTTATGATTTGAATGTATGTAGTGAAAAAAGACGGTGAGGTTGGTGTACTTGCGTAATAATATGCGACCTCTAGCGAGGTCGTGCGAGGTATCTGGGTGGTTCACGTTGCTACAAATGTTCGACCTCTAGCGAGGTCGTTGTGTTGCTACGGGCATTGGTTCGCATGAATTATGCAGTTGCCAATTAATTCTGCCAACAGTGGTGGCAGAATTAATTGGTCGCACAATATTATCATGCTCGAAAAAGGCAAAGACGAAAACCAACGGGTTCTTTTATGTCAAGTACCGGATAAAAAAATTATAAAACTTTTTGTGTCTAAAGTTGCCTGTTTTATCCTATTGTCATAAATTTGTTCTAAAATACACAATTGAAAAATACCGGCATCAAAATATGAAGAACGAAATTCAATCCACCGAGCTGTTTTCAAAAATTGCCGATTTATTGCATTCGGCAAGGCAACATGTGGTGCGCGCGGTAAACCAAACCATGGTTTACACTTATTATGAAATCGGGCGCATGATTGTGGAAGACGAGCAGCAGGGAAAAGAAAGGGCAGAATATGGTAAGCAGGTGTTGAAAGAACTTTCTGTTAAACTTACAACCGAGTTTGGCAAAGGGTTTTCGGCGGACAATTTGGAAAATATGCGGCGCTTCTTTCTTGCTTACTCAATTTCCGAGACGACTTCTCGGAAATTCAACCTCTCCTGGTCGCACTACCTAAAACTCATGCGCATTGCAAACCCCGACGAACGCAGTTTTTACGAAATAGAATGTGCTGCTGGCAATTGGAGTTTGAAAGAACTGCAACGCCAGTTTGATAGCGCACTTTACGAACGCCTGGTCCTAAGCCGCGATAAAGAAGGCATCCGGCAACTTGCAGCGCAAGGGCAAATCGTTGAAAAACCCACTGATATATTGAAAGACCTCGGGCAAATGCAGATGTATGTACACTACCACGACCGATTTGTAAAATTGGACGACGAAAACAAAACCATCGGCATTGTGCTTTGCAAAGATAAAAGTCAAACACTGGTAGAAATAACCCTGCCCGAAACCAACGACCAGATTTTTGCCAGCCAATACCAAACGGTGCTGCCTGATAAACAGGCGTTTATTAATCTTTTAAATGAGGGGATAGGGTGACGTTGAGAAATGACGAATGGTACGACAATATGTTCCGGGCGTAATAATATGCGACCTCTAGCGAGGTCGTGCAGGTATCTGGGCGGTTCACGTTGCTACAAATGTTCGACCTCTAGCGAGGTCGTTGCGTTGCTACGGGCATTGGTTGAAATGAATAATGCCGCATTATCTTCTCTTTAAGATACGGAAATTTAAAATATGTGTTAGGCGTTATAATTCGTAATATCAAACGCAACGCGCTGACCTCGCTAGAGGTCAAATATCTGTAGCAATGTCAAAATTACCCCGCACGACCTCGCTAGAGGTCGAATATTAGTTGGGTTTTCACCCGGTGCGCACCCGAGTATGTTTTGCCGCTATGCACGCTTGTTAGGCAGTCCATGATTCATAATAAAATGGATAAAAAAATGTTATCTTACCAAAAATCGGAGTGGAACGCTCTGCAAAAAAGTATAATTTATGAAAATTTACGTGAAAAACATGGCTTGCGAAAGCTGTAAAATTGTTGTTAGGGAGGTTTTAGAGGAACTTGAGATACTAACCGTAAGGGTTGAATTGGGAGAAATCGAAACAAAGACGGACCTTACCTATGTAATAGCCTGATAATTTTATATCCAACCGATTGTCGAAGATCAAACAAATCTGCTATCGAAAACCGCGAGCACCTTGCGCCGCATCCAAATTCCCCTCATTTTTGCACCCAACATTAACACAATTCATCCGCTGCCTAAATTATTAGGACGCATAATCCTTTAATCCATGCTAGATCAACCATCCCTGGCCATTACGGCCTGGTCTGAAGAAGACCGACCCCGCGAAAAACTCCTGCTCAAGGGGAAAAACGCACTCACCGATGCCGAATTACTGGCGATTTTACTTGGCGCCGGATCCATCGGCGAAAGCGCAGTGGCCTTAGCCCAGCGTATTTTACAACATACCGACCACAACTTACACGAACTCGGCCGACGTTCCATCCAGGATTTGCAGCGTTTTAAAGGCATTGGGGAGGCAAAAGCCATCACCATTGTGGCTGCACTCGAATTGGGCCGCCGCCGCCAATTGTCGGATTTGCGCGAACGACCCAAAATCAGTTCCAGCCGGGATGCTTACAATGTGATTGCGCCCATTCTGACCGATTTGTACCACGAAGAATTTTGGCTCTTGCTACTCAATAAAGCCAATGAAGTCTTCGCGCGCGAGCGCCTGAGCAGCGGGGGCATGGCGGGCACCGTGGTGGATGTCAAAATGCTGTTCAAAGCCAGCATCGAAGGCCGGGCCGCTGCCATTATTGCCGTACACAACCATCCTTCCGGCAACTTACAGCCCAGTCAGGCCGATATTGATTTGACCAAACGCCTGCGCAAAGCCGGTGAAATCCTCGATCTGCCCTTGCTCGATCACCTGATTGTGTCAGAACGCGGGTATTTCAGCTTTGCAGACGAGGGTCGTTTGGTTTAACAGTTCGAAATTCGGAGTTCGGTGTTCGATATTCGGTGTTAAAATATTTAAATATCGAACACCGAACACCGAACACCGAACACCGAAATATTAATCCCGAATAATCATTTTCCCGGAACCAACATCCACGCCATCCTGCGCAAGACGCAGCAGATACACACCTGCTTGCAAGCCATTGCGTTTCAGCACAAACGATGCGGCCGGAACTTGTGCACGGTGCACCAAACTGCCTTTTAGGTCGTACACCGATAATTGCAAAGGCTGGGAATTTTTTAAGCCTTCTATTTTTACAAACGTTTCCTGGCTAAACGGGTTAGGCGAAAGATTCAGTTGTACCATGGGGTTCGACGGCGACCAAATGCCGGTTTGTACAAAATCCTCCTGAATGGTGTGGATGCTGGTATTGGTGATCACCGGTTCGTTAAAATCGAAATAAATCGCGGCACTGTTGGGAATGCTGGTACCCAGCGGCACGTTGCTGCGCGGATGGATCGTGAATTTTACAAAACCATGCGAAGTCGCTTCGTTGACATTCGAGTCAGGCAACATGATGTTTTCAAAAATAAAACGCACAATACCGCCGCCATAAATTTCGTACCGATAAGAATGGCTGCTGGCACCTGCCTGGAAACTTTGCATATCAAACAAACCAGAAAGGGTGTCAACCACTACAATATTAAAGGCCGTATCGGTGCCGGTATTCTGAAAACGGATGCGGTAATCAATGGGCGTGCCCGGCCGAATGTAGTTTTTGATGCCATATCCCAACGGAATGCCTTGTTTATCATTGGGATCAAAAGAGCCGGTATTGGGTGTACAATCTAAATCTTCCCACGGATCTTCGTCGCCACTGGGGTATTGATTGACAAATCCCAACGAAAAACTGCTGTTCGTTGTGCAACCTTCTACGGCAACAATGGGCTGTGACAAAAGCGGTGAAAAAGGCGCTTGCTGCGACTGAAAATACCAACTGGCCCCATTGGCAGGTACCGTTACGGTAACCGAGTCGCCTGCTGCCAGGAAACTCAAATTGGCGTCCATCACCATCACATGATCCTCAATTACAATGTAATTAACCGATTCTGTGAGGTCATTTGAACCAACATTTTTGAGAATAAAATGCAGCGAATCAGGGTTGCACAAGGCATGTGCTTTCAGCAGCGCGCCCGACCATTGAGCATTGGGTGGCGTGCAGATGGAATCGGGGAAAATATGGGCCGTGGTGCAGTGGGTTTGACCTAAAACGGCATCGCAACTTACTTCCACGGACAAATTGAAATTGCCGCAGTCCTGCGGTTCGATGGTTCCGACATTAAATCGGTATAAATTATTGCCTAAATCTTCATAGGTCGATGGAAAAGAGGTGGCATAAAGCGTCAAAAATGGATCTAATTCGATCAAAATGTACGCACTATCGGCCCGGGTAGTGCCTGTGTTGCAATATTGCACGGAATAATAATTGTTGGCAAAACAGCGGCGCAATTGACCCGTGCCAATTTGCACGCTAAGTGCCGGACAGCCCGCTACGGCTTGCACCATCAAATCGCCAATGGGTACAATTTCATCGGGCATCGTGACGGTTCCTTGCAAGCCATTCGGGCAGGGTGCCCAAAGTGCATTGGGTGGAAATGTTTTTACCGAATAGGTGCCGGGTGGTACACTGAGCAGGAATTTGCCCTGTGCATCTGTGTTTCCATAAAGGGTATCGGCCCCCAAAGCAACCACCAACCAGCCCGGCAAGCCCGGTTCCATATTATTTTGGCAATTTTCAAGGGTATCCCTGCGCACATAACCGCTCAAAAAACCGCATTCGCCAAAGCCGTTGTTGTTACTCCCTTGAATGATAAATGAATCTACCACGGTACACCCTGCGGCATCAGTAACCGTCATCCAATAGGGACCATCGCCCAGGTTTGGATTAATTGAATAAACCTGACCATTGCTCCAGGTATACAAATACGGAGGAACACCACCACTTGCGGTTGCCTGCGCCAGATCACCACTACAAACCGCCTGCGCGATCTGAACATCAACCGTAAGCGGGGCTGGTGCCGCCAGTGCATAACTCGAGGTTTGCGAACAACCTTGTGCATCGGTCACTATCAAGATATAAAGCCCGGGCGCTAAATTGTTGATATTGAGGGTTGTACTGGTAAAATTATTGGGACCCGTCCATGAAAAAGTTAAGGGCAAAGCGCCTCCAAAGACAATCGGCTGAATAAAGCCGTTGTTGGTTCCGGCACATCCGGGGCTTAAGTTTATGCTGATGGTAATCGGTACCGGCACATCCTGGGTTACGACTACATCATCTACGGCTGTACATCCATTGCTTGCATTGGTTACCACCAAGGTATAAACGCCCGGTGCGCTAACAATGGGATTAAGCAGGTTGGAGTTGAATCCGTTAGCACCATACCAGGTATAAACAAATTGTCCGCCATTATTCGGCACAGGTGCCAGCGCTAATCCATTATTACAACTCAGGTTCAAATCCGGACCGGCATCGGCAATCGGAACGACAATATCCTCGGTTACGGTTACGCATTTAGTGGCAGTACAAGTGGTAACGGTATTCGTAGCCGTCACACAATAGATACCAGGTTGTGGAATGACCACATTGGCGCCCGTCTGGTTGTTGCTCCAGGTAAATACCACGGGCTGGTTGGCATTGGCCGAGAGGGTAACGCTCGTCGTCACACAGTTAATTACCGCATCGGCCACGTTTAAGGCGGGATTGGCATTGTAATGTACAGGGCGCCCCGGCGAAACAGACAAGCAGGGGTCGGTCCAATCCACCGTGCCGCCCGCATTGTTGCCTGCTACGGCCGCGACGTTAAAATCGACAGTGGCCAAAAATGCTGACAGGTAAGTAAAGTTACCGGTGGTTGAGGTGGCCAGCACATTGGTGCCATTGGGTAAAGTGCCTGTGTAAGCCACAAACAATAAAATATCGTTGCCGTCGAGTACCGCGTTGCCGGCGGATTCTACGATGAACGAAGCATTTTCGCAAAGCGTGAGCGGCGTCACGTCTTGCAGGGTACCAGCAGCGGTGGTACATTGTCCGAAGGTAGCGTTGGCCTGTAACAGCCAGCAGCAGACGAACATAAGCGAAGTGTAAAATCTGGGCATCATAAGCAAGTTGTTCTTTTTTGTGGGTATGCCCGCCCGAAAGCAGACAGCATGAAAGGATACAGCGATTAGATTATAAACCTTTTGATGCTGCAAAATTTCAGATTGCTGCCCGTATTTTCAAAGACATTTTTTCGATATTGTAACCTATTTATTTTTTAAAAAGTAAAATAAGCATTGTAAATCAATTATTTAAAATAAATTTGTTGCACAAATCATCCTTTAACGAGTTTAAAGGAAACGATGCGGCCGTCGAAACTTTGCAGGGTGAGGAAATAAATGCCCGCCGAAAGCTTGTGCAAGGGTATTTCCAGGCGTTGATTGGGCGCCAGCTGTTGTTTGCCTTGCTCGCGTATTTGGCCCGCTGTGTTGCACAATTGCCATTGGTATAAGCCTGCTTCGTTTTCAAGGCTGTACAAGGTCGCGAAATCGCCCAGCACCGGATTGCCCAAAAAACGAAACTGAAGTTGGGTACGAGATGGCGTGTGGACGGGGGTGTTGCCGCCAACCAGCAACTTGAGGGTTACGGGTAAATGGTCGGAAGCGTTGCGCAGGGTAGTACACACGCCATAAGGCACGGTATAGTTATTGACGCAATTTAAGGCATTGTTGTACGAAGCCCCGTTGTTGCCCACCACCTGGTATGATTCGGGCGCATAGGAAATTGCTTCGGCTGCGCTAAACACGCTTGGGCTCAGCATAATAAAGTCAAAACGATCGTCCATCCCGCCTTCCACGGCACAAGGATCGGTACCGTCGGCAGGCGATTGGGTATGGACGGCGGCATATTGGATGCCCTGCCAGCCTTCCGTTTGGTCGATTGGGTCGACAAAACGTTCGAGCAAGGTTTGGAAAGCGGGCTCTGTACTGGAATAAATGTTAAAATCGCCGGAAACCATATACCGCAATATTTGTGGACGCTGTGCCAGCCAGGTGTTAATATCTGCCGCTGCTTCGGCGCGTTCTAAGGCATTGGCATTGCCTTGAGAGGCTTTAAAATGCGCCGAAATGCAATAAAAATCGAGGGTATCGCCGGGTTGTGTACCCGCTTTGTGAAATAACCGGTACACATCAATATCGCGAATATTGCCTTTGATTACGCTGTGGCTGATGTATCCAAGTTTGGCGCTGTTGTAGTACAGCATATTGACCACATCCGAGTTGGTGGTGTTGCTGAAAGTGGTCGCTTTCATATTGGGATTAAACACCAGGGCATTGTTGAGCAGGCTATTTACTGCGGTGGTGTTGGGCGCCATTTCATTGACCGTCAGGATATCGGGCTTCAGGTGGTTAAAGATCAGTTTGAGCCGGTTGTTTTTGGTGGTGAGGGGTATACAACTGGCATCTGCATATTTCAGCAGATTGTATTGCACAAAAGTGAGCGTATCGGCCGCTTGGGCACTGGCAAAAACACTGCAAAGCAACAGACTGAAGGTAAAACCTAATTTTTTCATACACCAAATTTCGGACGAAGGTAGGCCCGAACATGAATGCTTGCAAAATTTATGGAAAAAACCCTTTTATATGAAGCGCTTTTAACATTAAGCACGACGGAGCGTCGGCAGTTTGCCAAATTTGTGCAAGCGCCCTTTTTTAATCAGAAGGCAGCGGCGGTTGCCTTGTTTGCCTATTTGCTGCATCATTTGGAGCAAAAAACATTACCGCAGGCGCAGGAGGCATTCAAGGCCGCGTTCCCCAATCTGGCATTTGACGATGCAAAACTACGCCTGCTCAACAGCCATCTCTTGGCTTTGCTCGAGCATTTCTGGATGTATCAGGCGCATTTTGCGGTGCCCGAGCAATCCAAAATTCAGCTGGCATCCGAATATCGCAAACGCAATTTACCCAAACATTTTCAAATCGCCCTGCGGGAGGCCCGCGCGGCCCGTGTCGCGCAGCCTTGGCGTGATGCGCATTATTTTGATGACCTGTACTACATGGAGTGGGAACAATACCAGTTCGATGCTGCCAGTCGCCGCACCGATGTCCTCAACCTGCAGGAAACCTCAGATCAGATGGACCGTGCCTTTTTAATCAAAAAATTGCGTTTGGCGTGTTTAGCCCTTTCGCACCAGGCGGTTTACAAAACAGAATACCATATCGGATTAAGTGCGCCAGTGTTGGCCCTGGCGGCCACGCAGTTGGAATTGCCCGCCATTGGGTTGTATTACCATTGTCATTGTTTTTTGTCCGAAACAGCGCCACTCACCCATTTTACCCAATTTACGGCCATGTTGTTGGAGCATTCTGCCGTGTTGCCTGCCGATGAATTGCGCACCTTGCATTTATTGGCCATTAATTTTGGGATCAAACGCATCAATCAATCGCAGGAAGAATGGCTCGATCTTACTTTTAACCTCTATAAAAGTGCTCTGGAGCGCGATTTGTTGCTCGAAAACAACCTGCTTTCCCGCTTTGCCTTCAACAATATTGTGGCCATTGCCTTGCGGGTCGGGGCGCTTCAGTGGGCAAGTGCATTTATTACCCAGTTCAAACCACGGTTGGAACGGCAGTTTCGGGAAGCTACGGCCGACCTAAACCTCGCGCGGGTAGCGTACGCACGCAAGGATTTTGGAGCAGCTATACAGCATTTGCAACGGGCCGATTATAAAGACATGATGAACAACCTGACCGCCAAAACCTTGCAATTAAAAATTTACTATGAAACGGATGCCTTCGATTTGCTGGAAAGCCACCTGGCAAGTATGAAAACCTTCATTCGGCGGCATACCGCCATTGGTTACCATCGCACCAATTATAGTAAAATCGTGTATTACACCCAGCAACTCATGCAATTACTACCCCGAAACATCGCGGAAATAGCAGCCTTGCGCACCAAAATACAGGATGAACCGGTGCTAACCGAAAAAGTCTGGCTATTGGAGCAACTAGACAAATAAGGCATGGTTACTGGTGACGATGTCCTATTGCTGACAAAACTCAGTGGCGCTTCTGACCCCCATCATTTTTGCAAGCCTGGTATACGCAGACATTTGTTGAACAAAATCGTCCACCATAAATGCTCTGCCATGAAAAAAGTATTAGTTCCAACCGACTTTTCTGATAACTCTAAACATGCGTTGCGGATTGCTGCCCAGATTGCAGCCCGCGCTGGTGCCATCCTGGAAATCATGCACGCCAACACCGCGTTGGCATACGCGCCACCCCTTCCAGAGTATGCAGGTACCGTGCAATACAATCTGGATGATTATTATGAGCAGGCAACTACAGAGTTATTCAACCTGAAAACCGAGATCGCGGCGATTCCGGGCAATGAACGCCTGCAAATAGAAACCCGCATTGAGGAAGGCTTTTTGCATTCCAGCATCAACCGGGTAGCAACCGAAGATCAGGCCGACTTGATTGTAATGGGTACAAAAGGCGCAACCGGAGCTGTAGAGTTTTTGGTAGGCTCTAATACTGAAAAGGTTATTCGCACGTGTGTTTGCCCTATTTTGGCCATTCCGATCACTTCAAGCGATCAATTTGAACCCAAAAAAGTGGTCCTTGCG
>Ga0247843_1006913_pt1 | contig 14382 bp, 18 predicted proteins | sample LaCruzMarch2017__FD_192420 | JGI IMG/M metagenome (GOLD analysis project Ga0247843, IMG submission 192420) | Freshwater microbial communities from meromictic Lake La Cruz, Castile-La Mancha, Spain - LaCruzMarch2017_8m | ecosystem: Environmental > Aquatic > Freshwater > Lake | place: Spain...
CAGAAAGCCGATCAGATCAGAAGGCGACGCGGGCTTGGACAAGAGAGAGGAGCAATCCAACCGAGGACAGCAGCCCAATAAAGGCACCGCAATCGGCCTTGTGACTGACTTTCAGTCGGCCCTGGGGTGGAAGGCCTTCGACAGCTCCACAGGCTTTCGTCTCCCCGATGGATCGGTCTTCAGCCCGGATGCTTCACTTGATCCGTCTGGATCGCTGGCAGGCATTGACGGAGGCCGAACACCGGGGCTTCGCGCCCCTCGGCCCCGATCTGGTGGCAGAGCTTGGCCAGCCCCAGCGACGATGGTCCAGGGGGCGTGTCTGCGTTGCGATAGAAGATGGCCGCCTATCAGGCCAACGGCGCCCGGCTGGGCTGGCTGCTGCTGCCCCATGAACAAGCCGTTGAAGTGTGGCCGGTGAGTGGAGCCCCGCAGCGGCTGGAGAAACTTGAAGTGCTGTAGGCCATGCCGGAGTTCCCTGGGCTGCAGTTGCGGCTGGCCGAGATCTGGGTGGGATGACAACCGGCCTTGTTTACCCCCGTTGTGGCCATCGCTATCGGTGGCCTAGTCGACAGCGCAGCATCTAGCCCAGCCGTGCAGCAGCCGCTGTGGGCGATTGGTGAGCGCCGCTTTCCCTTCCTCCGCTACGCCTTCCAAAACAGGCTGCAGGTGCTGGCAACCGAGGTCTGGTGAGTGGCCCTTCGCCAACGAGGCCTGGAGCCGCGCGTTTCGCGACCTTGAGTACAACTTCGTCTTATTCCCAAGATCAGCTGCACCGCTCAGGAAATGAGCGACCGTCGCCTTCACATTGGATGATGGAGAAGGCTGGCCCGTCGATCCTTTCGATAGGATTGGTTGAATTTCACATTTTACTAAATGGAGTCTATGTTGAGACTTTCCGCTCGTCAGAGGGGCGCTTGGCAGCCCGCAGTGAGTTGAGTCTCGACTTGGGCAACACCGTAGTTGTATTTGCAGCCAGTGATGATCGCAACAATATCGGGAAGGATATGGCGACTCTGCGGCGTGCCCTGGATTGATGTGAGCCGTGAGCCTATGGTCACGTTTGGCTTCAATTCTTGGCCCTTAGAGAATCGGCGTCGGTTGAGCGAGGCAATCCTTGAGCTTATCCCCTATGTCAGCGAATCAGCCAAGGTGGCGCGCTATTTTCGTGCACCAAGCTTCTACGCTCACGCCTCCAACGCCGATACTCTTCCCACCACGCTTCTCGAAGCGTTGGCTTGCGACACACCGACAATAGCGCCTGCTGTCGGCGGAATTCCGGAACAGATCCGACCCCTAGAACTGCCAGCCTTTTCGGTGGGCTGGCCCACCTATTCGATGGTCGAGGCAACGGGCATCTCAACTGAGTCGGGAGATGGCAACAGCCTCGCAAATGCGATGGTATGCCTAGGGCGCGACGTTAACTCGATCGACAGACTTGGCTGTAAGGCTCGGCTGGATGCAGAGCGCCATTGCCATGTGAGGCGGCAAGTCGATGCCGATGGTGCCTGGTATCGGCACATGCTTGAATGTCTGTGTCCCTCCAGGAAGGTTGCTCAATAATGTACCCCAGAGTCTCCGTAGTTCTTGGCTCTTTCAATCGAAGAGATTTTCTAAAACTTACTCTCGGAACTGTTCGGAAAGAGCTTGCAGGCCTTGACGCTGAGATAGTCGTGGTCGATGGCGGTTCAACCGATGGCTCGCTCCAGTGGCTGCTCCGTCAGAAGGATGTACTGACCATCGTTCAGCATAACCATGGCGTCTGGAATGGTGCTCCGGTATCGCGGCGTTCTTGGGGATATTTCATGAATCTGGGATTTCGCACCGCCAGTGGTGAGTATGTTTGTATGCTGAGCGACGATTGTCTTTTGGTGCCCGGAGCAATCCGGAATGGTTTAAGAGCGGCAGAACGATCGATTGCCGCGGGTACAAAGGTGGGAGGGGTGGCTTTCTATTGGAGAAACTGGCCAGAGCAAAATGATTATTGGGTTGGTTTGACACTCCTCGGGAGAATGTTTGTCAATCATGGACTCTATCGGAAATGCGCTCTGGATGAGGTTGGCTTTGCAGACGAGAAGACTTACGCTTTCTATCACGCCGACGGTGATCTGGGTCTTAAGATGTGGGGGGCTGGTTACGCATGCATTGATTCTCCAGATTCCTACGTCGAACATTATTCACATGCTGCTATTCAGGTGCGGAAATCGAACTTACTTCGCCAAAAAGAAGATTGGGATAACTACATCTCAAAGTGGCAGCATATTTCAGGGACTGAAGACGTGTTGGCCGGTCAGGGGTGGGTGACGCGGGCATATGAAGATCCGGAGAATACGGCGAAACAATTCCTCACAGTCAAAGGCGTCGCCATTGATGTAATCAGGGACAGGGCACTGTCTGCTCTGAAGGGTATTTCTTGCCGAATAAAGAGGTGCTAAATGTCCCGAACGATTCCGCTAATCAATAAAAGTCATCCAATGTCAGTGCCGCCAACAGTTAAAGGGAGCTAGTTATGCTTAACGAAAGGACTTCTCGTGCAAAAACTAGTGTTAATCGATGGTGCAAAAGACTATCCAGATGGGTTTGTGCAAGGCTTAACGCGGACAACCTATCTGGTTCGAAGTTTGCAGAGCAGTTCTCCAAGTTTTCCAGTCTTCATCATGCAGCAGGCCGAACTGAAGCTGTGGATTGGATGGAGCGATATCCCTGTCTTGGCGATGCGACAGATGCAACGGGTTTTGACAGGCACTATACTTATCATCCTGCCTGGGCTGCACGGATCCTGTCTCGCACTTGTCCGATAGAGCATACCGACATTTCGTCCACCTTAGCCTTCTGTACCCTTGTTTCTGCGTTTATACCGACCCGATTTTTCGATTACCGGCCGGCGCCTATTGTTCTTGATGGCCTGCAGGCCGGCGCTACTGATCTCGTGAACCTCCATTTTGCCAATGAGTCCATTGACTCATTATCGTGTATGCATGTCATCGAGCACATTGGGCTCGGTAGATATGGGGATCCGCTTGATCCGATGGGCGATCGTAAAGCCGCGGGCGAACTGCAGCGAGTCTTGAAAAAGGGAGGGAACCTGCTTGTCGTTGTACCCGTGGGTCGACCGCGAGTGCAGTTTAATGCTCATCGCATCTATGACCATCGCGAATTCAGGAATTGGTTTGACGAACTCGAACTGGTCGAATTCTCTCTTGTTCCCGACGGCTACGTGCCTCATGGCCTTGTCGTTAATCCACCAGCAAGGCTTGTTGATGAACAGGAATACGGCTGCGGTTGTTATTGGCTTAGGAAACCATGATCACTAAATACTTTAGGTGGCTAAAACCCATTTTCTACGATAAAAATCGGGTTGGGCTTGCGAATGCATCGTCCCGCGATGCATGGGTTGCCAAAACGCTGGCTGCTGTTCCAGATGGATCAAGACTCCTTGATGCAGGTGCAGGCGAATGCCAGTACAAGCGTCATTGTGGCCATCTACGCTATGTATCCCAGGACTTTTCCAAATATGACGGGATGGGGAATCGTGAGGGCTTGCAGATGGGCAGCTGGGACACCTCGTCTGTCGATATCGTCGGCGATATTACTGATATACCCGAACCAACTGGTTCTTTCGATGCAATCCTTTGCACTGAAGTTTTTGAGCATCTTCCCGATCCAGCGCTTGCACTCAAGGAGTTTTCACGTCTCCTACGTCCTGGCGGGCAATTAATTATTACCGCACCATTCTGCAGTTTGACCCATTTTGCTCCGTATCATTTTTCAACCGGCTTCAATCGCTATTTCTATCTGCATCATCTGTCTCGGCTTGGTTTCGAAGATATTGAAATTGTGGAAAATGGTAACTTCTTCGAGTTCGTCGCGCAAGAACTTCGGCGCGTTGACCATATGGCACAGACCTACTGCGACAATCGGCCTGGGACGGTTGTACGCTTGGCGCAACGGGTGTTGCTCCGCTACCTGCGGGAGGCATCGTTGAGCGATAGGGGTAGCAAAGACCTTTTGTCTTTCGGTCTTCATATCTTAGCCAGAAAGTCCCCGATGCCGGAGGCCTAATTGCAATACAATTGCAATTCGGAAATATGACAAGGCGCTTAAGTTATAATCTCATTATGGACCAAGAAGGCGTCTGGATCTTCGGGCTTGAGCAGCCAAAGGATAGGAGAAGGATAGCGCTGTGCATGCAAGCTTTCGGTTGGGAATCCTCCGATATAAGGGAGAAGATGGGGTCACCCGAGAATGTCCAGTACTGATGGTTGTACCAAAGTGGTGCGAGTGATCAAAGAGGCTTTCCGAAGTGCGATAGTGCTTTAAATATCGGCAAGTGTTTTCTGCTTCGAATAGGGCTTTGGGAGTGGATTCCCGGGGGATTAGAAGAGATCACTCGTAACATCCGAGTGGTCTCTATTGAAGTAGTGATATCCAATCGGGCTGGTATCGCGAGGGGGCACTATGAAGGGCCATACATGAAGTGCACAGAAGAGTCGGCTATATATTCAGCAATATGGCGCCAGGAATGATGCATGCTCTTACTGCTCTCATCATCCTCAGCATGGTGTCATGGTTGACTTCATATGTAGAAAGCCTGTGCCCGGCCTCTTATTGCGGGTACCGCTTGTTCATAACCTTGACATGAAGCGGTCTTGGCTCATTCGCGATAAGCTAACTGATATTGAAACAGACTTCCATGCAGATGCTACGCCTATTCTGGTGCGAACTGGGGATTCAGAAATGCAGAAAGTGCTTGCCGATCCAGGATTTCAAAATGAATAGGATGTTCTACCAGCAGAACACTATATTGAGCTTTCAAATCAACGACGACCCCATCATCTGTCCGGATTTCCATCCTATAGCAAGTTGTGATGGGACATTCCGGCGGTCTTCAAGTGCTTACTGCAAGCTCGCCCACCTTATCTGAGGCATGCTGGCCTCGGTTTTGACCATTGGCTGAGCTGGCTAGGCTTACTGCTGCAGCTGTCCCGGTAGCCGCTGCAAACGTAGTTGGTCTGGGTTTGACTTCCAGTGGAGGAGCATTGACCCAGGCAACCTCCGGCTGACGGTAGTACCCTATGGATCGTGACTTCTTAAACAAATTATACTGGAGTTGTTGTTTGTAGGCAACATGCCGAGGTCCACACTTCTGTATGGCCTAGCCGCTATGACGCTGCTGGGATGTCACAAACTTGGCGCCGGAGTGGCGTTGCCGATGGTCGTACCAGTCCCAAATGTGATCACTCACTGACATGCCTCCCCGGCATGGCGAAATGGTCGGTTTGGTTAGACCCGTCGGTACTTCGGCATTCGGAACAGCGATTTCTACTGAGTACAGGTTGCTGTTGGACATATTGTCCTCCGTTGCCCTGAGACGGAATCGGGCTAATCCCAGTCTTTGACTCTAATGGCTAACACATCTGCTTACATATAAGGTGCCAATCCATGGTTTACCATGGTTTGGCGCATGGAGATCCTGCAGCAGGAAGTCGTAGTCCGAGCTTATCTATCGACGGGACAATGGATGTCGGATCTGATTTGATATGAAGCCACTTAAAGAAAGCTCATCTTCTCAATCTAACGTCACGCCTCCACTGGTTTCAGTTATATTGCCTGTCTACAACGGCAAGGCCTATATTAGGGGAGCGATTCAGAGTATCTTGTGTCAAACGTTTAAGGACTTTGAGCTCATCGTTATTGACGACGGCTCCACTGACGATTCAGCTGCCATCATTGATTCATTCAGCGATTTGCGAATTCGTTCTTTTCGACAAGCTAACCAAGGCCTAGCGAGCACTTTAAATCGTGGCATAGCCCTGGCCCGCGGTGAATACATTGCTCGCCAAGATCAGGACGACCTGTCGGGTCCAAAGAGGCTGACTCTACAAATCGCATTTATGGAGTCTCATCCACAGTGCGTGCTTCTTGGTTCGTGGGCGCAAATCATGGAGGGAGATCGTCTTGTGAAGCGTTTCCACCGTCATCCAGTTGACGACGTCACCCTTCGCTATCAACTCTTATTTAATAATCCATTCGTCCATAGCTCCATTCTCATGCGACGTTCCACGCTACTGCAGGCCGGTGGTTACACAACTAACCCGGAACGGCAACCTCCTGAAGATTATGAGCTGTGGTCTAGGCTCTCCCGCTTCGGCTCTATTGCCAACATAGGAGCGCTACTACTCACCTATAGGGAGGTTGATGGAAGTATGTCCCGCGCAGTGCCATCACCATTTAGGGGGCGCCTAATCATGCTATGTGCGGAAAATCTTGCTGCTGTAACCGGTCTTCCAACTGATGACGTCTGCATTCGTGCAATTGCCACTCTGACCCACGGTGAGGCATCACAACTACAGCAGTCTCCTGACTTCGTTCGTATCAAAGAGATTCTCTTGGATGCCATTGCTGGTCTTGGAAGTGGTGATGCCCTCGAACCGTTGCGTCAGGATGCCAGCTCTCGCGTGCATGCCATGCGAGCGGCTTGGATGTTACGCAATACGCTCGTCTATCCTTTGCTTTACCAGGTTGGACCATTTAAAAACTTTGTCAAAGTGTTATGGGGCATAGCACAGTCGCTCCGGAAGCCGAAATGAAAACGATCGTCATTGGTGGTACAGGCTTTATCGGATCCTTGGTCAGCCAGGTCCTGATTCACTCCGGCCGTGACGTAACCATCGTTGGCCGGCGCCCTTATAACCCTCAAGTAGCAGCGCTGGGCTGTAACTACCGCTGCGCCGATCTTGGCAACCGTGGCCAGATGCGGGACATCCTCGAACCCGGCTGTGAAGTCATTGATCTGGCCTATGCCACTGTCCCTATGACAAGCTATGGCGATCCTGCCTTTGATCTGCTCGCTAACGTTCCTCCCAGCGTTGGCTTGCTGGAGGAGTCGATAGCTGCAGGTGTTCGCCGTGTACTTCTGATCTCGTCCGGAGGGACAGTGTATGGCCCTTCCCGGGTATTGCCAATTCTGGAATCTCACCGTACGGCTCCGATCAGTCCCTACGGCATCACCAAACTAACCATTGAACACTATGCCCTGATGTTTCATCAGACCCGTGACCTGCCGGTGGTGATCGTACGCCCTGCAAATGCCTACGGTGTAAATCAGCGATCGCGCACTGGACAAGGCTTCCTTGCTGCGGCCATTGATGCCGCTCTATCTCAACGGGTGATCGAGATCTACGGAACCACTGGAAAAATTAGAGACTACATCCATGTGGATGATGTGGCACAAGGCATTCTCGCGGCACTAGAGCACGGACTTGATGGTGAAATCTATAATATTGGGACATGTGTCGGAACCAGCAACCTAGATGCAATCTCTATACTCAGTCCTCTAGCCGATGCCAGTGGCTATCCTATTCAAGTTAAGCATCTCCCATCACGACGATTCGATGTAGATGCAAACATCCTCAACTGCCAAAAACTCTTTTTGGTTTCCGGTTGGAGTGCACAGATCTCTCTCCACCAAGGTCTCTCCGAGATGTGGGCCTCCCTTTCGTCAAAGAACGTATAGGATCTATTGCGCAAGCGGCTTGGTAGGGCAGTCCTTCTTGCCCTATGGCTGTGTACGTATAGGCGTCTCTATCGCCTACCAGCGGCATTGCACTGCTGCGACCCTGGGCTTATTCAGTTCTTGAGGCGAGTCGATTGTTGCCAGTAATTGGCTCTTTGGTATCTCCGTAAGCCAGGATCTGACGAGATCATGATAATGAAATGTTCTCGTCCAAGGCCTAAGAAGACTCTTAAGGTTCACGAAACGTCAATTCCACGAGCTTTTATTGCCAAGCATGCAGGTAACCTTCTCAATCTCACGTCCCCTTTATTTGAGAGGCGACAGCTATGATTCTCTTTATGGCATGGGGCGAAGACCTTAATGTCGATGTCTAGTTTGCATCAATGGGTGTCCAGTCCTCTCATGTGAGCCTTCTTGATGTTGGCGCGGCGGATTTAGTCGTTCTTTCCATCGCTTATCTATTCTATGGAAGATGAGGTTATAGAGTGGTTATTGAGTCAAGTCCTAATCCAGGAGTCTAGCTGTCTATCCTTTGGCCTCCAGTTGCCATAATGCAACTTGGCGTATCTCATGCTGGTAAGCCTAAGGCCTCTCTCGTGTTGATGTCTTCTCCAGCCTTTAATGCCTTTTGTTTAGCGTGTCCCCAGAAGGTTGTTGAGCAGTCAAAGAGTTGGTCTGACCACCAAAGAGAGTGGATTATTGATCGTGTGAAAGTCAGCTTGATTGCCATGAATGAGACCTTGGAGGCGCATTTCTTCTCTGGAGCCATCCATTCTCTTGCTGTTGAAGGTATGCTCCTCCAGTGTTTGGCTTCCGTCGACTTTGGAAAGTATTTGCCTTGGGCTAGTTGTGCAGATGCCGCAGTTTCCAGAGAGCAGTCTTTTCAGATACTCGATCCTATGGACACTCCTTGGTTGCTGTAACTCCTGATAATCTTGTATCCTTTGCGGTTTAGCCATGCTTTTGCCCTTTTCTTAGTATCGGTTCGTTGCCTACGCGCTCCAGTCTCGGTAGTCCTTTCGCATTCTGATGCCGTTTCATCTCGAGTAATGCTTATGTCTTTACGTCCCAGACCCTTCAATAAGCAGTTCTGAATGAACATCCTCCATACTGTTGAGTCCTACCTACCGGCTCGTCATGGCATGTCTGAGGTGGTGCGTCAGATTTCAGAAAGGCTCGTGCAGCGAGGTCATCAGGTAACTGTCGCTACAAGCAACGATCAACGTCGTCAGAACACTCAGATTGAAGGTGTTGATGTCCGATCTTTTGATGTTCATGGCAAGAGCGCAACTGGTATCTGGGGTGATACTTCTGGCTACCAAAAGTATTTGCTAGACTCTAATCCGGACATCATTGTAAACTTCGCAGCCCAGCAATGGGCTACCGATCTCACCTTTCCGTTGCTCTCTAGGCTGAAGGCCCGAAAGGTATTCGTGCCAACGGGCTTTTCTGCTCTCGAAGATCCGAGATTCCGAAACTATTTCTCCGTGATGGGGGAGTGGATGCGCAGCTACGACGCCTGCGTGTTTCTTTCAGACTCCTACCGAGACATCAACTTCGCGCGATTTGCTGGTGTTAAATCAATCGCCATCATTCCTAACGGAGCAGCGGCCGAAGACTTTGATCGCTTAAGTGATCCTGGCTTACGTGAGAGCATAGGAATTCCGAAAGACCACCATCTAATCTTGCATGTGTCAGGCTATTCCTCATTGGCTAAAGGCCAGACAGAAGCTGTTGAGATCTTCTCATGCTCCAGCATAAAGAAAGCAACGCTACTGCTCGTCTGCCCTGACTTTGGCCGAACTGCTATATCAGTGTTCAAGCTCAACCAAATACTCAAAGCGCTCAACAGTGTCTCGCCTGCCAAAAGCCTGCGGGGCTTTCTCGTTCCCATCTGGCTTCGACTTTTGCGCCGCCTGAGGCGGAAGCGCAACAGATCAGAAGAACGCCAGATCAAGTATGTCTCTCTATCGCGTGAGGACACAATTAGCGCCTTCTTGGAGGCGGATCTGCTTCTGTTCCCCTCCTGGATCGAGTGTTCCCCCCTGGTGCTGTTCGAAGCCGCCGCTTCCCGCACTCCATTTCTGGTTACACCGGTTGGTAATGCGGGCGAGATCATCGCCTGGACGGGGGGAGGGCTTTTGTTGCCCTGCCAGCAAAGCGACCACCGCGATGGCAGTGTGCGCGCGGATGTGACCGCTGGCATCAGGCGCCTGGAGCTCCTGGTGGCCGACCTTCCCGCTCGTTCCCAAATGGCCGACTACGCCCACCGGGCCTGGCAGGCCCACTTCACCTGGGAGCGCATCGCCGACCAGTACGAACGGCTGTACCGCTGCCTGCTGGAGGGGGAGGCGATCACCGACCAGTTCCCGGCCCCGCCCCAGCTCTGATGCACACCCTCACCCTGATCTTTTCCAAGGATCGGCCTTTGCAGTTGCAAGCGACCCTGACGTCGTTCGCCCTGCATTGCCGGGAGGCGGCGCAGACGCCGGTCACGGTGCTCTACCGGACCAGCTCAGAGGCGTTCGCCCAGGGTTACGCCCAGCTGCAGCAGGAGTTCCAGGGCCGGCTCCTGATCGAGTGGGTGGAGGAGTGCTCCTTCCGGAAGGACCTGCTGGCCTGCCTGCGGCAACCCCCCGCCGCGTCTCGATGGCGCAGGATCCTGGACCGGCTGAGGCTGCGCTCCTGGCGTCCGCGCTGGGAGCAGCTGCTGTTTCTCGTCGATGACAACATCTTCGTGCGGCCCTTTTCGTTGCAGGCGATCCATGGCGCCCTGGAGCAGCAGCCCTCCGCCATCGGCTTCTCCCTGCGCGTCGGCCGTAACACCACGCACTGCTATTCGATGAACTGTGCCCAGCCGCTGCCGGATTTTCAGCCGGTGGCTTCGGGGCTGCTGTTTCGCTGGGTGGGGCAGACCGGCGACTTCGGCTACCCGATCGAGGTGTCCAGTTCCGTCTATCGTCTCGCCGATCTGATCGGCCTGTTGCGGACGCTCCCCTACACCAACCCCAACCGTCTCGAACAGGTGCTGTCCTCCTCCAGTTCCCTGTTCGCCTTCCGTAAGCCCGATCTGCTCTGTTTCGACCAGTCGGTGGCCTTCTGCGCGCCGATCAACAAGGTGCAGACCATTCTCGACAACCGGGCCGGCGCCTCCGATGACTACTCCAGCGAGGCCCTGCTCGAACGCTTCCTCGCGGGGCAGCGGGTGGATGTCGAGGCCCTGCGGGATTTCGTACCCCAGGCGGCCCATGTGGAAATCGATCTGCCGCTGCAAGCCACCCCGGCGCTATGACAGCGCGTATCGCGACCCTGCTTTGCATGAAGGGGGGCACCCCGGAGGCCCTGGCCCTGCGGGCCATCCGCAGCACGGCCTCCAGCCTGGCCCCCGGCGACCTGCTCTACCTGCGCGTCGATGGGGGCCAGCTCACGGACCCCGACGGGTTCCGAGCCGCCGCCGCGCCCGCCACGCTTGTGCTGCGGGAAGTGGCGGAAGCGCGGGGATTGGCCCATGGCCTCAACCAGCTCCTTGAGGAGGCGCTGCGGGATCCAGGTGTGGCCTTCCTGGCGCGAATGGATGCCGATGATGAATCCCTTGCCGGACGCATGGCGTGCCAGCGCCAGTTTTTGGCCGAGCACCCGGACGTTGACATCCTTGGCACGGCCTGCCACGAAGTGGATGAGCGCGGCGCCTATCTTCAACTCAAGCGGATGCCCATCAGCCACGCTGCCATTGTGGCCACCTTGCCGCGCAGCAATCCCCTGAATCACCCCACGGTGATGCTGCGTCGCCGTGTTTTTGCGTCCGGGCTCCGTTACCGCGAAGATGTGAAACGCACGGAGGACTATCATCTCTGGATCGCGGCGGCAAGGTCGGGCTTTGTGTTCGCCAACCTGCCGGAACCGATGCTGAACTTCCAGCGTGATGCCGCCTTCTTCAGGCGCCGTGGCGGCTGGCAGCAGGCCTGGGCCGATCTGCATGTGCGGCTCAGGGCGATGCGGGAGCTTCGGTCATACGCGCCTATTAATCTTCTGTGGGCCGTTGCCGCCTTTGGCCTGCGGATCCTGCCGGCGAGATTGCAGAGCTGGCTCTATCGCCGATTGCGGTAGCCGTCCCGGTTCTGTTGTCTCCAGGCCCAGCCATCCCGACAGATGTCCTCGAGGCTTCGCGTGGTCGACCAGCCCAGAAGATGCTTGGCAGCGGAGGAATCGGCCACACTCTCCGCGACATCGCCCGGCCGGCGCGGCGCAAATTCGTAGGCCACAGGACAGCCGTTGATCCGCTCGAAGGCCTGGATCATTTCCAGCACGGAATGGCCATGGCCACTGCCCAGATTGAGGGTCAGGATCTGTTCGTCTTAGGCCAGGAGCCCCTCTAGGGCACGCCGATGGCCTTCGGCCAGATCCATCACATGGATGAAGTCACGAATGCCGGTGCCATCGGGTGTGGGCCAGTCGGAGCCGAAGATCTGCACGTGGGGGCGGATCCCCATGGCCACCTGCGTGATCAGGGGAAACAGATTCGAAGGCCCCCCCATGGGGGTCTTCGCCGATGCAGCCGCTGGGGTGGGCGCCGACGGGGTTGAAATAGCGCAATCGCGCCATGCGCCAGCCCGGTTCACTCCGGGTGACGTCGGCCAGCAGCCGCTCGACAGCCGCTTTGGTCTGACCGTAGGGATTGGCGGGTTGAATGCAGGCGCTCTCCGGGATCGGCAATGTCTCGGGGCAGCCGTACAGAGCGGCGGTGCTGCTGAACACGATCGTGCGGCAGGCATGCCGGCGCATGGCCTCGAGCAGGCAACGCGTGCCCTCGACATTGACGTGCCAGTAACTGAGCGGTTGGTGGATCGAGTCGCCTACCGCTTTGAGACCGGCGAAGTGAAGAACGGCCGTGATGGCAGGGCTGTCTCCGGGGTCTCCGGATCGGAAGGCCCGATCCAGGTCCGCGGAGCTTCTGATATCACCATTAATGAAGATCAGTTGGCTTTTGCTCGTGGCCGACGTCCATGCCTGGTGATTGCTGGGCTGAGGTTGCAGAGCACCGCGACGCTGTGCAGTGCCTCAGCGCTGCTGTTCTGCAGGTTGTCGACAACCACCACGCGATAGCCCGCATCGATCAGCACGAGGCAGGTGTGGCTACCGATGAAGCCGGCTCCTCCAGTGATCAGGACAGTCGCTAAAGACCGTTGTCATTCATTTCTGATCTTACGAGGTCATGGGGTTCTATGCATCGCCTTGAAGTCGGCTCTGGATGGCAGTTGACAACTGACAGGCTGGGCCCCTCGGGCTCTTGCCAGCAGCCGGATTGTCTTGATTAGAATAAGAATATCAAGCATCAGACCGGCATTACGCATATAATAAAGGTCGTAGCTGAGCTTCATCCTGCTGTCTTCAACGCTGGCGCCATAGGGATAGCAGACCTGAGCCCAGCCGCTGAGGCCGGGTCGCACCCAGTGGCGCACGCGATAATGCTGGATTTGTTGTTCAAGCGTGTCCTCAATCTCGGGTCGTTCAGGTCTCGGACCGATCAGGCTCATCTCACCCTTGAGCACAGCAATCAGCTGGGGCAGTTCATCGATACGAAGCCGTCTCAGTGTGTTTCCCACCAGGGTGACCCGTGGGTCATCGCGGCTGGCCCAGCGGGCCCCACGCGCCTCCGCTTCCTGGCACATGGTTCTCAACTTCCACACTTCGATGGCCTCTCCGTAGAGGCCTGTGCGCCGCTGGCGGTAGAGGATGCCCCCCCCGTCTTCGAGTCGGATGGCGATGGCGGTGATCAGCAGGATTGGCGCTGTGACGACCAGCAACAGGCTGGCGACGACCACGTCTCCAAGGCGCTTAAGCCGCCATCCCCAGCGGTTGGGTTGCAGTTCGAACCCATCCGCCTGAAGCAGCCAGCGGCTCGAGAACAGCTCCGGGGGAACCCGCTGCAGGTGATGCTCAGCCCAGATCACGAGGCTGCAGACGCTGGCTCCCCGCTCGCGACGGGCCAGCAGCTGCTGGAGCAGGGCATCGTTCAGTTCAGCTGCTTCGCTCACTGCGATGCCATCAACCGTCAGCAGAGTCGTCTCGAAGTCCGATGCAAGCGCCCGGCAGTCGCAATAGTGCAGTTCCAGTCGTGATTGCCCACCCTCACGCTCCAGCTCACTTTGAACGATGTTCAACTCGGCGACCTCGCCGACCAGCAGCCAGGCCTGGCGGCGGCTCAGCAGTCGGGTGACCACCAGCTGGGCTGTTCCGGAGGCCAGGGTGACCGCCGCCAGTAAGGGCAGGATGAAATTCCGGAACGTTCGTGGGTCTTCAACCTTCAGTCCCCAGTTGAGGACCACGACGACGACGGCGAGCACCAGCAGCGCAACCACGGCTGTTGCGGCCAGCCGGCGTCGCTGGGAATCCCGCTGCCCCTGGTCGGGCTTGGAGTAGCGCCCCAGCAGGTACGAGACCCCCACCCAGAGGACGACCAGGCCCACGATGGAACCGGTGACCCCGGCCCAGCGGTCGAACCGCTGCAGGAAGAGGCTGTTGTAGGTCCCCAGCAGCAGCAGGGTGTCGAACAGGGCCAGCCCCAGCAGCAGTCGCCGCTGTCTCAGCCAGGGAGTTCGCCACCACATGCCTTGCCGCCGCCGCCACCGCCCGACTTTATGGGCGCTGCCGCCGTCCTCCCCCGGCCGCCGGCTCCGGTCCCGGCGTCCCCATTTGACCGAGGGGCCCCCCATGGGGCATGCTTCAATCCGGCCCGGGGGCCGAACTGCGGATGTAGCTCAGTGGTAGAGCATCTCCTTGCCAAGGAGAGGGTCGAGAGTTCGAATCTCTTCATCCGCTTGTCTGTTTCAGCATCAGCCGCTGGCCGTCCACCCGGCTGAAGCCCAGCC
>Ga0247843_1006914_pt1 | contig 14381 bp, 11 predicted proteins | sample LaCruzMarch2017__FD_192420 | JGI IMG/M metagenome (GOLD analysis project Ga0247843, IMG submission 192420) | Freshwater microbial communities from meromictic Lake La Cruz, Castile-La Mancha, Spain - LaCruzMarch2017_8m | ecosystem: Environmental > Aquatic > Freshwater > Lake | place: Spain...
CATGGCTTTGTTCCAGGCGATGACAGTCAGGTTCGCGTCGAATGCTGCAGACGCACGCTTCGTATTTGCAACCGAAGCAATCGCCCATGAGGTCTGAGCAGCGCCGCTAAAACCTCCGTCGCCGTCAGCCTCGAGCGCCTTTGTAAGGCTGTATCCGATTTCTTGAACAACTTTCTGGAGGGAAGGCCATTGCACGGGAATGCTGATGGATCCCTTGGTTTCACGAAGCGCGGCTTCCGTCGCGCGTGCGGTGCGCAGCAGACTTCCGTCGGTCCAACGATAAATAAAGATCAGAAATATACCGGATATAACAAGCGCGTAGAGAACCGAGTTGACGATCTGTTCAACGAGGTTGGCGAGTGTGAATTGGCCGTCGATATAGCTGTAGCGAACGATGACAGCCGCAACGGTGCGGTTGCCTTCGCTGGTGCCCACTTTGATAGGTAGCGAAACGTAGGCGTGACCATTGTCTTCATCGATACTGATGTGTTCGGAGTCTTTCGACAGAGCCAATTGATCGTAGAAGCCACCGACGGGCTGACCGAGTTGTTCCACAGGAGCGAGAATCTGAGCATTGACGACGTCGAGAATCTTCGCGTCCAGAAGACCGGGAGTCGCGCCTCGGCGAGCGTCCAGTTCGGCGGAAAGATCTTTGTAGCGCTGTTCGATGACCGCGCGTTGGTTCATGTTAACCATCTGACGGGCGTAGAGACGCGCGACCTGAATGGATTCGTCGCGAGCACGCTCGTTGGCGAGAGTTTTGAAAGGACTCAAGCTGAGGCTCGTAACGACCAGGGTCCAGATCGCGAGCGCGATAAAGCAGAGGAGTCTTACATCCATCGAAGTGCTGAGTTTGTCGGCCGTGGGGTAGACGTTTTCTTCGAGCCAGTCGCCGATTTTGTCGATGAAGGTCTGTTTCTTCTCAACTCCGAAACTATCAATAGAGTCCTCGGAGTTCATGAACGTGTTGTTCAGTGAACCCTCTGCATTGGAGGCTCCGACATCGGGAGCTCGCTTGCTGAGTTGAAGAACGAAGCTGTGCACGCTGAGCGTGTCGCCCGGCTGCATGATGTGCTTTTTGATCAGGAGACCGTTGATGTAGGTTCCGTTCGAAGACCCGAGATCTTCGACTTCGACGCGCGTGAGCGAAATCGGAGTGATCACGCAGTGTTTTTTGGAGATTCCCGAAGACGAAAGGCGGATGGCGCAATCTTCGGCGCGACCAACGACGAGCGAACGTCCCGAGGGGATATCGAAGTGGTCGAACTGACCGTTGGGGCTCTTGATAACTTTCAGTTCAAGCATCGCTGAACTCCAGATGAGCGCCTTCGGTGAGTCCGGCGTCCGAGCAGCTTCCGACCGGAAGTTCGAGGACGCGTTTCGCGTTCCACACCAGAGGAGACAGACGCCAGGGTTTCATCGAGCTGATCTTGAGGACCTGATTGCTCGAGCTGAGGAAGACGACGTCGATCGCAAAGCGCATGAAGAAAGTATGGACCTGTTTGCACGGCTCAATAAGAAGAGATTCATCCGTCGGAAGCGAAGAGTGATTGAGGAGTCCCACCATGCGTGTGTACGAATCCAAGGCCCATGTGCATTTGCCGCTCAAGGCCTTTTGGGTTTCGCGAATGCGGACTGAGCTCAAGCGATTTTTGTTCATCACTTCGCTCCAATCATCTGCAACACGAAGGGCCCGAAGATAATAAGGAAGACGGCGGGCATGATGAAGAAGATCAGAGGAATGAGGATCTTCTGACTCGCCTGTGCACCCATCTTCTCAGCTTTTGTGAGACGTTCGTTTCGCATGGAATCGGATTGAGCGCGAAGTACGTTGCCGATACTCGCACCCATCTGGTCGGAGGAAATGAGGACCGCGACGAAGCTGCTGATCTCTTGCATGTCGATTCGGTCGGCCATGTGGCGCAAGCCCTGCGCCCGTGTTTTACCGAGTTGAATATCTTTAAGAAGGTGTGAGAGTTCTTCGACCAGGGGGCTGTCCGGAGCTTTTTCTACGACGCGTCCGATGGCACCCATGAAATCAAGACCCGCTTCGATGCTTAGTGTGAGGAGATCGACGACGTAGGGCATCGAAATGCGGATCTCTAGCTGGCGGGCCGTGCGAAGCGAGCTGAGGTGCAAGTTCGGCATGAAGAACATGAAGATTACGATCGCGCAGCTGAACCACGCTGCAGGGGGATCGGCGGAGAAGGCGTGAACGAGGAAGAGAAGGCTGCCCACCATCAGAGTGAGCCAAAACTTGGCGGCCACGAAGTGTTCGGCCTCGATGTACTTGCCCATACCGGCGGAGATGAGTTTGACTTTCCATTTTTCGAGCGCTTCTTTTTTCCAGTAGCCTGTCGCGATGGAGAGATAAGGGCCCTTGAGAAGTGGACGAGTAACGGCGAGATAGAAGGGAGGTTTGAACGCGTTCTTTTTTTCGCTGTTCCAGTTGAGGCCGAGTCGATCTTCGACGGCTGTTTTCTCAGCCGAGATCTGAACGACATACATCATGAAAAATACAGCGCTGCCAATAATGACGGCGGCGACAATCGCTAACACGTGATGCGTTCCTCCTCTTCCATAGTGTTTATCGACACTTAAGGGGGCGGGCTTAAGCAAAACCCCAGGCTTTAGCCCTCTATAGAATTGTACCCTGCTCGCCGCACGGAGTTAGAGTGAAGATCTCGTTAAGACGAGGCTCCCCGAGGCTCAAAATGCGTCAAGATTCTGGTCATCTGGAGGCGAACGGATTGTCAACGTGCGCAACAGCTCCTAGATTCGCCCCATGGCTCTTAAATATCTTTCTGGATTCGGCAATCATTTTGAAACCGAAGCGGCAGCTGGGGCGCTGCCTAAGGGTCAAAACTCTCCCCAAAAATCCAAGCTCGGTCTCTACGCCGAACAGATTTCGGGATCCGCGTTTACGGCTCCTCGCCATCTCAACAAACGCACCTGGGTTTATCGCATCCAACCCTCCGTTACTCACGGCGAGTTCCGCAAACGCGTTTCGCACGAAGCATTCGGCAAATCACATCTCGCTGCGGATCTTTCTCCGATTCAATACCGCTGGAATCCGATCCCGTTTTCGAAAACGAAGAGCGACTTTATTTCTTCGCTACGTTGCTTGGCTGGCAACGGCGATGCCGAAGCTCAAATCGGAATGAACTATTACGTCTACGCCGCGAATGCGAACGATGAAAAAACCTACTTTTACAGCGCCGACGGAGAATGGGTCTTCATTCCCGTTGAAGGGCGCCTGCGTCTCAAAACCGAACTTGGAGTTCTTGAGATCTCCCCTCGTGAGATCGCAGTTATTCCACGTGGAATTCGTTTTCAGGTCGAGCTCATTGACAAGCAAGCACGTGGTTACGTCTGTGAGAACATGGGCGCTCCCTTCCGACTGCCGGACCTGGGCCCGATCGGAGCGAACGGTCTCGCCAATCCTCGCGACTTTCTCACGCCCGTTGCGGCGTTTGAGCAAAAGAAAGGCAAGTTCCGCATTGTCGCAAAATTCCTTGGCGAGCTTTGGCAATCGCAGATCGACCACTCTCCACTCGACGTGGTCGGGTGGCACGGAAACTACGTGCCCTACAAATATGATCTTGCGCTCTTCAATACGATCAACACGGTGAGCTTCGACCATCCCGATCCTTCCATCTTTACGGTCCTCACGTCTCCCTCGGATTCACTCGGCACTCCTCACATGGACTTCGTGATTTTCCCGCCGCGCTGGATGGTCGCAGAGAATACCTTCCGCCCTCCCTATTTCCACCGCAATGCCTTGAGCGAACTCATGGGTCTTATCGAGGGGGCCTACGACGCCAAGGAAGAGGGCTTCGTGCCCGGTGGAACAAGCGTGCACAACTGTATGTCGGGTCACGGTCCCGATGCTGCAACCTTCGAGAAGGCGAGCAACGCCAAGCTTGAGCCGCAGTATCTCGGTCAGACGCTCGCCTTCATGTTCGAAAGTCGCTTTGTGGTGCGACCCACCGAGTGGGCGCTTAAGGCCAAGAGTCTCATTCAAGAAGATTACGTCTCGTGTTGGGAAGGCCTCGATCCCCAGTTCAAAGCCAAAGGAAAATAGGAATGGCCGAAATTTTCGATCACAGCGACTACCGCGCCTATCTCAGGGCTTCACAGCGCAAACATCCTGCGACAGGACGTGCGATCACGCTTGAGGCGTGGGTGAAACGTTTAGGTTACAAATCTCCTCGAAGCGTTGCGATGGTCATTAAGGGTCAACGTGTTCCTTCGAGTGATTTGATCGAGGCCTTTGCCAAAGATTTGAAGCTCGATGCCGTTCGCAAGCGCTACTTCGAGCTTCTCGTTATGAAGGATCGACACTCTCAAGACGGTGTGCAGATCGACGCCCTTTACCACGAGTTGAAGGAGCTCAACCCCAAAGCTCTCAACCGTAAGACTCTTGAGCAGAGCCGGCTCACTCCTCTGGCCGATTGGCATAACTTGGTGATCCGTCAGCTCGTAGCGGCTCCCGGGTTCAAGGAAGATCCTGTTTGGATTTCCAAAAGGCTTCGTGGCAAGGTGACGCCCGAGGCTGTGCAGCAGGGTATCTCTCTCATGTTGAGAAACGGGTATCTCGTGCGGACACGCGAGGACAAGCTTCAGCTGCCGACCTCCGACGCTCTCGAAAGCCCTACGGACGTTCCCTCGCGCGACATTCGCTTGCACCACGCAGGCATGATGCAAAGAGCGGTTGAGGCCATCGTCGAGCAAGACGTTGAGTCGCGCTTCTTCATGGCGGTGACGCTGAGAATTTCCGAAAAGAAGCTTTCCGACGCGCGCATGGCGCTTGAAGCCTTTTGCAAGAGCTTCAACGCCAAGTATAGCGACGATGCTTCAGAGCGTGTTCATCAGCTGAACCTGCAGTTCTTCCAGCACACGACAAATGTCGATTCGGATGCTTAAAATTACTCTTTAGCTGCAGGCGCTTGCTTTGCTTTGAGCTTCTTTTCGAGCTCTGACTTTTTGTCTTTTGCTACACAGACTTCTTCGTTGGTGCTGGGGTCGACCATGCAAAATTGTTCTTCTTTTTCTGCGCCGTCTTTTTCGACGGTGCGTCCGTTACGGACCTCGTCACCCGCGAAAGCAGAAGCTGAGGCGACTAAGAGACTAAGAAGCGAGATGCGGAGTGTGTTCATGCTTTTAAGGTATCCTTAGCCTCAGTCTTCGACAAGTGCTGTCCGTCCCTTCATGCGCTCCCGCGCACAGGTCGTGCGCCTTGCCCGTTTGCCTCCATCTCTTGAGATGTGCTCCTGAGTCGCGCTCATTAAGATCGGCCTCAAGGCCTATGACTCTCAAAAGAACATTCACACTCTTGCTAGGGATTGCTATCGGACTTTGCTTGTTGGGCGGTTGCGCTTCGGCTCCCGCTCTTAAGGCTCGTCAGAAGAGCTCGCTTCAGACCCGAACTTTCGAAGAGGTGAGTTACGAGTCCGTCTTTCGCGCCTTTCGAAAAATTCTTATGGAGGAGGGCTATATTGTGAACAGTGAGGATGAGCAGGGAGGCCTGATTGTTGGAAGTCTCGAGCGGGTCGATCCCTTCGTGCGGGCCAAGAGGGTGCTGAGGGTTTTTGGCGGCGGCGATTCCGCGAGCATTGGTGGCGATCACCGCAAGGGAGAAGTTTTTGAAATCTCCGTCAACGTCGACCCTGCTGATGAAGGCGTGGTGCATGTGAGAATGGCGATTCAAAAAGTCGAGATCTACAATCAGGGAGAGCGGCGCGGTTCGGTTCTGGTGAGCGAAGAAAGTTATCAATCTGTTTTCGATAAGGTGAACGACGAAGTGGAGCGACGCAGAGAACAGGGTAGCGTTTGAAAGATTTGAAAAAAGTTAGCCCCGAGAACCTTGCGGTGCTCGGGGCCTAAAAACCACTTTGACTCTAGACCATTGGGGGGGAGGGGAGGGGGTCGGTCTTCGAATCAAAGTTTGTTTAACAATGGGACTTCCGTTTATTTATGCAGCATCTGTGCCAAGTCAAGAATCTTTACAAGATCTTGATATTTCGTGAGCATAACTCGAAAAACTGGTGCCAAACTGAAACCAGGTTGCGGTGCCGGTTCCAATACGGAACTTTGTTCGAGAAATTCCCTGCTTTACTTGAGCTTGGGATGCGGTGGCTCTAAGTCTGGATGACTCATGTCCTTTAACTTGGCCGAACGTATTCAGCGCGAGCTCAACCCCGCCCAGCGCGAGGCCGTTCTGCATGTCCAAGGTCCCCTTCTGGTGCTGGCCGGAGCGGGATCGGGCAAGACTCGCATTCTCACGTATCGAATGATTCATCTTATTGAGAGCGGGGCGGCGTTCCCTGCGGAGATCTTCGCGGTGACGTTCACGAACAAAGCTGCTCGTGAGATGAAACATCGTATGGAAAAGCTCCTCGAGGGCACGGGCATTCCTGCAAATGATCTTTGGGTTTCGACGTTTCATAGTTCGGGCGCGAAGATTCTCAGAATGTACGGGCATCACCTCGGCCTTCAGTCAGGTTTTTCGATCTATGACGACAGCGATTCGCAGACGCTGATCAAAAATTGTCTCGAAGAAGCGGGTGTCAGCGATAAAGTTATCGCCCCTAAGCAGGTCCACTACAAAATTCAGGCGATGAAAAACGAGGGACTCGACCCTCTCGAATTCAAGGCCGATTCGCGCAACTTCGCCGAGAAGAAAATGGAGCCGGTGATTCACGCTTACGAGCGCGGACTTCGCCGCAACAATGCGGTCGACTTCGGTGATTTGCTCATGAAAACGCTTGAGCTTTTCCAGAAGAATCCCGGGCTTCTGGAGCGTTTCCAAGATCAGTATCGTTTCTTCCTGATCGACGAGTATCAAGACACCAACGGTGTTCAGTATAAGCTGCTGAAGCTTCTCGCTTCGAAGTATCGCAACATCTGCGTGGTTGGCGACGAAGACCAAAGTATTTACCGCTGGCGTGGGGCGGACATTCGCAACATTCTCGATTTTGAGAAGGATTACGAAGGCGCGAAGACAGTCAAACTCGAAGAAAACTACCGTTCGACTTCGCACATCATTAAGGCTTCGAATCACGTCATCGCCCACAACACTCAGCGCAAGGCGAAGACGCTTTTCACCAACAATGAAGCCGGCGCACCGGTCGAGGTTCATGTTCTTGAGAACGATAAGGAAGAGAGTCATTGGGTCGCTCGACGCGTTCGGGAACTTCTTAGTTCAGGCGTGGCTCCCGATGAAATCGCGATATTTTACCGTACGCACGCTCAGTCGCGTCTCTTGGAAGACCGCTTACGTGCCGACCTCATCCCCTACCGTATTTTCGGGGGCGTGCGATTCTATGATCGTGCTGAGGTCAAGAACGCGCTCGCTTACCTGCGGGCCGTCGCCAACCCGCAGGACGACGTTTCGCTTTCGCGTATCATCAACGTGCCGGCGCGAGGTATCGGTAAAACGAGTCTCGAGGCCTTGCGTAATTTTGCGTGGGATCGCCGCGTGTCTCTTGCGGATACGTTTGAGCTTCTGGGCGCAGGAGAAAGCGATTTACCTGCAGCCGCTCGTAAAAAGTTCCTTCAATTTGCAGGCATGATGCAGGCTCTGCGCGAGTCGGCCGCAAAACTTCCGCTTCGTGAATTTTACGCGATGGCTCTCGATGAGACGGGCTACCTTCAATCGCTTCGTGCCGAAGACAATATCGAGGCTCAAACCCGTCTCGAAAACTTACAGGAATTGGCGTCCGCGATCGCGGATTACGAAGCGCGTTCGGAAGCGCCTAGCCTTGCGGGCTTCCTGGAGGAAGTGGCTCTCTACACGGACATGGACCGGGCCCAAGAGGACGGTGCTGCGGTGACGATGATGACCCTCCACTCTGCAAAGGGTCTCGAGTTCCACAACGTATTTCTTGTGGGCCTCGAAGAAGAGCTCTTCCCGAGTATCCGCGGAGATGCTTTCGAGCCCGATCCCGACGATATCGAGGAAGAGCGTCGTCTTTGCTACGTGGGAATGACCCGTGCTCGTAAGCGCCTGTTTATGACCTCAGCGCATGTTCGCATGGTTTTCGGGATCACCAAAGTTCGCAGGCTTTCGCGCTTCGTGGGCGAACTTCCTGAAGGGGAGATCCTCCTCAGGGACCACGCCCCCTCCTTCCAAGAGCGCACTAATGCCTACAACCCCGACAACTACGATTCGTCCTACGACGGATTTGAGATGACGCGCGGTCGTTCCAGTTTTGCCGGCTCGAAGCCCCCTTCGTCCAAGAGTGTCGATTTCAGCGAATTTTTCGGCGACGGTCCTGCGGAAGACGATGGTTTTCCCGTAGGAACCAAGGTGAGGCACCCTGATTACGGCGTGGGGGTGGTGCTTGCGCGCCAAGGTGCACGCGACTCGCTGAAACTTTCGATCAAGTTCTCGGATGTCGGCACCAAGAAGTTCCTGGCCAAGTTCGCTCCTCTCGAAAAAGTTACTTGAGCTCTTATTGCTCGATTCGAAAATGGGCTTTAGATTTAGCTCCCTGTGAGCCAAAGCTTCGACATCTCCAAAATCGCTCGTCTTGCACGTATTGAGTTGCGAGAAGGTGACGAGGCTCGTCTCAAGGACAGGCTCGAAAAAATTATCGGCTCCTTCGAGGCTCTTCAAGGGGTCGACGTCACGGGTGCGGATCCACTCTACAGCCTGGCCGAACAAAGCGCTCTCCGCGACGATGTTCCCGAAGCCCCTCTTGAGCGCGAGAAAATTCTCGTGAACGCTCCCAACAGTTACGACGGATGCTACCGTGTCGGTCGCGTGGTTCGGTCGGAGTAGGGCGAGATGGACTACCTTCATTTTTCACGTTGCCGCGAGGCTCTCGAAAAACGCAGCGTCAGCAGCGTCGAGCTCACGCGCCAAAGTCTCGATCGGGCCTGCGCCTCCCAGACAAAATACAACCCCTACATGGCGATCTTAGAGAAGAGAGCGCTGAGCTCTGCCGCCCAAGCGGATGCCCGTCGTAAGGCGGGTGACCGAGCCCCTCTGCTCGGTGTTCCTGTGGCCGTAAAAGATCTGATTCTTGTCGAAGGCGAAAAGTGCACAGCCTCTTCGAAGATTCTCGAAAACTTCGTGGCGCCTTATTCTGCGACGGCCGTCGACAGGCTCGAGGCGGCGGGAGCTGTGATCGTTTCGAAAACCGCGCTCGATGAATTCGGCATGGGTTCGTCGAACGAGAATTCGGCATTTGGAGTCGTTCGCAATCCTCTTGATCCGTCGCGCGCCCCCGGGGGGTCGTCGGGCGGTTCAGCGGCGGCGCTCGCAGCGGGCGATGTGTCGCTTGCGCTCGGAACGGATACGGGCGGATCCGTTCGCCAACCGGCGGCGTTCTGCGGAATCACGGGCCTCAAGCCGACTTACGGTCGCGTAAGTCGCTACGGACTCATGGCTTTTGCGAGCAGTCTCGACCAGATCGGTCCCATGGCTCGTGATGCCGAGGGGTGCGCGGCTCTTCTCGAGGCGATTGCCGGTTTCGATATTCACGATGGCACGAGTGCTCAAGCTCAACGTTCAAGTTATTTGCAGGAGCTCATTTCCTCACGTTCTTTGGATTCTCTGAAAGGATTGAGAGTCGGCGTTCCTCAAGAGCTCGACGGAATTTCTTTGGAACCTGCTGTCGCCGGAGAACTTGCGGCCCTTCGTGCGCACCTCGAATCAAGGGGGGCTCTTGTCACCACGGTTTCGCTGCCGCACTTCCCGCTCGCTCTCCCGACTTACTACGTGATCTGCACTTCGGAAGCTTCGAGCAATCTGTCTCGCTACAATGGCATCCATACGGGTCGCGGCGCTTCGGGCCCCGAAGAATTGAGCATTGAGGGACTCTACTCGCACGCTCGTGGTGAGGGTTTCGGAGAAGAGGTTCGTTTGCGCGTCCTGCTGGGCACCTATGCGCTTTCGGCGGGCTACTACGACGCCTATTACAAGCGCGCGGCTCAGGTGCGTCGTCTCATTTATCGCGATTTCGCGCAGGCCTACAAAGGTGTTGATGTCATTCTCACTCCTACGGCGCCCGAGTCCGCGTTCGAGCTCGGATCGCGCACAAGCGATCCTCTCAAGATGTACGCTTCGGATCTTTGCACATTGCCCGCAAGTCTTGCGGGTGTCCCTGCAATTTCCTTCCCTACGAATTTCACGAAGCCCAAGCTTCCTGTTGGAATGCAGCTTATGGCTCCGTGGTTTGCCGAATCGAAGCTCCTTCAAGTGGTGGACACCCTTCAACGTCAAGGTATCGGGGGCGTTGTCTAATGGCGAACTACGAAGCGGTTATCGGTCTCGAGGTTCATGCTCAACTTCTTACACGCGGAAAAATTTTTTGTTCGGCACCCGTTCATAACGATGGTGAGCCCAACACGAGCGTCGGCTCAGTTTCGGCCGGACTTCCCGGATCGCTCCCTGTTCTCAACCGTCATGCGGTAGAACTCGCCGTGCGCGCAGGATTTGCGTGTCGTTGTGCGATCAATCCCGTGAGTCGCTTTGCACGTAAAAATTATTTCTATCCCGATCTTCCGAAGGGTTATCAAATTTCCCAGTTCGACGAACCGATCTGCGGAGAAGGGTGGCTTGACATCGCGAGCGATGAGGCGGGAACGCAAATTCGTCGAGTGCGGATTCAGCGCATCCATATTGAAGAAGACGCCGGTCAGCTCTTCCACGTCGCCTCTTCGACACTCGTGAACCTCAACCGTGCAGGCACCCCCCTGATTGAGATTGTGGGTCATCCGGATCTTCGATCGGCTCTCGAAGCCAAGAACTATCTCAAGGTCCTTCACTCGCTTCTCGTTCACACTGGCGTTACGGACGGCAACCTCGAACAAGGAAACTTTCGTTGCGATGCTAACGTAAGTATCCGTAAAGTTGGCGACACAAAACTGCACACCCGAACCGAGATCAAGAACGTAAACTCGTTCCGCTTCGTGGAGCTTGCGATCGAGTTTGAGATCGCGCGCCAGATCGCCGTGGTCGAAAGCGGCGGCAAGGTGATTCAGGAAACGCGCGGTTGGGATGCGGCGGCATCGAAAACTTTTTCGATGAGAACCAAGGAAGACGCTGACGACTATCGTTACTTCCCCGATCCGGATCTTCCTCCGGTCGTGCTCTCTCCGGATTGGATCGAGCGTATTCGCTCGGAAGTGCCCGAGCTGCCAGACGAAAAGAAACGTCGCCTTCAATCGGATATGGGTCTCTCGGATTCCGAGGCGAAGCTTCTATTGGAGCATCGAGATTGGCACGTCTACATCGACGAACTGTGTACGCATGATATTGGAGCCAAGCTCGCAGCTTCTTGGGTCATCTCGGACCTCGTCGGGGAGTTGAATCATCTCTCGAAGACCTTTGCGGAGAATCCGTTTTCTGCTTCCCGTATGGCAGAACTCCTGAAGCTGCTCCAGGGAAAGAAAGTTTCTCGTCGTCAGGCTAAAGAACTTTTGATCTGGTGGATGAAACATCCGGACGCTTCGATCGTCGAACACGTCAAAAACGAGAATCTCGTTCAAGTTGACGATGCCGGGGCCCTTGAAGGTTGGGTCGACACGATCATTAGGGAGCATCCTGAGCGTGTCGCAGAGTTCCTCAGCGGCAAAGACAAACTTTTCGCTTTCCTTATGGGACAGGTGATGAAACTTTCTCAAGGAAAAGCCAATCCGGAAAAAATTTCAGCCGCCCTCAAAAAGAAGCTTGAGGCTTTGCGCCCATGATCTCTCCAAAAAAATTACTTCTCTTGAGCGCCGGTGTTTTCTCGGCCACTCAAGCCAGCGCCCGTTTGTACAACTACGAGGATATGCCGGTCGGGACGCGCTCCGCGGGTCTCGGCAACACGGGTGTGGCGATTCTGGACGATGTTGCGGGCATTTATTACAATCCGGCTGCGCTCGGTTGGGCTCAAGGCGACCAGCTGAGTGCGGGTGTCTCGGCGTACAGTCGCATCGACACGCGCACGGGTGCTTACGTCAGTCTTTTTAAATCGGCTGCTGACAACGTAACGCGCGGGGGATTCCTTTCGGTTCCGTCGGTCGTCGGTGGTTTCTTCAAAAAGCACGACTGGGTGCTTGGCGGAGCGGTGTTTGTTCCCACCGCCTTCGTCAATTCGGGCACGATCGATCTCGAGACCGATTCTCGGGCGAGTTACGAAAGCTTCATCGAGGATATCTGGATCAGTGGATTCGCGAGCACCCCGATCGACGCCAAGAATTCGATCGGGTTCGGGATGTATTATGTTTCCCGCACGGCTTCCGAAAAGTTTTCCTATGTTTCAAAAGTTTCGGATGTTGTTCAGATCGAGTTTATCGAAAAGACGTGGGACGTAAGCGGCTTCACGGCTATTCTCGGTTACTCTCGCAAAGAAAGTGAAACTCTCACGTGGGGTGCGTCGGTTCGTCTCCCCGTTCTTCCCTTCGGATCCCGAGGAACGCTTTCCAATACGGAGAGTGGAAGCAGTGATTTGAACTCGGCGGACTTCAAGCCGCGCGGCTATCCCATGCCCGCCCGTTTTAGCGGCGGTTTTTCGTATTCGTGGAGAGAAGGTCGCACGTTCGCGATGGATCTTCACATCTACACTCCCATGAAAATGAATCTTCACCCCGATAACTTGAGTGAGTTTTCGATCGATCTCAGGTCGGTTCCGAGCCTTCACTTCGGATATGAGCATTTCCTCAAAAAGAGCTTTGGCGTGAGGGTCGGCTACTACACGAATATGTCGGCGGCGCGCGGACTTCCGAAGGGCTTGTCGGCGATTCACGATAAGGTGAATATGTACGGCGCGACGGCGACTTTGGTCTTCGCGAAAGACAGCGGAGAAGTCTCGCTCGGCGGCTGGGCTCAGGGTGGGCAGGGCCGCTCTTATTCCGTCGATCCCACCAAGACGGGCGACGTGCCGCGTAGCAACTACTTCTATGGCGGAGTCGTCGCTTCAAGCTATCGTTTCTGATAGAGAGAGGGTGTCATGGCGCAGCCTGAATTGAATTTCCGAGACTTCTCAAACAGCATCGAAAAAAAGTGGCAAGACTTCTGGGACGAGAAAGCGGTTTATCGAGCTTTTCAACCTGGAGAAAAGGGCTCCGAAAAGCCCAAGTTCTACTGTCTCGATATGTTCCCTTATCCCTCGGGGCAAGGTCTGCATGTGGGTCACCCGCTTGGATATATCGCAACCGACATTCTTTGCCGCTACAAGCGAATGAAGGGATTCAACGTTCTCCATCCGATGGGTTGGGACGCTTTCGGTTTGCCTGCAGAGCAATATGCGATTCAAACGGGCATTCACCCCTCGATCACCACAAAGAACAATGCAGGCACCTTCCGTCGCCAGCTCAAAACACTCGGTCTCGGTTACGATTGGTCGCGCGAAATTTCCACTGCGGATCCCAGCTACTACAAGTGGACTCAGTGGATTTTTAAGAAGCTTTACGAGCGCGGTCTCGCTTATCAGGCGGAGTTTCCCGTGAACTGGTGCCCGGCTCTCGGTACCGTTCTCGCCAATGATGAAGTGATTGACGGCAAATCCGAGCGCGGAGGACATCCTGTTGAAAAGCGTCCCATGCGTCAGTGGATGCTTAAGATTACGGCTTACGCCGAGCGTTTGCTCCAAGATCTCGAAGGTCTCGATTGGCCCGAGTCGACCAAAGAACATCAGCGCAACTGGATCGGTCGCTCCGAGGGCGCCCAGCTTCGCTTCGCTCTCGAAAAAGACTCATCGAAGAGTTTTGAAATTTTTACAACTCGTCCCGATACGCTTATGGGTGTGACCTTCATGGTGCTTGCGCCTGAGCATCCGCTTGCTCTTGAAATTGCTCCACCGGACTTCGCTGCAAAAATCCGTGCCTATCAGGACGAATCCGCACGCAAGAGCGATGTGGCTCGCACCGATCTCAACAAAGACAAGTCGGGCCTTTTCACGGGCGCTTACGCTCTTCACCCAATCACGGGTAAAAAAATTCCGATCTGGATCGCAGACTACGTGCTTATGAACTACGGGACGGGTGCGATCATGGCTGTTCCCTCGGACGACGAGCGCGACGGAGAGTTCGCGGCAAAGCACAATCTCGACGTCGTTCCGGTCATCGACGCCGACGGCAAACTCATCAACTCGGATTCGGTGAATCTCAAAGTGAATGGCCTTCCTTACGCGGACGCCGCAAAAAAGATCACGCAGTATCTCTCCGACAAAGGGCTTGGCGAAGCGAAAGTGACTTACAAACTTCGCGACTGGGTTTTCTCACGTCAGCGCTATTGGGGAGAGCCGATTCCCGCGCTTCACCCCGTGACGGGTGCGCTCACGGGCGAACCGAAGTTCTTAGAGGATTCCGAACTTCCTCTCACGCTTCCTCCCGTCGAACGCTACGAGCCGTCGGGCACGGGCGAGTCACCGCTCTCCACGCTTCCC
>Ga0247843_1006915_pt1 | contig 14380 bp, 13 predicted proteins | sample LaCruzMarch2017__FD_192420 | JGI IMG/M metagenome (GOLD analysis project Ga0247843, IMG submission 192420) | Freshwater microbial communities from meromictic Lake La Cruz, Castile-La Mancha, Spain - LaCruzMarch2017_8m | ecosystem: Environmental > Aquatic > Freshwater > Lake | place: Spain...
CAACGGTATCATCATACACCATACGTTTTGTCCAATCCACGCCAATATTCATTACAAACATTGCTCGAAATTGATTAGCATATCTTTCATGTTGTTGACAGTCCATACATACAGTAGTGAAGCACCGAGGACATGAGAGGATGGCATCGGATGTACGTGGTTTTAATAGTAAAGCTTGCTTTATTTGAGATTTGTGTGGAGTCATCATAGTCGGGGGATGCTTCTGCTTACCATTATTGTTGCTATAATTGTTCGATGATTCACGGTCTTGTCCAATTACTTCTTCGTTGGGGTCGTTATCTTCTTTCAATTTCTTTGAAACACGATCATTATCATTATTAGTTTCTTCGACACTCGTCATGGAGTGGATCGAAGCGGCAGCAGAAAAATGCCGCAATTGGACCAATTCCTCCCTCCCCCCTCGCATATTCTTATACACCCATGCCTCATCCTCATCATCCATATTTTCACAATATAAGTCGGTCGTTGCTCCTTCCTCGACCTCACCTTCCTCATCATCGGAATCAGAATCGTCGTGAGTCGTAGTTTCATGAATTGTCAATCCTGTCGCGGTAACATATCGCTGTGGTTGACAACGAGTAGTAGAAGAAAGCCAGCCATCATCCTCATCGCCAGATGATTGTGGAGCTGCGTCGGTTTCGGAAACGATCGCGGCTGTCTCCATGGCCTGTTGATCGACGAGAATGATATATATTAGGGTTGTTGATATGAATTCCTATGTATGTTGAAGTGTCGGTTTAGCTCCACGAAAAAGTGTAGGTACGCTGGTGGACAGATAGACACATTGAACAGCAACCCCAATGTTGTCCCTGTTAATGCTACCGATGCCGAGGTCGTCGTCTACACGGGGCCGAGAGGAGAGACAGTTACAGACGTTGTGGTCTGTGTGTTTATATTGCTATTTAATGTGCTCAAATAAAAATGGATTGCGTCAGTCAGAACAATTGTTCATCTCACCGTCACTTAAGCTTTGGTAGAGTCATTATGTCTATTTCATATTCATTCAACAATCAGCCAAAGGATTATGATTGGAGATGCTGGTGAGTGTTTTGTGTTCTCAGTTTTTTTCTCTTGCCTTTATTTTCATTTTCGGCATCTGGGGACAAAACAACTCGAAACTGACTGCTGCAACATCGTCATCCGATCGGTCCTACATCTTTATTCGGCCGGAATACTGCGTTCGTCACGCCTTTGATACATCAACAAGTCCAGCACCGTCTTCCTTGGCGCGATCAATGCTGATACATCGAGCAGTGCTGGCCATATCTCTATCGTCCTCCTTACGCCCAGCATCATCACCATCAGCAGCAGCATTTGCATTATCTTATAACGGTGGTGGTGGTTTGGCAGCTTCTAATTCCTTCGTTCTCTTCGTCCAACGCGGACGGTACACCAACAAAAACAACAGCAAAATTGAAAAGGCATATAGTCGTGGATTCATTCTGTTATCGTCAATTTACTGAAAAGTCAAATTCCAACAACAGCAGTGATGGATACGCCGGAGTTGTTTTCACCAATCCAATATCAGACAGGAGAGGTGTACAAATCCGGCATCTGTGCCTCAGCACGCACAATCGCGCAGTGTCTGACCGGTCTTGTCGTCGACTCCTCCGTCTAGGCATAAGTAACACCGCCACTCAGAGGTATTGTTCGTTCATGGCTTACGCTTGGTTTTCAATATTTCACAGCGAATTTTTTAGACAGTGGGAGGAGACAGCGCCTTGGGGTTAGTATCAAGGCACAAGATGTTTCATTTCACATCAAGAACAATAATTATTGGTGCTGAAAAAGAGAGAATGAGGGATGGCAGTCGAATTGAATTCGGTCAATGCAGTTCAACCAATATTATACCCCCCTTAATAATCATAACTGGCGACTGACAGGGAACAGGTGAAGGGTGCGAATATTCCCAGCATCAAATCGGTCAAAGTTGTTGACAGTGTTGCTGGTAGTTACGATGTCACGAATAAGTCATAAGATTTCGGATGGTTGGTTAATGTGAAGGTGGGTTGAAGCAAGAACAGTAAATAGAAATGAATGGAAAAGAATACACGTTCAACAAAAAAGGATATCGGATGGTCGATGGGGAGGCAAGGAAGTGTAGGTGGAGAGAATGAAAATTATTCAAGAAGTATAATCTGTCATCACAAAATAAAGAAAAGAATTCGGATGGTTAATGTGAAGGTGGGTTGAAGCAAGAAAAGTAAATAGTAATTTCTATGTTTTACTATTTTGTACCACCAGATTATTTGTAATATGCACTTATGAATAATATGACAATGATTCAAGACAACTCAACTTTGAATGGCAAAGAAACAATCACAAAATTGACAATGAATGTGCACTGGCCGCTAGACCTTGATTATCAATTGTTGGCTTTTATGTGCATTGTTTCAACCATCTTCGTGGTTTTGTGATTAGTACCAAGTACTTGCTTGCTCGTGGCAAACAACTTGGTTAAAAGTTCCCTTGCCTCATCACAGCGGTTTGCTTTCTGCAGGCAAAAAGCATAGTTTTTACCTGATTTAATTGTGTGTTCATGTTCGTCACCAAGCTCAGCGGCACGCACTTTGTACAATTCTTCGGATGCCTTTAACACCTCCTCATTACTGCCACCTTCGCACTCTGACTTTGCAATAGCTATATTACTCTTTGCAGCTGCAATACCATCAGTATCGCCAGTTGCTTTGCAGACTTTCAATTCCTTCTCAAAGTAAGCCACCGCCCTCCTTGCACTCTCTTCCGTTCCCTCATTGAGAGCAATACGACCATGGGCGCCGTATGCGAACGCTTCTATTTGGCAGTAACGCCTAGACAGTGATGCATCTCCTTTCATCCGATCAATTATCGATAACAGTACATTTGCAGTTACTCCGGCTTCCCTCTTTTGTACAGGCTTCAACATGTTGAGTATCGAATCAAATGCACACACCTTCACGAAAAGAGACTCCACCTGGCTCTGTGTATCGCGTGGATACTGCCTTCGGACAAACGAGACAAACTCGGATGCGATATCAATCCTAAGCTCGTTCTGATATTTTTGGTGACAGCCAGGGCAGGTATGCCACGGATTAATGAATGACTTCATATCCTTATTACGAGCCTGCTTACTCTTGGCTGCTGCATATTCAGCGAAGCAGGAGAGGTGAACAAATCCCGCATCTGTGCCACGGCATGCACAATCGCGCCGCAATGACTGACCTGCTTCATCTAATCCCCCATCAAGGCACAAGTAGCACACCGCCACTCCGTCATCATCAGAGGCTAGTAAAGACGACGCCACTTCGTTGCTTGTCATTGTTATTTATTTAGAGCTAAAAACCCCGACGAGAACAATGAAGCGATTATTCCAAGGGATGTAGAACGACCAATTCAAATATTATGATTATCGCCAAAGTGAATGAGCCTTGCATTTAATTTGACGACGAAGTTCTGATAAGATGGTACGGAGTCGCAGTTCATATCGTGCATCAAGCCGCTTGTGTGGCCCCGCCAAAAGAGGGTCCGACAGTCTGTGTAGTGAGATCAAAGCTGGTTCGTTTGAACAAGAGTACCAATGCCAACTTTTAACAGACATAGTTCATTGCCTCAGTGTGTTCATCGCACGTTGTTTTCGCATTGCATTATTCATTATCACTCACGTTGAGTACTACTTTAGGATGGGGTTCTTACATCTTTTCATCGTGAATAAATCGGGGGGCCTAATCCTGCATCGTTCATTCGGTCCCAAGGCACCCAAAATTGGTACGAATGATTGGCTGCGTATAGGTTCCACATTCCATTCATTATATGCCATTGCTGCCGAGGCATCTCCGGTGAAGTTACCAGGGAATAAGAATTCTGGTGAGTTGTTTAAAAATTGATATGACCTTCCTCCTCTCCCCCCAATCGGGGATGAAAAATACTTTTCATTACCGTGTCATATATTAAAATCGATGTCTTCTATATTCGTAACAACAACAACACAATCAAAGCGGGAGCAGATGATGGGATCGAACAAATCGAGGGTGGGGGGATCATTCTGAAATGCTTACAAACCAGGACAGGGATTAAATTTGTACTGACGTGAGTTTGTGTAGATGACTATATCCAAGTTTATATAATATTTGATTTTCCATTGCATATTTGACCTTTCTTTCCTATCATTATTTATCATACGTACTATATCTGATGAAAAACAAAAAGTGCTGAACCTGGAACATCCGGCATGGATTTGGTGTTGCGTGAAATATACGTCCTCTATTCCGATTGCGCATTGGTGAGAACGCAAATAATGCACGTGATGATATTTAATTATATTACCTCAAAAATGATTTTATTCTCACTCGTTTTCACTACAATTAATTACAACAGAAGGATCCATTTTACGAGTTGGAAATGCCTATTAGATGTGAATTGTTCACAAATGCTGTTGATAATTTAGTTGACCAAGTAGTGTCGGGAGGACCAAGATATATCTAAAATCAATGAAACAATGCGATAGCAACTTTTAAGTCTGAATTCGTTGTACACATGGTCTTTCCCTCTAACACTTTTTCCGGTTGCTATCTATCTACTTTCCACCCAATATCGAGAATTCTATCTAGGCATATCTATGCCGAGACAATTCACAACAAAAGGTAAGGTATTCATCAGTGATTTGAAAATTAAAAACACGTTTTTGGTGATGAAAGCAAGGATGAAAGACTCTTTTTACTTTTTGCATGAAGAGCTCAGCAAGCCACCGACAAGCCCTGTCTTCGTTTGAAGAGGTCGATCCAAATATCTTGGGGTTGCAATCTAAGATTGTCAACTTCCAGAAGAAGTTAAAGGAGAAGTCAAAGTGTACTGATGACTATTACGGATGGATCAAAACAGGCGTAAAATTGAATGAAACAGAGGAGGTCGTGTCAAATCAAATCTTGAGATCTTGCTCGAATGTATTGGAGTTGATGAGAAAGGAGAAGGACTACGAGGAGCATCAATTATTTTGCGTCAATGATGACGATCCGAGCAGCAGAGATGCATTTCAATCATTGCAAGATGACATGGCAGTCCTTAGAAAGTCCGGGACCGACTACTCATACAAAGATGAGAGAATCAGGGATGGTATAGCAATAGTGAGACGCGTGATAGACGATAGAGCAAGAGATGAGCATGAGTTTGCGGTATGTGCTAAGATACTGCTTGATCTAAAAGAATCTCTCTTCGTCCAAATTGAAGAGTTAGATCAACAATATGCAGTTCAATCTCACGAAGCCGGCGAGTACCGGCAGAAAGCTAAGCTCTCATCTGATAGTCAAAATAATGATGATCAAAATGTGCTGCCATCGTCACTTGTGAGGGCACTCGATTCTCTACGGTCTCTTCTGCAAGAGAGTGATTATTGTGACAATGGAATTGTAGACGCCCTCGGAGACGAGATATGTAAGAAATTTGAGGACGCTCGCATTGAGCAAAACTTTATTGCGTTGAATGTAGAGAAGACCGCATCGTCCAGCTGCGACGACGAAACGATCTTCATTGCAAAGAAGACTAGTCGTCAAAAGCTAGTGTCTTTAGAGGCTCTCACAAAGACAGTTGAGAAGGATGCACTCAAAGATATTGAGTGCCTTCGAGAGGATTTCGTTGCTAAAATCCAAGCGACCAAATCTATCATTGCAACAAACTTGAAACGTAAAGAAATGGCGCTCCGATTAAAGGCGGTGCGCTTGGAACGAGAGAGTGTGCAGATGATTGAAACAGAAAAAAGGGCACACGCCGCGACCAAGAATGCCGTTGATGCTCTCCAAAAGGAAGTGCAACAAACGATTCGAGTTCTAGAGTCAAAAGACGCTTTAATGAAACATCAAGCGCATCAATTAGATGTTAAGAATGAAAACTCTATCAACATGAAGCATGATCTCGCAGAAGAAATAAAGAGCCATAGCCAGCAGCTGAAGAATAAGAATCGATCACTATTCAGACAATCTCAACTAGAGAGAAGAATCGCTACCAAAAAGGTTGCCGAGGAGAAAGCCGCTGCAGAGGAAGAATGTCGAATTGCGAGGCTGAACGAACTTGCATCTTGCGTTCCTTACTACGATTCCATCATGGACAAACAAGCTGACATACACAAGTCTACTGAGTCTCGTAAGCATGATGTATATGCTCACCCTAAGCTTCCAGACTTCCAAAGCAACAACTTGAAAAGCTTCACTAATGAGAAAGTGTTCTCAAATCCAAACTTCCGGTAAGAGTACGCATGAGACACTTGATCACGCTCAAATTCAATTATTATCTCACGAACACTTTTTTCGTCCATACAACGCACAAGTCTTGCCAACGCTCTACACGGTTCTGGCTTAGCTGGGTCATCGTATGCCAGAGACAAAGTGAGAGAAGCAATACCAAGAGCTGAAAACAGGACAACTGGTATCAAACCATACTGATCCAAAAAAAAAAACCACAATCGTACAGGAAAGATGGCTACCGCGGATGTTGAGTATCCCAACATTCTCCATTCCTCCTACCAAACCTACATGAATGGGGGTCGGAATGCTCAACTTCCAAAGCTATTTGGTAATAGCTTCAAATGGAGCAAAGGGTACGGCGAGAGTCTCATATGGAGAATATCTCGGCTATTAATGAGTAACTCCTAATACTTCACATATTATTATTGCTGTCTTTATATTGTTAGGCACGGAAGATGCCGGAACATGCCAAGAGTGCCCGCCATGGGCGTAAACTTCAATGCGAGTCACTTTGTTGCGTTTCCTGGTTTTCGTAAACGTTTGCATGGACACAACGACCGTGTGTCCGGCCAACAAGACATTCTCCCTCCGACGTAATGAACGATGGAAATCGTCTTAAATACTTTTCTACGTAGACGTAATGGCCATAAAAATGATGCATGCCGTCGGTTACGCCACATTGTCAAGATATGCACAAGTCGAGGAGCAGTTAGGAATCGCAATATACAACAGCACTACCAAAGAAATGACTACCATTAATTTACACTATTTAATGTCTACAGTAAAATTTCCTCCCTTTGGTTTGCACGATCTCTAATCCTTTAGCCGTTGCGGAAAGCTGCTTGTTGGAGGCTGTAACGTTCTGACACTATTGTACAGTATTATCGGTAACACGCCATAGAGATATGGTATGATTACTGCTCCATTGAAGTGGAGTGCACCCGTAAGATCCCCACCCTCTGCACACAAGACTGCGACGACGAGTGACGGTAACACCGATGCAGCGACGGCAGGGATTGAGAATTGATTCGATAGCGGACAGTCGCCATCCTCATCATCGTCCTTCACAGATGTTTTGGAGAAGATACTTTCGTATTCTTCGGCCAATGACATGACAGCCGTTAAACTCGACACAAATAGCGCCGACGATGAGAATGCAGTGAACGCAATTGCCCCAGCACTGCTTCCGATGGAGTTGTCAAGACCACCTCCAATGTCGGCATAGCACCATGCAACATACATCAACATGGGTATGAAAGAGCCAACTACAATTGCAATTGTGATCTTCGTTCTATTAAAATCAAGAAGCTTCGATATGCTTGGGACAATATTCTGATACATGAGCGATGACAGCAATAAAGGAACAGCTGACGCGGCCGCGCTGAATCCATCAGGATTCGTCCCAGGCGTGAGGAATGCCCCCACCGGATCTACAACATTTGCCAAACTCGGCATCAATAGAACGGCAAAGCTTGAGAATACGACCACAACAATAGCATTCGCAATCTTCTCCAAGTTTGTATTGTTTTGTGTCACTGTGATGAAACAAATAATTGCTGCGAAGATACCAGTTCCAACGATGGGGTTCAATCCCAATCCTGGAAAGATGTCTACTAGTAACGGACCAGCAGCAACTGTCCCATATGCGAGGAAGCAGCTATTGCTTAATAGAGAAGCACCCGCAGTGAGCGTGCCTGCTGTTTTATCCTTTGTGGTTGCATCTACAAAGTCTTTGAAGCTGCTGGGTACTTCACATTCGGATGATTCATGCAGATTGATGGCCACATCTGCTAATAGTAGTCCTGATATTAGATTAATGATATATAATCCTAAAATGCAGCATTGGGAACAAGCGCTAGGTAAGACCAATAGGACCAAATACATATTCGCAGCATATTATTAGTTGTAACTTGATGACTACTTACCAAGGAAAATTGCAGAACTCCATGCCATTCCGACACCTTCTACGGTCTCTGGAAGGCAAAACATACTAGAACCAACTGTATTTCCAGTCACTAGGAGTGATGCTTGTGCAACGCCATCGAGACTTCCTTGACGACTAGGAGTACACATTACTGGAAATTGTTCCGCGATCGATCTCGGCCGTCGTGAGGAGGTGCGTTCAGGTCTTATTTCTGGTAAGTTGGACTTCGACAGACCATCGAGTGTCGCCACTGACAAGCGGGATCTACTAACATTATGATTGTTTGGAGATATTTGCACGCCAATTTGTCGTGCAATCTTACGACGCTCGTCGCTTTCTAAGTTAGAAGATGATTTGTATTCTCGAGCCGACGACATCGACGACCGAGAATTGTCGTGTCCCGGCGGCCCATGATGATGTTGAAATGCGCAGATCGACGCGGACAATAGGATCATGGCCACCGTCGTCGGCTTCATCGACTGAGATTTCATTTGTTGGGATAATAATCGGCCGCAAAATGTACCATGGATCGGAATCCTCGAGGAATGTTCTTTTTGTCGCAGGGAAAATTTCAACCGACGTTTTTTGTGTGTCATATGTAGGTACTGCCGGAATGGAAGAACGGAATGACGAGAACCGTCTTTTAATCCGGATGTCCGTCTTTTCTTCCATTAAGCCCGCCGGCGCCAAATGAATTGGACGTCCGCATCGCATGCATCCCTTATTGGGTTGTGTGAGTGAGGGGCGTAATGCATACCTTAATTGTGTCGATTCTAGCTACCGCTACTGTGATCAGAATCCTCCTTGCATCTCATTGCATTGGCAGTGGTAGCATCATCCTGTCACAAGTTTTGGGTCCAGGCATTGTACCTGCAATCAGTGCATCGGTATTAGACCCTGTTCACACGTGGGATCACCTGGCGGAGGCATGCTTTTGGTTGGATAACAGTCCCTCTATTTGGACGATGGACGTAAATAGTAGCAGATATTCTATCGGAGGGTATCGAGCAATTTACACACCTGGAACAAGAATCGTTGCACCTCCATTAGTCGTTGCCTTTTTGGGTGAAACGCTGGTTTGTTCCGACAACAATAACAACAACAACAACGATCAGTTACTCTCTCTGAGAAAAGTTATTCAAGCAATATTACTACTTGTAGCGGATATCATCGGTGCATACTGTATATATCATCTGGGAAAGCGTGTTTTGGAAATGGAGGATATGACAAACGAAGCAGAAATTGAACGACAAACAATTCTCTGTGACAAAATAATAAACAATGACGGGGAAGGTAAATGTAACAAACAACTTGTAATTCCAGGGATATTGAGGCCAGAGAGGGGATGGATTGTTGATTTGCCTTCGAAAATATTACCGCCTGAAAAAGTATTGACAGAATCGTCACTGAACGATGATGCTGTGAGCATTGGTGATGGTGTACCTTCGACAATTATTCTCGACGACAGAGATCCGCTAATCGTGATAAATCAGCTACCACTCGTCGTTGCAGTACTATACTTTTGCAATCCAATATCTATAATTGCCATTACCAATGGATCGTTACGAGGCTTATGGGACTCGTTTATGCTTCTTTCTTTTTACTATGCGACAATGCCATCTATCACGATATCAAAAGAAGGTGTTCCAACCAAAGTTAAATCTGCAACCATGGTAGCATTCAATTTATCTATCGCTATATATGCTGACGTTGGATATGTTGCATTCATGGTACCTATTTTGCTTTGGAGAGGACTTTGTGCGTCTACTACTAATAGTACGGCATTCCAAAGGACACACCATCGTGACTGGAAACTGGTGCTTGTACTATTTATCGTTTCCACGGCAGGCTTGCACTACCTCGCTTCGTTGCTAGTTGGAGGAGATAGCAGTGCCTACAGAAGAGTTCTTGTACAGGCTATTTTGCCGAATGTAGCATTTGTTCAGCAGGATGGGAGTGGAGCTGTCCCAGGTCCAAGCATGGGTCTGCATTGGTACATGTTTGTCCAAATGTTTGATAGATTCCGCCCCTACTTTACAGTGTTTGTTAGTGGTATTCCGGCCATGTTCGTAATTCCACTAACGATCCGCCTTCATCGGTATCCTTCAGTGCTGGTAAGTTCATGCTTATCTCTTGTGAATTTTTTGGTTTTCATTTCCTACACAAACAGTAACTAATTTTTTGCTTCCGTCCCCCCTTTGAAAGGCTGCCACGTTTCAACTGCTTTGGGCCATATTCCGACCAACTACGACCGTGCATACGCTCACACTCGGCATACTCTTGGCATTAATAAATCCACGTACCATAATCCGAATGAGAAATCCATCACTCATTTCCTTCTGTGCTTTACCAGTCCCAATAATATTATTCATAACATTTCATAGGATGTGGCTAGTGAGTGGTAATGGAAATGCCAACTACATTTACTTTCAATGTCTTGCGTATGGAATGTTTGTATTGATCATCACTATGGATTTCGTAAGCGCTACAGTGAAGAGAGACAAGGTGCGGAGGATGATTGAGAAAGGTACGATAGCTAAATTATTACTGAAAAAGAAGGAAGGGATAGAATCGGATAATGCCGCTGCGACTAATGCATCTCAGCCGATTGCGACAAATAATGAGGGGGTTTATAAAAATGACGATGCAAATTTAGAACCAGAGCCAACCGTAGTATTTATATGACATCACTCCATATAAGCAACTATCAATAAAAACAGATCATTTCGGTATGCATTAATATTTTTCACTAAAATTACATCCACTGCCTCGGCTCCCTTCAATCATATCGTAATTAATCTTCATGCAAATGCACCACGGGCTGCTGATAGGTTCCACAAAGCCAATGAAGTAACCTTGGCGGTTCCAAGATTTTCTTAACCCTCCACCCCCGAATCTCTGCAACCACTGGATACACATATTCCAAGAAATAATATGTATGACCTACCAATATTCCAACCGCATCAATTGTCACATTGTGTCCCAACAGCACTGAAAATGCCAACATAACCCACGGCAGATAGGGGGCGTTAAATGTGAATACGCCCAGAAAGCTCATACGCATATCCTCATTGCGTCGTCCCCAAACATAGACCATCATAAATGAAAGCGAGCTCCCAAGGAAGTGAACACTAACGAAGGGTGCGACGATTGTCATGAACGTCACGCCAAAGAATATCATCATTAGAAAATGAGCCGTCCTACCACGAAAATCCCCTTCCTCAAGACTGCGACAATATCGAACGAGGAAGTACATATGAAATAGAAAGTCAATCGAAAACATCCCAAAGAATAAATATGTCGTTATTAGTCTCCATATTTGCCCCTACAATTTATAGAAAGGAGGAATGGAGAGATGAAAAGCTTCTGAGTGAATTTCCAACGAACAACAAAAGAACATAGAATTGATGTTGTAAAAGAACTGTGTACTTACTTGATGGAATATTAAATCGAAGTTAAAGTAGAGCGAAAATGGGCTGATGATATCAAGAGCGCATCCAGCTGTTGTTAGGAATGCTCCAGTGAAATATAGACGAGATATGACGGGTATTTCCATGTACCTGAAAATGAATTAAGATAGCGACAAAAATAATAGAGAGTTAGTTCCTTCAAAAATCGGGTTGTGTTGGATATATGACATCCCTTCACGTACCAGGACATGAAATCAAAACCACCCGCGTCGACAGCACCTCCTCCCATGGCGGCACCTGCGAAATCCATGGCCCTCAATTATTTCAACTACAACGAGGTTGTTCTTAGATATGACAGCGACAGGCCTCAGTAAAGGTGGTGGTGGTTCGGTTCTTGTGTCGTCCGTGGTGTCAGCTGTTTTCGGGATCCAATGAGAAATACCGGAACTCAGCGCAGTATTCCCGTAACTCACCAAATTCCAGGTGGAGAGCTTCCTTTTTTACTCAGAGAACACTGTATGGGTGCTTGCGTATGTTTCAGTTTGTTGAATAAGGATAAATCAGTATATCGCATATTTATATAAATTTATACATTATCGATGACTAACAAGGCTCTTCGGTGTGGTCTTGCTTCTTCTGTGCTGTTGTTGTTTCATGCCCAACAACTAATTTTCGTGCATCTTGCACCGCAATTTGCATTGCTATGTCAAGTGTAGCAGTAACATCATCAACCTTCTTCAAGTGCAATCGCAAACTATCTCTATTTGCGTCAATATCAATCGTATTCAACCGTGGCAAGCTGGTAATTGCCTTAGAAAGCAGTTCCAACTTTTGCAAGTGAAGAGTAAGCGACTCTCTCTCTTTTGCACTCAGCTTCTCTGCTTCGGGAGCAATGAGCGACCTTCGTCGTATCAATGCCGAACGCTGTGACTCTATCTCCAGCTCATTCATTTGCAATTGTAACAGTTGATTTCGCTTATGCGATGAAGCAAGTGCTTCCTTAGCCTTTGCCAACAATGCCTTCAGCTTTGATACTTTTGCATTAGACTCGCGAATGCCTTTACGTAGTTTTGAGTTCTCCGTAAGCAATCTATTGCTTTCGTCTGTGACAGATGAAGGAATATCGTGCATTTTTGATATTAAACCCAGCAGTGCTGCTTCTTTTTTGGTTGATTCTTGCAACTGTCTTTTCTTCTCGACCAACTGAGCAGAACATTCCTTGTTGGCCGATGAAAGCCGTGCGTTCTCATGTAACAGTCGCTCACTTTCACAATTGGAAACTTCTTGAAGCTCAACAAATTTCTTGATTTGATTATCCAATTTCTTAACCACGAGGAGCCTTTCATCTTTCTCCTTATCTAGCTCATTCCTCAGTACTTGTATGTGTTCGCATTGCCTCTCCTCTAATCTTAGCTTCAATGCAAGTTCACCAGATACATTACTTTCTCTGCGCTTCATAAGTGCTAATTCATTTTCAGTAAGCTGCAATACCGTTCTTGTCTCTTCCAGCTTTGATTCTGTATTCGAATGCTCAGATGAAAGGTTAACGTAATCATTCTTGAGTTTGGCATACTCTATCTCCAAATTGTAAAGGCGTTCCTGTAGCTCATTTTGCTGAGAAAGTGATGCATTTACGCTATGTGGACTTATCACGGCTGACGGGTATGTGAGTTGTGAAATGTTTACGCGACTTGCCGGATTTATATGCGGCTCAACCAACATCTGCTGGTGGTGGTGCTGGATTGGTGGTGGTGGTGCTGCTGGATTAGATACTCTTCGATGTTTGCGTCGCTTTGGTACTGAAACTTTCCTCATCGACAAGTGATCGTGGATTATTCTCTCGTTTTCTGCCTCATGGAACGTATCTTCTGCTTTCGTTGTTTCTATTGCGTGTGACTTCATATATTTGATGATACCCAGCCCTCTTCCAAGAGACCTTTCATCTAATATATCCAGCGGCGTCCGCCCTATACCATCCTTAGCACTAAGACATTCAGGAAACGCACTTATTAATGTTATCAATATTCCCTCCTCCTCCAGTCGAAATCTCAGATTGAAAGATACACAATCGCACGCCATATGTATAGGCATGTTACCCTCGTGATTGCGACATCGCACTCCCTCGGGATACATTGAGATCAACGTCTCTAGGAAATGCAATGGTACTGGTTCCGGTCCATGAAGGCACGCCAAGTGCAGCGGCAAATTGCACCACCTGTATTCGCCAGTCTCAGGAGACCGAGAACTGATCCACGTCCGCGCCTCCTCCGGACAAATCATGAGCCGAGATTGTGCATTGTCCCACAACTGTTGATTCATCAGTAGGAACAACTGCGTTGGATTGGATTCGCAAGACACTTCCATGTCGTGCAACGACCGCACGGCATCCCGCTCATGACGTATCATCTCCTCTACTATCCTTCAATATTTACTTCGACTTAAAAAGCATGCTAGCATGTCTTCATTATTTTCAGCACGACGATTTCATGAAATTTGGCGAGATTTCTCTCATGATATGAATTCCTATGTAGAAATTGAACCCGCCATGAGAAGACATCATCCCGCCTATCCTCCTTGCCTCAGCAAGTATGATGTACAGTCGTTCGATCATATGGCTTCTCCCGCAGGAGTATCAGCCTTATTGACTTCTCGCCCGGGTAGTGAGATATTGAGGACACTAGATTGAATGAAAATCTTCCGTCAATTCCGTAGCCGCCGCGGACAACAAGAAGAAGTGGGTGAAGTTGAATTCACCGGATCATACAGTGTGATGGAAGACGTGATGGTTGCGGAAGTGACGAGCGCATTTAAAT